>VFQP010003081.1_pt1 | contig 17481 bp, 9 predicted proteins | sample 3512351 | NCBI WGS metagenome assembly VFQP01 (sample SAMN10412372, study PRJNA504923) | tailings metagenome | isolation source: Relicate 1 Philex TSF1 revegetated site | place: Philippines: Tuba, Benguet | collected 2017-08-29
ATCTATCTCTTCTATCGAAAAATCTCACAATTATGAAGTATTCAGGAGTTGCGCTTTTAGCACTTTGCAGTCTGTTTTTTGTTTCCCTGCAGGGTTGTAAAGGCGCGGAAGAAAAAACAGATATATGCATCTATGGTGGTAATGCAGCCGGAGTGATTGCTGCATATACCGCAGTAAAAATGAATAAGAAAGTTATTCTTATTGAGCCAGGAACTCATCTCGGTGGTTTGACCACCGGAGGTTTGGGTTATACTGATATTGGTAATAAATATGCGATCACTGGATTATCACTTGACGTATATCGTCGTATAGGAAAACATTATGGGAAATTTGAGCAATGGATCTTCGAACCGAGTGTGGCAGAAGATGTGATGAAACAATATATAAAAGAAGCCGGCGTACAGGTTCTCTATGGCCACAGAGTGGAAAAAGTAGAGAAGAACGGAAACAAGATCGCTAGTATCACTGTTCAAAAAGAAGATGGAACCTCACAACAGATCGCTGCCAGCATGTTTATCGATTGTTCCTATGAGGGCGATGTAATGGCCCGCGCCGGTGTATCTTATACAGTTGGTCGCGAGGCGAATAGTTTGTATAACGAAACCTACAATGGTGTCCAGTTACTGGAGGGACATCAGTTTCCTGATGGCGTAGATCCCTATATCGTTCCCGGTGATTCATCCAGCGGCCTGGTTTGGGGCGTAAGCGATGGTAAACTTGCAGAAAGAGGCGCCGGAGACAAAAAAGTACAGGCGTATAATTTCCGCATCTGTTTGAGTAACAAACCGGAGAACCGCGTAACCATCACCCGTCCGGATAATTATGATTCGACGCGTTATGAATTGCTGCTCCGTTATCTGCAAAAGAAAGTACCCGGTGATCTCTGGGGCTTCCTGAAGTTTGACCTGATGCCGAACGGTAAAACGGATATCAATAACAATGGCCCGATCTCAACAGATATGATCGGTTACAATCATAATTTTCCTGAAGCAGATTATGCAACACGAAAAAAGATCCAGAAAGAGCATGAGGATTATACAAAAGGTCTTCTGTATTTCATCGGCCATGATATGCGTATGCCTGAACATTTGAGAAACCAGATGTTGCAATGGGGGTATCCGAAAGATGAATATACAGACAATGGGAACTGGTCTCCTCAGATGTATGTACGCGAGTCGCGCCGTATGGTCGGAGAATATGTCATGACGCAGCATAATTGCGAAGGACGTGAAGTGGCTGACGATGCTGTCGGTCTCGCTGCTTACACAATGGATTCTCACAACTGCCAGCGTATTGTCGTAAACGGTATGGTGAAGAACGAAGGAAACGTTGAGATAGGTGGATTTGGCCCTTATCCAATCTCGTATCGTTCTCTCATCCCAAAGAAAGGGGAGTGTAATAACCTGTTGGTGCCGGTTTGTTTGTCTGCATCACATATCGCGTATGGATCGATCCGTATGGAGCCTGTATTCATGGTGCTTGGCCAGTCAGCGGCGATCGCTGCTTCTTTGGCAATAGAGAATGGTACAGATGTTCACCAGGTTGATATTAAAAAGCTACAGGACAAATTAAAGAATGATCCGCTGATGAATGGCCATGCCCCTGAAGTGATGGTGGATAACGATGATAAAGCAAATGTAAAAATAACAGGTAACTGGCAGGTATTGAAGAGAGGTGCATACGGAAGCTCTATGTTTGTTGACAGCAGCAAAGGCAAAGAAGCAAAATCCATTCAGTTCATTCCTGCCATTTCAAAAACAGGCAGCTACGAGGTGTACATCTATATTCCGAAGATGAAAGAAATGAGCTCGCAGATCCCGATCCAGCTTTCTACAGCCGATGGCAACAAGAGTATTGTGATCAAGCCGGCTGAAATCATCGTAGAAGGGCAGACCTCGGGAGAATGGGTGAGCCTGGGTACACACAAATTCACAAACGATAAAAAAGGTTATGTAGAAGTCAGCAATACGAATGCAGATGGTTATCTGCCTGCTGATGCGATACTGTTCATCCCTCAGTAGACAGTATCCGGTGTATCACCTTTATTGTTATCAACTATGTCCTGAATGGCGTAAGGTTCCCGCAGATCAACGCTGATCAAGGCGCAGATGCGCAGATAAGTTTCAGATAGCAGACAGATAGCTGCGCATCTGCGCATTCATCTGCGTAAATCTGCGGGAACCTACGACGATCAATTTAGGATGCTACTTCATTCACTGAAGTTGATTTTATTCAATTCTGTAAACCTTAAACATTTGCCATATGAGAAAGATCACACTATTCGTTTGTCTTTGCATCCTGGCATGCATAAACAAACTTGATGCACAATTTTTATTGATTGATGATATGGAAGGTCACGGACCTGCATCCGGAAACTGGATCTATAATGCAGGTACCAATGCGACCGGTTCTGTTATTTTTAATTCGCCGAATCCTGGCCCATCCTCGCTGAATTCAACTTCACATGCCGCAAAATTTACAAAAGATACCAGCTGTTCGCCTTATATGGCAGCAGCTGTAACTTTATCTGCTCCGCTTGATCTGTCTGCCGGAGCAACGTTCCGGATGATGGTTTACAGTAATGTGAAGGAAGACGTGATGTTCAAACTGCAACCGGGTACTGATTATACACAAGCGGTTTTTCAAACTTACCGGATCCAGAATGTGAATCAATGGGAAGAAGCCGTGTTTACTTTCCCGGGGATCAGTAATCGTACAGATCTGAACAGGATCGCTATTCAATTCATTGATGGAAAGAAAGCAAATGGTATTCTTTACTTTGATCAGATCCAGGCGCCAAATCCAACCAGCCTGGTATTTACTTCTGCCAATATCCCAATGGGTGCGGAGAGCGGAAAGGTCATCGAAGTGAAATTGCACGGCGACACTTTTAAGCCATCACTGAACCGCACAAACTGGACGACGTCAACACTTCCTCCTGGTGTATCTGTTGACAGTCTTTTACGTATCAATGATACAACAGCGCGGTTGAAACTCGCTGGAAATTCTACCGTTAACTATTCCCGCACTGTTTTCTCACTGACGGTGAATGGAAGCGAACTGATGAATCCTAATGTAACAAACTACACTGTAAAAGGATCCGTTGTTTTCGACGGAAATCCAAACTGGACGATGATATATAACGACGAGTTTGATACAGATGGATTGCCGGATCCAACAAAGTGGACGATCGATGCCCGTCCCAAAGGTTGGATCAATAACGAACAGCAGGTGTATGCAGATGCCAACCGCGATAACGCGCGCGTGAGAAACGGCAATCTGATCATTACCGGCAAGAAAGATTTTCCGACAGGTGATCCGAATGCTCCCTGGTCTTCTGCCCGCGTTGTTTCATTAGGGAAAATGGAATTTCTCTATGGTAAAGCTGAGATGCGAGCAAAGCTTCCAAGAGCACGTGGCTCATGGCCTGCATTCTGGCTTATGCCGGTAGATAATGCTTATGGCTTCTGGCCAAAAAGTGGAGAGATCGATATTCTCGAACACGTAGGTAATAATTTTGGCAAAGCCATGTGTGCCATACACGTCGAGAATAAAAACTGGACAAATGGTGGCAATCTTGGCGGTAACCAGATCATGCCGGATGTTGATACGGTTTATCATACTTATGGATTGGAATGGACGCCTGATTCATTGCGCTTCACACACGATGGAGTGGGATTCTATACATATGTTAATCCAAAAACAGACTGGAAGGACTGGCCGTTTGACAAACCGTTCTTTGTGATCATGAACGTGGCGATAGGTGGTGGTATGGGTGGAGCTATTACAGATGCTGACTGGCCGGATAGTATGCAGGTAGATTACGTGCGTATCTATCAGAAAGGTCTTGGTACGCCCGTTCTCGATTCTATCAGGATCACACCTGCTGATGTATCCGTATTGCCAGGAAAGACTCAGCAATTTACCGCAAAGATCCTTGATCAGAATGGTCATGTGATGAATGGTATTACTCCAACCTGGAGCATCACAGGTTCCGGAAATACCATCAGCAGCGCCGGTGTTGCCACCATTCAAAGCAGTGGTGTTGTAACGGCAACAGCTACTCATGATACGGTGACCTTGTCTGGTTCCACATTCATCAATGTAAGACCAACAAACTATAAACCTATCCCTTCAAGAATAGAGGCAGAAGCCTTTGATAACTCGAATGTTTGTTGCACCGAAAATACAGCAGATACAAGTGGTGTGTTGAACGTCAGCTACATTGGTAACGGAACCTGGTTTGAATATGATATCAACGTTCCGGATTCCGCGGCATATCGCATCCGTTTCAGGGTCGCGGCAAGCAGCGCATCGTCTGTTGATATAAGGATCGATACAACTGTGATTGCTACTGTTCAGATTCCTGCAACAGGTGGATGGCAGACATGGAGAACGGTAGTTTCTGCGCCAATTGTATTTGGTCCGGGTAATAAAACTATCCGTGTTACATCTTCGTCCTCCGGGTGGAATTTCAACTGGCTGCAGTTTGTAAATGCAGGCGATCATCAGGTGCTGAGCATGACAACGCAGCCTGATAGTGCGCGTATCCTCGTAGGAGAAACATTACAACTAAAAGCGATCGGTCGCGATCAGGACAGCAACTTTATCATGCTTTCTCCAGCTCCGGTATGGTCGGTGAATAACAGCCACGGACAGATCAGTTCAACCGGATTGTTCACCAGTGACTCAGCCGGTACTTATGTGGTGAAAGCTGTTTCTGGCTCGTTAAGCGATAGCTCTGTTGTACGCGTTCTCGGAACACCGGTGCTAACCTATCTGCTGATAAAGCCAGATACACTGATCATTCCTGTTGGAGCTTCGCAGCAGTTCACCGCCAGAGGATATGATCAGTATGATGTACAGGTCCCGTTGATTGATTCGGTTTACTGGTCTGTAACGGGTGCAGGCAATACGATCACTAATGGCGGATTGCTGAATGCAGGAATCACGCCGGGCAGTTATACCGTGACCGCCACATCTGCCGGCGTGTCGGGAACGCTCGCTCTCCAAACCGGCTATACCTGCACAGTCAATTATCGTTATGAAGCAGAGTCAGCCTCTTCAAAAGCAGCAGGATTGACAGCGATCACCACTAATGATGTGGATGGCGGACAACATTTTGAGAATGTGACCACAGGCAAATGGTTTGCCTATAGTGCGCTCAAGGTTCCCTCAGCAGGAAAGTATACGATCCGCCTGAGAGTGTCCACTACTGCAGCAGCAAAGATCAGGATTGGTCATGGTAACATAACGTATAAGCTGATAGATGTGCTATCGACCGGCGGCCAGTGGCAAACGATTTCAGATACACTTACGTTGCCGGCGCTAAGTTATACCGGCATTCATGGCGTATCAGGAAATTTTAAGTTCAACTGGTTTGCAATAGATAATTGCGCGACTGCGCCAACTCCTCTTGCTGCGATCAAAGTATCTCCGGATACCATTTTGCTTGCGACGGGCAGTCAGTATCTGTTCCGCGCTGCGGGATTTGACAGCGCGAGTAACCGTGTGAATCTTCCGCCGGTTCAATGGGCAGTAAACGGTTCAGGAAATACGATCGATTCGACTGGTTTTTTGGTTGCCGGATCAGTTCCGGGTTCTTATATCGTTTCTGCGACTGCAGATTCAATTGCAGGCAACGCTTTGATACGACTGGTGAATTGTTCTGTAAGCAATAAATACGAAGCCGAAAGTTTTTCTGGTCGCCACTCTGCACCCGTTCTTGAAACCTGCACTGATATCGGCGGCGGGCAGAACTTTACCGGACTTGCAACCGGACATTATTTTGCTTACAATACATTGAACGTACCAACGGCTGGCGTCTACAGGATCAGCTTACGTGTTCTTTCTACCGCACCCTCACAGGTTCGGATCGGTCACAGCAGTTTCACTTACAAGATCATGAACCTGCCGTCAACGAACGGGATCTGGCAAACGATCACCGATACACTTACCTTGCCTTCGTTGAGCTATACGGGTATTCACGTTGTATCTGGTACATTCAAGTTTAATTACTTTATGATCGATAATTGCTCCGCGGATTCTATCAGTAATGATAACTCTTCTCCTCTTATATCGGGTGGAAGCAATGAGTTTGATGAAAGCACAACGACAAGGATCGTTTTTCCTAATCCTGCTTCTGGTGTGATCACGATTGCGCCGGATAGCCCGGATTACCGCACCATAAGGGTAATGAATGCAACCGGTCAGGTTGTCTTTACCTGGGCGGTCACGCCGGGTAGTACAAGAATCACAAAAGATGTTAGCGCTTTGAAAGCGGGAACTTACTTGTTGGTTTTTGAAGGGAATGGCAAGGAAAGGAAGACGGTGAAGTTGATCAAACGATAGTGTTGTTTTTTATTTGAAAAGGCCGTCATTCGCAATGCATGCGAGTGGCGGTTTTTTTTGCCGGCAAATTACACTAATGCAAAAAAAGAAAGACTCCCATGGTCTCCCCTGAATGAGCCGTCTATCATGACATAATCAAGTGTAACCGATTTATCAAGTATAAGCGAACGCCATTCGTTCTCAGAAGATCTTCATTATATCAATAACTTCATCTCTCTCAGTTACTAATGAAGCCTCGTATAATTACTATAACATAAATTACCTTTTATCATTCATGACAACCACTAGGATTTTCAGTTTATCTTTTTAAATTTGCACTCCTTCCTCTAATCCTCAGCAAAAACTTCGTGCAGTAAGAACCAGCGGTTAATCCTGCTATCCTCCGCAAAGACTTGCCCGTACTAATATTATAGGCTTTTATTCTCCATTTATTCGTGAAGAGTCCTTCAGCTAATGCTAATGCTGCTGTTGTATTGTTTTCGACACCATTTAACGTACAATATGAATAAGGCCTTCTTTCGTCTGCTCCTAACAGGCATATCGTTTGCTTCGGCTTTTCAGGTTTCTGCACAGGATGCTTTCAAAAGCAATTCGCCAGGCAAAGCATCTGAATGGACGGATGTTGCTACCTGGCAACGCTATGATGCTGCAAAAAAAGCATGGGTTGCTGCGGAACGTTTTCCAACATCCGGTGATGGCGTCATCACTATTCAGCAGGGTGACAGTGTCATCATCACGGGTGATGCTGCCACACGTCTTTCTATAGATCAGGTAGTAATCGAGCAGCGTGCAGCTCTTGTGTTTAAGAAGAATGAATACGGAGGTATAAAACTGAATGATGGTGACGGCGATGATATCACTATAAAAGGACGTTTATATATCGATGCGGATGGCATGTTACGTGGCGAAGGGAAAATTCAGGTGACTGAAACCGGTACATTCTCTCTGAGAAATAATGGTATACTCACTGCTTCACTATTCAATAGTGGGTTGATGGTATTGGGTGGTAAAGATGCTGTTGCGGGCTCGCTTGCCGGTTGTCATATTGTAAATAATAAGACCTGCGTGTGGATGAATGGACCATTGATGCTGGATAGCGCCACGGTGTTTACTAATAATGGTCTCTTCCAGATCAATGCTGTGAACAATGATCTTATTTGCAATGCAAATAAAAAACATCCGGCGAGGATCGTCAATACGGGTTCTATGATGAATATTGGCAAAGAACATGCTGTAGACTTCAGGGTGAAAGTAGAGAATAGCGGAATCATTGGCGGGGTTGGAACATTCTTATTCAGTGCAGGCACCAACAGCGGCGGCGTAATTTCACCGGGGGCATCTCCCGGTCATCTGATACTGGGGAAAGGAATTCCTGTTTCTCCTGTTATCAATATTGAAATAGCTACTGCAGGAGCTGTTGCTGGTGTGAACTATGATCAGCTTACTGTGCCCTCGTTAACTGATCTTGCGGGAGCCACTATCAATATTTCGAATGCAGCAGAAGATTCCGTTAACACTGAATATACGATCATTAACGCTAAAGCCCTGTCGCTTGAAAGAGGAAAAGGCTATCCCGATTTTATTGTCAATGCTCCAAGCAATTTCAGGTCATCATGCAAAGAAAACAGGTTTGTATTGGTAAAGACGGCAAAAGAGCCGCTTGAAATTACCTGGGGTGGATTCAGTGCGGTGGCGGAAGGTAAAGAGGTTATTCTTCACTGGAATACTGTTGCAGACCCGCGTACTTCTCATTTTTTTATAGAGCATTCAACAGACGGTGTAAATTATGCCCAGGTTAGCAAAGTTGAAGTAAAGCGTGGTGAGAGGGGTGAGGTGAACTACAATTTCAGTTTTGCAGGCGCTGACCTTTTTCGCGTAAATTATTTCCGTGTTAAACAGGTGAACGCCGATGGCAGAACGGGTTGTTCAGTTGCAAGAAACATTCGCTTTGATAAAGGTGTTGTAACCGCTTTTCAGGTGGATACAAACCAGGAGAATGATGAATTATTGCTTAACATTCAATCGAAGAATGTAAAAGTTGCACTGAATAGCATGGATGGGAAGCCGCTTCATGAATTTTCCTTACAGCGGGGACAGCATACGGTTTATATGGACATATTGCCGGCAGGGGCTTATCGTCTGAACTTCTTTGTAAAAGATTCATTGGTGGAAACAAAACAGTTCATGAAACATTGAAACTAAAGCGAAGCTTTGTTTTGTCTGGTCGTGTTGTTTTGATCAATATGTATTTGATATAGTTGCCGGATCAGCCTACTGATCTGAAACATTAAGGTTCTGATTTTTTCCGGCCTTTACGTTTGTGTCGTTAGTGTTATGAACTGCTTCAATAAAAGAAGCAGGTAACAATATCATGACCATCGTAAAGGCCTTTTTGCACACACACTTTCTCATTGTCTTTATATCGTATTCCGATTTGATAAATCTGTTTACGTTATAAATAGTTTCAGGCATGCAGAGGTAGATTCGATTTTTGAGTGATCAGGATTGAATTTGATGCCAGTAAATAAAATTTTTGCCCGCATCAGCTGGAGGATTAAACCGTACTTACATAACCGGTCTCTATATCCGGGTTTTCCCGAACGAATTCAAGGCCTTGAATTGTCATTTATTTTATGACAAAAGGGTATTGACACTGATTTGCGTTTCCGGCCAGTCTGACGTAGTTTTGAAGAATCGATGCAAAATTTTCAGGATTCGTTCAGCGACCATCTTGTGCTCCAAATACTGTCCATGTCCAAAGACGCCGTGGCGGTTTACACTACTCCAGATCTTCATATTCGGTTTGCGAGTGAGGCAATGCTTTATATCTGGGGTAAAGATGCCAGTGTTTTGGGCAAGACGCTTGAAGAGGCAATACCTGAACTGGAAGGACAGCCATTTGCCGGGTTAATGAAAAATGTGTGGAAGACCGGCGTCACTCATTCGGGAACCGGCAGGGCCGCCGATCTGAAGGTGGATGGCAAGCTGCAGACATTCTACTTTGATTACGAATACCGGGCGATTACTGGTGAGGACGGTCGCACGATCTGCATTCTGCATACGGCTACCAACGTGACCGAGCGTCTGCGCGCCCAGCGTGTGATCGCGGAAAAGGCGACCAGTGAAACTCAGTTGCGTCTTGAGTTGGCGGCCTCAAACCAGGAAATGCAATTGGTCAACCAGGAGCTTCAAACGGCCAATGAAACACTCGTTGATTCTTCCAATAAACTCGCGGAAAGCCAAAGTTATCTTAGCAGTATTATGGATAAAGCGCCGATCGGTATCTGCATACTGAAAGGTGCTGATCATGTGATAGAGGTGGCAAATGAAACCATTCTCAAAGCATGGGGCAGAACGGCTGCGGAAGTGCTGGGCAAGCCTCATCATGAAGCGCGGCCGGAACTGAAAGGGCAGGAGGTGTACCGATGGCTGGATGAGGTATTTCAAACCGGCATAACAAAGATCAATAACGAGATCAGTGTGATGCTAAAAGACGGTGATGGTCTTCGTCAGGCCTATGTAAATTCCGTTTACCAGGCAACCCGCGGAAAGAAAGGGGAGATCACGGGCGTGGTGGTTATTCTTGAAGAGATCACCGAGAAAGTGATCCAGCGGCGGGAAGCAGATCGTATACAGGATATGTTCAACCTGGCAGTTAAAGCCGGCGAGATGGGAACTTTCTATTATGACCCGCGCACCAACCTTTTTTCTGCCAATGAAACACTGAAGGCATGGTTTGGTTTGCCCGGCGAACGCATGATGGATCTGACACTCGCGCTGAATGCGATCAAAGAAGAAGACAGACAGCAGGTAGTGGATGGCATCAAACGCGCGCTTACATTCGGTTCCGGCGGGCAGTTCGACACAGAATACACTATCATTCATCCGGAAACATCAGCGCCTCGCATGGTGAAAGCAAAGGGACGTGCTTTTTTTGATAGTGAAGGAAATGCGCTTAGCCTGAATGGCACATTGATCGATATCACCGAACCAAAACGTGAGCAGCAACGGAAGAATGACTTTATCGCCATGGTGAGCCACGAACTGAAAACACCGCTTTCATCAATGAAGCTTTATCTGGAGTTGTTACAACAGCATGCTGGTCAGCAGCAGGATCCGGTTGCATCCGGCACGCTGGTGAAAGCAGTGAGACAGGTGAAGAAAATGGTCGTGATGATCAATAGCTTTCTGAACGTATCACGTCTGGAGGCTGGAAAGATGAGCATAGAAAAGCAGCAGTTCAACATGAAAGATCTGTTCGCAGAGATAGAAGAAGAAACGCAGACAACCGTCACGTCGCATCTGTTGACCTATCAAATCGAAACGGCCATGGTGAATGCCGATCGTGAAAAGATCTCACAGGTGGTGCATAACCTGATCAGCAATGCAACAAAATATTCGCCGGCAAAAACACCGGTTACAATCAATTGCTATCGTGAAGACAATTACGTGATCGTGTCAGTAACCGACAAGGGGATAGGTGTGAAAAAAGAAGATCGCGAAAGGCTTTTTGAACAGTATTATCGTGTGGACGCTGATAAGGGTGAGCAGGTTTCCGGATTCGGAATTGGTTTGTATTTATCCGCAGAGATCATTTCAAGGCATGATGGAGATATCTGGGTAGAGAGTGAACCAGGCAAAGGCTCTTCTTTCTTCTTTAAAATTTCCGCGATTGACCTTCCCGGCTGAGTTTATGCAGCCGATACATTTACCAAAGATCGCGTAGTTATCTTTTGATCAGCATTGCTGTTATAGCCCGCAGCCACCGCAAAGGAGATAGTAACTGAGATCAGTAATACCCCCGCTCTAGTTCCATACAAAACAAAGGAAGACACCAGTGACTGACGATATAGGGCTGAAGTAAGTTTTGCAGAAAAGAACACCGTAAGCAATGATGCGTATATAAAGAATGCAAACTTTAACGGATAAGTGTTCATGCCTGCGGCTCCCGAATAAAACCCCGTTTCGATTCCAAGCACGAATCTTGCACAAATCACCGCTCCCACATGTATGAAGAGAAAGATTGCAAGGTAAAGTCCCGAGAATAATCTGATCCACTGCCACGAAGCCATCTTTTCTCTGCTCCATTCATGGCTAAGGTATAGGGCAGTATAAGCATGAGCTATAACTGTAAGAAACAGTATTGCTTCAAAAGCGCGATTTATACCTGCATCTTCAAAAGTTCTTATGATGTTTATGGAGGAGGAACCAATGAGCACTTCGATTAGGAAGCCTGTCAGGGGCAGGCTCACAAATGTAAGCAGCACAATGGCAGAGATGTATTGTATGTGGTGAATTCTGCGGGTCATAGAAAGGTCTGTGATAATCTGATGCAAAATTATCCGGCCAGGTACGGGTGGTATAGAAGAAAACCGACAATCTGTTTTCAGTCGCGCCCCCGTAACCCTTACAAAACGTTAATATGTTCAGGCGGGAAACAGAAGTACGAAAAGGTTAGTACTTTCGGTTTGGCTCAATATCTCCCAATACTAAATATGTGCGTATGAAATATAAACAGCTGCTTGTAAATAGCATTTTATGCATGGTGACCGCTTTTTTTACTTTGTGGATGCACGACTTGTTTTCTTCCAGTGCTGAGGTTACCCGGCAGGCTCCACTTGACTCTTCGGTTGCATACGCGGGTTTCAGACCGGAAAGGGTTATGATGCCTTTTGATTTTACAGAAGCATCGGAAGCAGCTTTGCCGTCTGTTGTGCATATAAAGGCTGCAATAAGAAAACGTAGCAATGACAAACCCCAGCCGAAGACAAATAACGAGGTAGAAAATATGTTTGAACAGTTTTTTGGAGTTAAGCCAAATGTTTTACCAGAACAGCGTGCGTCGGGAAGTGGTGTGATCATAAGGTCAGACGGGTATATCATTACCAATAACCATGTTATCGTCAGCGATATTGACGGTGCTCTGGCGGATGAGATCAATGTGACATTGGCAAATAAGACAACACACAGGGCAACGGTTGTTGGCCGTGATGCGCGGACAGATCTTGCCGTATTAAAAATTGATGCAAACAATCTTCCGGTGATCAGTTTTGGCAATTCTGACCAGGTGAAAACAGGGCAATGGGCACTGGCAGTAGGTTATCCGCTTAGCCTCGATGCAACGGTTACCGCAGGTATTGTGAGCGGCAAAGGCCGTTCGATAGGCGTTAATATGAAAAACAGCAACGATCCTGTGGAAGACTTTATACAAACGGATGCCGTCATCAACTCGGGCAGCAGTGGCGGCGCATTGGTGTCAGCCGACGGAAAACTGATCGGGATTAATGCGGCGATGTTGTCAGCAAATGGAACATATGCAGGGTATGGTTTTGCCATCCCGGTGAACCTGGTGAAAAAAGTGATTGCTCAATTTATAAAAATGGGGGACTCGAGATCGGAAGAGCCGGTGAGGTCATCCACCGCTCAAAATTTGAAACCGATGAACGTGCGTACGGCAAAATCCTGATGCGTCAACCGCTTCTGTTATAGGGGATTTCTATAATGTTATTCTTTTTTGATGAACACCGTATAATTGCTCAATTTTACGGCCGGAATATCGTGTCAGAACGATCAGTGAGTTCAGCAAAATCATTAAAGAAGACCCTCTGTTTATTTCAATGAAAAAAATCTTTCTTGCTCTGACTGCCAGCTGCGGCTTGTTTGCAGCCAGTGCACAACTTTCCGGAAAAATTGATCCGGTAGAATACGTAAACCCGCTGATGGGTACAGACTCCAAACCAAGTTTATCCAACGGTAATACATACCCCGCGATCGGAGTACCCTGGGGGATGAACTTCTGGATGCCACAGACAGGCCAGATGGGTAATGGCTGGGCTTACCAGTATGCTTCTGATAAGATCCGCGGATTCAAACAAACGCACCAGCCCTCTCCATGGATGAACGATTATGGTCAGTTCTCGATCATGCCGGTAACAGGGCATCTTCGTTTTCGCCAGGATGACCGTGCCAGCTGGTTCTCGCACAAAGCCGAAGTTTCAAAACCGTATTACTATAGCGTTTATCTCGCTGATCATGATGTGACCGCAGAACTAACTACCACTGAACGGGCGGCACAGTTCCAGGTTACCTATCCTGCCACCGACAGTTCATTTCTTGTGATCGATGGTTTTAACCGGGGTTCCTATATTAAAGTGATCCCCGAACAAAAAAAGATCATTGGTTATACTACACGCTACAGTCGCGGTAAACTCACCAATTTTAAAAACTACTTCGTTATCCGCAGTGATAAAGCATTCACACTGTCTTATACCTGGCGGGATAGCACATTGGTGAAAGACAGTCTGGAGCTGACAGCAGATCATGCCGGAGCTGTAATAGGGTTTAAAACAGCAAAAGGAGAGAAGGTGAACTTTAAGATCGCTTCTTCTTTTATCAGTTTTGAACAGGCGGAGGTTAATCTGAACCGGGAACTTGGTACAGATAATTTTGAAGTGACAAAAAAGAAATCGAAAGAAAGCTGGAACAGGCAACTCGGAAAAGTGCTCGTTGAAGGCGGATCGCCGGAGCAAACACAAACCTTCTATTCCTGTCTTTACCGCGCGGTTCAGTTCCCGCAGCGTTTATATGAAATTGATGCAGCAGGAAAGATCGTACACTGGAGTCCCTATAACGGTCAGATCCTGCCGGGATATATGTTTGGGGGCACAGGTTTCTGGGATACATTCCGCGCGCTTTATCCTTTGCTGAATTTCCTTTATCCGGAGATCAATAAAGAAATGCAGGAAGGTCTGATCAATGATTATAAAGAAGGCGGTTTTCTTCCTGAATGGTCAAGCCCCGGTTTCGCAGATATCATGGTGGGAAATAACTCAGCGTCCGTTGTTGCAGATGCATATATCAAAGGATTGCGTGGATATGATATCGAAAAACTGTATGAAGCACTGAAACATGGCGCGAACAATGAAGGACCTATGACGGCGGTTGGCCGCAAAGGCGTTGAATATTATAACCGTCTTGGTTATGTGCCATACGATGTAAAGATCAATGAGAATGCAGCCCGTACGCTTGAGTATGCATATGACGACTTTACAATTTATCAGCTCGCAAAAGCATTGGGCAAACCAAAAGAAGATCTGCAGTTGTATGCAAAACGCTCACAGAACTATCGCAATCTTTTCGATCCGCAATCAAAGCTCATGCGCGGTAAAAATCAGGATGGATCATTCCAATCTCCATTCAATCCATTCAAATGGGGTGATGCGTTCACAGAAGGAAACAGCTGGCATTACAGCTGGAGCGTTTTCCAGGATATTGAAGGGTTGAAGCAATTAATGGGTGGCAACCAGGCGTTCTCAGCCATGCTGGATTCTGTATTCAATATGCCACCGGTTTTTGATGATAGTTACTATGGTGGCGTGATACATGAGATCAGGGAAATGCAGATCATGAACATGGGACAATATGCGCACGGCAATCAGCCAATACAGCACATGATATATCTCTACAACTATTCAGGTGAGCCATGGAAAACGCAATACTGGACCCGCGAAGCAATGAACCGTCTTTATAAGCCAACACCGGATGGTTATTGTGGCGATGAAGATAATGGTCAGACTTCTGCATGGTATGTATTTTCTGCACTTGGATTTTATCCGGTTTGTCCGGGTACTGATCAATACGTACTTGGTGCTCCCTTGTTCAAAAAAGTAACAGTAACGCTTGGAGGCGGAAAGCAACTTGTGATCAATGCGCCTTCGAATAATGCAGGCAATCGTTACGTGCAGTCTGTTTCTCTCAATGGGAAAACCTGGGCTAACAATTGGTTGAACCATTTTGAATTGAGAAAAGGGGGGACACTGAATTTTAATATGAGCGCAACCCCGAATAAAACACGCGGAGTGTTACCGGCAAATTTCCCATACTCGTCATCTACTGATCCTTCTTTTAAAGCTATACTTGAAGGGAAGTGATCACTTCGGTAACTAACTTGTTAATCGCCGCTGAGTAATTCAGCGGCGATTACGTTTGCGGAAGGGCAATTGCAATGACGATTTCAAATCCCAATCTGAATCGGACGTTTCTGCATTACGATAAAATGGGCGATCGGCCCGGTAAGCCAGCAGATAGAAGCTGAAGAAAGATACTGGTTGATCGGCCATAAACCAGGATCAGTTACTCGCCAGTAATGTTTGGGGAAAGTTTGCCACAGATTTACAGGGATGCCGTCATTTCTTCCCAATGGATCTCTTGATATGGCTCGTTTTCGTCAAGGTCAGCATTCTGGCACAGATTTTTTAGTGATCAGGCAAACCAGTCAATATGCTTAACTCAACCACCGACCTACAGCCAAAGAAAATACTGATCATCGAAGACGAAGGCGATATGTGTCTGCTGCTGAATATAATGCTGAAAAAAGATGAAATCGACCTTGAGCATGTTCGCAGCCTGTCTGCTGCAAAAGAATACCTGGCTGAGCACAATCCGCATCTGATTCTCCTTGATAATAAATTGCCGGATGGCTTTGGTGTTGATTTTATCAACTATCTCCGCAGCCATCATCCTGATATCAAGATCCTGATGATTTCCGGTTTTCATGCGTCTGCAGTAAAAGATGTTGCGTTGTTTGCAGGAGCCGACGGCTTCCTGGAAAAGCCATTCAGCCGGGAACAAGTTTACTCCTCTGTTCAGGCTTTGCTGAATTGATCAGATAGCTATTCAATATATTTTCCGGTTACCCTATTAATACGCCAGGTGCATCGTGCCTGGTTTTTTATGTGAAGAAATGAGGACCGTTCCCCCGTAACTTCTACAGCCTTCTATTAACCTGGTTGCATTAGCCTCTAAAAATTGATTAAGGACAGAAATTTTTTGTCTACTATATTTGTGGACTAAATAGCCGATGTGCTGATCAATGAATAAATTTCTCTTCATCCTCACGTTCTTTTCTTTCACCACGCATGCTCAACTGCCCGGCAAATTTGAAGGGCAGGGGCCAATCAAAGGAGTGTCAACAGAAAGTCGCCCCGTTCAAAAACAATGGAAAGGAGTGTTTTCTTTTTCCGGATCAAATGTATTCTTCCGGAATGATTTTACCGGCGCAAGATTGAATGGATTATCAAAGTCAGATGACTCGACATTTACGGCATTGATCACTGCCGAGAATGTACCGGTGAACGCAAGCCCCTGGTATGCATTCAAGGTTTGGGCAAAAAGACCTAAGCAGATCAATATCATCCTGACCTATCAGAATGCCCGTCATCGTTATCCGCCAAGGATCAGCCGGGATGGAAAGAACTGGCTGCCTGTTTCTGCGATTGATCCGGATAAACGCCGGGATACAGCATTTGAGTATTCATTTAAACTTGATATTGGTAAAGACACGATCTGGGTGGCCGCTCAGGAATTACTGACATCAACGGAGACGGATAAATGGATTGTATCAATTGTGAAAAGACTGTCTGCCGTGCGACAAACTATCGGACTGACCAATCTGGGAAAAAAGATCGAAGTATTGCAGATCGGCAACGCGGGCAGTAAACACCGTGTATTGGCAATAGGCAGGCAACATCCGCCGGAAGTCACAGGGCAACTGGCTCAACAGGCATTTATAGAAAGGATAGGAGAGGGCGATTCTCTTGCCATTGCATTCCGTAAAAAATTTTTGCTGTATGTACTTCCACAGATGAACCCCGACGGTGTTGATGAAGGATTCTGGCGGCATAATGCCGGAGGTGTTGATCTTAACCGCGACTGGGATGCGTTTAATCAACCCGAAACAAAAGCGGTAAGGGATTTTCTTCGTAAAGAGATAAGGGACTCTGTTAAGTTATGGTTTGCACTGGATTTTCATTCCACTCATGATGACATCTTTTATATTGTTGATCCGCAATTGAAGGGTTTATTGCCTGGTATGATGCAAGCATGGCTAAAGAACTTTGAGCGGGCAATACCCGGATACATTCCGAATATAAAACCTTTGTACTCAAACGGGCCAACCTATACATCCTTTAGTTATCTTTTTAAAACCTATGGAACAGAAGCGTTGGTTTATGAGATCGGCGATAATACATCCCGGGAGTTTATTTTCAGAAAGAGCAGACTTGCCGCAGAGTCGATGATGCAGCTTTTGCTGGCCGGCGTTGAATAGTTTACAGGTTTCATGGTCTCCCA
>VFQP010003082.1_pt1 | contig 17481 bp, 21 predicted proteins | sample 3512351 | NCBI WGS metagenome assembly VFQP01 (sample SAMN10412372, study PRJNA504923) | tailings metagenome | isolation source: Relicate 1 Philex TSF1 revegetated site | place: Philippines: Tuba, Benguet | collected 2017-08-29
AAAAGAAGCCCTGTTCGGCATCATGCAGGATATCACCGAGCGTACGCGCAACGAACGCGCGCTGCGCGAAGCGAAAGAAGCCGCCGAAAGCGCCTATGCATCCAAAACCAGATTTTTGGCGAACATGAGCCACGAGCTGCGCACGCCTCTCAACGCCATCATCGGCTTTTCCGAGATGATCCAGCGTCAATTGCTGGGCCCTGTAGGCAATGCACGGTATCTGGAATACGTAGGCGGCATCCGCCAGTCGGGCGAACATTTGCTGGACCTGATTAACGACATCCTCGACATGTCGAAAATCGAGATCGGCAAGTATGAGCTGTATGTCGAGGAACTCAACGTGGGCAAAATCATCCGTCTTGCCATACACATGGTCGAGGGGCGCGCACATGAATCGCAGGTGCGTCTGGTGTCGGATGACATTCCGGACGATATCCAGATCACCGCCGACCGCCGCGCGATCATGCAGGTGCTGCTCAACCTGATGTCAAACGCGGTGAAATTCACCAAACAGGGCGGCACGGTCGATATCCGCTGCTTCCGTGAACTGGGCGGCGTGGCGATCGTGGTCAGCGATACCGGCATCGGCATCCCCAAGGATAAGCTGGATGTGGTGACGCTGCCGTTCGAACAGGTGAGTTCGGAATTCACGCGCAATCACGAAGGTACAGGCCTCGGCCTTGCCATTACCAAAGACCTGATCGAACTGCACGGCGGCACGCTGGACATCGACAGCGAAGTGGGCGTGGGCACCATCGTCACCGTCCTGCTGCCCGACCGCATCCCCGAAGGCAGAAATATCATCCCCGCGCAGGGTTGATACGTTTTATCCGTGATCAGTAAAAGATTTTGACGCGGGATGCCCCTGGCCAACCTTAGGCGGGCGTGCGGCGGTGGATCAGCACCGGCGGACGGTGCGCGAGCTTGCCCGTGAGGCCGCATTCTTCTGTTGCCGTGATCATTTTTGAAAACGCGCGGCTGAATTCGTTTTTCAGGCCGCGGGTGCATTTGACGTGCAGCTGCGTTTTGCCGTTGTCGTCGTGCCACGTGGCGCTGGCGCAGCGGAAGTCTTCTTGCAGGCGCGTCGTCATCAGGTTGCGCGCGGTGGTTTCGATCATTCTTTGCGCGCGGCGCTCCTCCGCATTCGCGGGCGGTGCCTTGTTGAATTCGATATCGAAGATATAAGACTGTATGGCTTTGGGCATGATGACTTCCTGCTAAGGCATTTATCATAGCATAAAGCCCGTTTTTCGCCAAATTCGGCCATGTGCACGGTTGTTGCGGCGCGTCAATGCCGGGAAGGAGTGCTGATGTTACGCGAGGGCGTCGGCCTCTTCTTCGATCGCCATACATGCCTGCAGCCCTGCGCGGTAATCGGGGTAGAGCAGGTTGACGCCCAGCTCTTGCTTGATGCGGTCATTTTTCACGCGTTTGTTGTCGCTATAGAAACTGCGGATCATCGGCGCGACATCCGCCTGTTCGTACGGAACCATCGGCGGCGGCGCAAGGCCGAGCAGGTTGCAGGCAAATGAAATTACTTCGTGGCTGCTGCTGGGCAGATCATCGGCCAGATTGTAAATCGCGCCTGCATTCGGTTTATTGATGGATGCAATCAAGGTCTGCACGATGTCATCGACGTGAATGCGGTTGAACACATGGCCCGGTTTATCGATGCGCCGCGCCGTGCCGCTGCCCACCGTATCCATCGGGCTGCGGCCGGGGCCGTAAATGCCGGAGAGACGGAAGATATGCAGCGGGAAATCTTCGTTCATCGCCAAGGATTGCCATTGTTCCTCGGCGCGTTCGCGCTGGCTGCCGCGCTGGCTGGTAGGGGCGAGGGGCGTGCGCTCGTCAATCCAGCCGCCGTCGTGGTTGCCGTATACGGCGGTGGTCGACAAATAGGCCGCCCATTCGATCGTGCCTGCTTCTAAAAGATCATGCGCATGCGCTTCGAATGCGGGGTCGCCGCTGCGGCCCGGGGGGATGGACAGCAGCACATGTGTCACGCCGCGGAAACTTTCAAACGGGTCGGGCAGGTGGCGCGTGGGTTCGAACAGTTCGGCGTGAATGCCGTCCTCTATCATCTGTGCGCGCTTGTCGGGGTCGGTCGTGGTGCCCGCGATTTCCCAATCATACCCGCGCAGCACCGACGCAAGCGCCGCGGCGGTGTAGCCATAGCCGAAACAGAAAAGTTTTTTACCGCGGGCCAGCGGCGCAATGGGGCAGGGCTGTAGCGAAACATCGGCCATGACGCGTTGCCCCTTTTATCAGAAATCGAGGTTCTGATAATGGCTGGGCGGCGCAAAGCCGGGGATCACGTCATCCAGCAGCGGTTTGAACGCAGGGCGTGACTTGATGCGGGCGTACCAGTCCTTGGCGGCCTTGTGCTCGTCCCACGGCACGTCACCGATATAGTCGATGGCCGACAGGTGCGCGGCGGCGGTGATATCGGCCAGCGACAGGTCGTCGCCCGCCAGCCAGCGGCGGCGTTCAGTCAAAAACCCGATGTAATCAAGGTGGTAGTGAATATTGGCATGACCGGCGCGGATAGACGGGCCATGCGGCTCTCCCATTTTCAGGAAGCGTTTCATCATCTTTTCGCCGACCAGGTTTTCGGTCACTTCGGCGTTGAATTTATGGTCGAACCACGCGACCAGACGGCGCGTTTCGGCGCGCTGCAGCGGAGCGCTGCCCATCAGGTCGATGGTGTTATAAACCTCGTTCAGGTATTCGCAGATGACCTGGCTGTCGGTCAGGATGGTTCCGTCAGGCTCGATCAGCACCGGCACGTCGCCGGCGGGGTTGATGGCCAGAAATTCGGTACGGCGTTCCCAGACTTTTTCGATCTTCAGATCAAAATCAAGTTTCTTTTCGGCAAGTGCGATGCGGACTTTCCGGGAAGAAGGGTGAAGCCAGAGATGATACAGTGTTCTCATTGGTATGAATCTTACGCAAGCACCCCTGAATCGCAAAACATTAAATCAAAGACTTGGGGAGAATTCTGGCTTGCATAACCGAAAAAGCCACGGCGGGTTTTCATGAACAGGTGATTCTCTGGTTTTACAGATAAGCCGCGAGGGCGGCGCAAGCCTTACGCGGCGGGCTTTGTTGCGTGGCACAGCCAGCGCGGCGCGGGCAGCGGCTTCAGGCGGCCAAGATGAAAATGATAATCAGCCGCCGCAGGATAAACAGGCGCGTGAATTGCCAGAGTCACAAAAAGACACTGCGCCCGCAAGCAAAGAGCGGGGGCCTGCAGGGATGCGATTCGGGGTTAGCGGGCCGGAATGGCGGCCAGTTCGAATTTGACAGGCACGTCAGAGCTGCCGGTCTTGCTGTAATCTTCGGTGGCGAAATCGGCACGATTGGCGATGAATTCGCCCTTGAGAATTATCATCATGCCGCCCGGCGCGTTTTTATCCAGCGTGACGGAAAAGGGGATCGACATCGCGCGCGATTTGGCGCCCACACGCAAACCGCCTTCGGCCACAAAATTATTGCCGCTGCTGCGCTTGATGACGGTGGACATGAACATCGCCGACGATGGCGTTCCCTTCGCCACGGTTGTCGAGGGGGGGAGATATTCCAGCAGCTCCACATTCACAGCGCGCGCGGGCAGGAACATGCTGGAGACGTCTGCCGTCAGCACAATGCGGCTTTGCTCCAGCTTGCTCGGGTCAAAGTTCAATTCCATGTCGTAGTTGGTGATGGGAATAGGCTGCGCGCTGGCGGAGCGGTTAGTATAGGTGAACGAGCTTTTGTCTTGTTGCAAAAACCATTTTTGCGGCATGCCCTGGCCGGACATGACGCCGTATTTACGCGGCTGTTTTTCTTGCGCGGGCGCAGCGGTGGATACGGTGACGGCTGCAAGAATGCCCAAAAAGGCGAAAAGGCGCAGCGCGGACAGGTTTTTGAAAATCACGTGTATCCCCCAACAAAAAGCAAATACGTCAAAATGGCGCCGCCTGCCGGCGGGCGCTCTGTCTATTATAACGCGAAAGGCCGGCGTTGTCGCGCCGGCCTTTCAAGTGATTGAATTTTGGGAGGGATTAGGGTTTTTTCGCGGGGGCAGGGGCAGCGGCTTCGTGACGGATGCCCTCGACCTCCAGCGTGATGTTTACTTCGTCGCCGATGCCGGGCAGGCCGTAGACCATGCCGAAGTCGGATCGCTTCAGGGTGCCCGTTGCCGAAAAACCGGCCACGTATTGCTTGCTGTAGGGGTGAACCGCGGCTTTGTTAAAGATGACGTCCAGCGTCACGGGCCTGGTGACGCCCAGCAGCGTCAGGTCGCCCGTCAGACGGGCCGTGTTGTCGCCGGTTTTCTCGGCCAGCGTGCTTTTGAACGTCATGGTCGGGAAAACGGCCACGTTGAAGAAGTCCTCGCTCTTCATGTGTTCTTCCCATTTGTCATCGTGCAGGCTGATACTGTCTGTATCGATGGTGACATTGACCGAGCTGTTCTCCGGTTTCGCTTCGTCAAAGGTGAAGCCGCCGTCAAACGCGGTGAAGCTGCCCGTCGAGAACGAAAAGCCCAGATGGCTGACCGAGAACATGATCTGCGTATGCACTTTGTCGAATGCATAGCTGTCGGCAGCCGATTTTTTGCCCGCCAGTGCGGGCATGGATACGATCATCAGTACGGGAAGGATAGCTGCCGCGAGGGTGTTTCTCATGACGCGGCTTTCTTTTGCTCTTCCTGTTTGCGGGCCAGCATTTTTTCGAGCCAGTGAATGTTGAACTGGCCGGCGCGGAATTCCGGTTCCTGCAAAATGCGTTCGTGCAGCTGTACGTTGGTGAAAATGCCATCGATGATGGTTTCGCCCAGCGCGCGCTCCACGCGCATCAGGCCTTCTTCGCGCGTGCGGGCATGTATGATGATTTTTGCCACAAGGCTGTCATAATGCGGGGGCACGCTATAGCCGTCATAGATCGCGCTGTCGACGCGCACGCCGAAGCCGCCGGGCGCGTGATAACGGTTGATCTTGCCCGGCGACGGCACAAAAGTTTCCGGATGTTCCGCGTTGATGCGGCATTCGAAAGCGTGGCCGTTGAACTTGATGTCTTTTTGCGTGAACGGCAGCTTGTGGCCTGCGGCCACCATGATTTGTTCGCGCACCAGATCGATACCCGTGATCATTTCGGTGATGGGATGCTCGACCTGCAGGCGGGTGTTCATTTCAAGGAAATAGAACTTGCCGTCTTCGTACAGGAATTCCATGGTGCCGACGCCGCGGTAATTCATCTTGCGCACGCAATCCGCCGCCAGCTCGCCGATGTAATTGCGCTGCTCCGGCGTCAGTGCGGGCGAGGGGCACTCTTCGATGACTTTCTGGTGGCGGCGCTGGATAGAGCAGTCACGCTCGCCCAGATGCACCGCATTGCCTTGACCGTCGCCCAGCACCTGAATTTCGATGTGGCGGGGGTTGGCCAGATAACGCTCCATATACATAGTGCCGTTGCCGAAGGCGGCTTTCGCCTCGCTCGACGCCATGGTGTAGCAGGCTTTGAATTCGTCTTCGCTGCGCGCGACCTTCATGCCCTTGCCGCCGCCGCCGGCGACAGCCTTGATCAGCACGGGGAAGCCGATTTCCTTCGCGATTTTCAGCCCCTCGTCCGCGTCTTTGATCACGCCGTCAGAGCCGGGGATGAGTGGCAGGCCCAATGCCTTTACAGTGTCCTTCGCCACGGCCTTGTCGCCCATTTTGGCGATGTGGTCGGGCGTGGGGCCGATAAAGGTGAAGCCGTGTTCTTCCACCATGCGCGCGAATTCCTCGTTCTCGGACAAAAAGCCGATGCCGGGGTGGATCGCATCCGCATTCGTCAGCGCGGCGGCCGACAGAATGGCGGGAATGTTCAGATAGCTCTGGCGCGATGCGGGCGGGCCGATGCAAACGCTCTCGTCGGCCATGCGCACAGCCATGCCGGATTCATCGGCGGTGGAGTGCACCACAACGCTCTGGATGCCCATTTCGCGGCAGGCGCGCACAATGCGCAACGCAATCTCGCCACGGTTGGCGATAAGGATTTTCTTGAACATGATGGTTCCTTTGGTTAGCCGCGGGCGCGGGCGCCCGCGTGTGTCCTTATTCGATGATCAGCAGCGGCTGGCCAAATTCGACCGGTTGCGCGTCGTCGATCAGAATGTCGGTCACGGTGCCGGATTTATCCGCCTTGATCGGGTTCATGACTTTCATGGCCTCGATGATCAGCAGGGTGTCGCCCGCTTTCACTTTCGCGCCCTTGGTCACGAATTTCGGCGCGCTGGGTTCGGATTGCAGGTATGCCGTGCCGACCATGGGCGATTTGACAACGCCCGGATGGTTGTCGGGGGTGAGCGCGGCTACTTTGCCAGCTTCGGCCACGGGGGCCACAGCGGCAGGGGCGGCGTGCGCCACCGGCGCAGCATGCACAGCGGCGGCAACCCCGAGGTTTTTGGTGACGCGGACAGATTTATCGCCATCGGTGACTTCGATTTCGGTCAGGCCCGTTTCGTTCAGCAGGCTGGCGAGGTTCTTGATCGCCTCGTGGTCGATTTTCATCGCGGACATGTCGTTCTTCCTCTCTTTGGTGTCTTCTTTTGTCGGTTGTGCGGCCGTGATGGCTTTGTTTGCTTTGGTCATGGTGTCGTTCCCTTTTGCGGTATCGTCACGCGTCGTCGTCGAGCAGGGCGCGCATGGCCTGCAGCGCCAGCAGGTATCCATGCCCGCCGAAACCGCAGATGACGCCCGCCGCGATGGGCGAGACATAGGAGTGATGGCGGAACGCCTCACGTTTATAAATGTTGGTCAGGTGCACTTCGATCACCGGCACGTCGAGCAGCTTCAGCGCGTCGTGAATGGCGATGGACGTATGCGTATAGGCGGCAGCGTTGATCACAAGGCCGGAAAAGCCTTCGCGCGCCTGCTGGATGATGGTGACGATCTCGCCTTCACCGTTGCTTTGGCGGAAATCGATGGCCATGCCCAGCTCGCTGGCCAGTTCTTCGCACTCCAGCGCAATCGCGCTCAGGTTCTTGAATCCATAAACGTCGGGTTCCCGGACACCGAGCATGTTCAGGTTCGGTCCGTTGAGAACAAGAATATTATGACGCTGTTTGGCCAAGCCAACCTCGTGGGAGTTATTCCGAATGGGGGACTTTATAACATACGTAAAGCGTGCGGCGAGTCAAAAATATTATTCATAATGTTAAAATATCGCGGCGAAGGGCAGATAACTCACTGATTTTAAATAATAGGGGTGGGCGCGGACGACAGATGAGGTCTTCCGGCGGTGCGACAGATCCGGTATAAATGCCGCCCATATGCTGTTTTGCACAAAGGAGTGAACCCCCATGTCGCTTAAAGGTCTTGCCGCCGTTGTTACCGGCTCCACCAGTGGTATCGGGCTGGGCATCGCGCGCCGCATGGCGGCGGCGGGGGCGGATGTCCTGCTGAACGGGCTTGGTGATATGGCCGAAATCGAAAAAACGCGTCTGGCGCTGCAAACCGAATTTGGCGTTCGCGTGTTCTACCACGGCGCCGACATGCGCAAGCCCGACGACATCCGCGCCATGGTGCAGGCGGCGGAAAAGGCTTTCGGCAAGGTCGATATCCTTGTGAACAATGCGGGCATCCAGCACGTCTCGCGCATCGAAAATTTTTCGGACGAACGCTGGGGCGATATCATTGCGATCAACCTCTCGGCCACGTTCTTTGCGACCAAGGCGGCGTTGCCCGGCATGCAGGCGCGCGGGTTTGGCCGTATTGTCAACATTGCGTCCGTCCACGGGCTGGTGGCGTCCAAAGAAAAATCGGCCTACGTCGCGGCCAAGCACGGCGTGATCGGCCTGACCAAAGTCACCGCGCTGGAAAACGTGACGCAGGGCATTACCTGCAACGCCATCTGCCCCGGTTTCGTGCTGACGCCGCTGGTGCAAAAACAAATCGACGACCGCGCGCTGCAGCTCGGCATATCCAAAGAAGACGCCGCGCGCGATCTTTTGGGCGAAAAACAGCCTGCGCTGGATTTCGTCACCACCGACCAGCTCGGCGATATGGCCGTATACCTGTGCAGTGATGCCGCGAAGATGATGAATGGCAGCGCGCTCACCGTCGATGGCGGCTGGACAGCGCAGTAATCCGATGACAGCAGCCGTTAAAACCCGCGCCGATATACGCGTCAAGGCCATGGCCGTTTTCCGCCGTGGCGACCAGATACTGGTGAACGAAGTGCGCGAACCCGGCGGACGCCTGGTAGGGTTTCGCATCCCCGGCGGGCATGTCGAGTTTGGCGAAAAATCCGCCGAAACAATCGTGCGTGAAATGAACGAAGAACTGGGGGCGGAGATTGAAAATATCTATACCATCGCCACCATCGAAAACGTTTTCACCTACGGCGGGCAGCAGGGGCACGAGGTAATTGTGGTCTATGCCGCCGATTTCACCAATCCCGCTTTCTACGCGCGCGATGTGATTGCGGCCGCGGAAGATGACGGCACGGCCTTCGATCTGGTCTGGCGCGACCCGGATGACTTGCCGGAGGGGTTGCCGCTGTATCCAACGGGCCTTCGTGATTACCTTTAGTGCATAAAAAAACGCCCCGCAAAATACGGGGCGTTTTTTGTGATGGCTTAAAAAAGATTAGCCGCCGTTTTTCGGGGCGTCGTTCTTTTTCTTCAGCTCGTCAACTTTTGCTTTTACTTCCGCGCCGAATTCGGCAGCGGCTTTTTCGCCTTTTTCCAGCAGTTCGCTGCCTTTTACGGATGCTTTGGCAAACGCGTCAGCGGCGAGTTCTTTACCTTCGGCGAGTTTCTTTTTCCAATCAAATGCCATGTGTTTTCTCCTCTATATATTCTTTAATTTTATGATGTGCGTGAGGGTACGAGTCATACCACATCTTGCCGAGCCGCGTCAAAAATTACCCGTGAACAGCTGTTTTCATGAATAAAATCAGCGGGGCGGGTGAAAGGGGGTGTGGGGGCGTTGCGGCCGCGGCATGTTCATGACCGGTACATCGCGCGCGGCCGTGCTGGCGGCACGCCCGAAATCGTCGCGGGCACTGTGCAGCATCGGCAGCAGGCCTTGGCGGTTGATGCGCGCGGCCATATCGATCAGCTTTTGGTTCACATCCGCGCCGGCATCCAGCAGCGCGCGTACATTGGCGGCTTTATCTGCGGCGACGGCACAGGTGACCGCATCGTTGCCGCCGTTGTTGCGGTGGTTGATGACGGCGCCCGCGTCAATCACGGCGCGTAAAATCTCGCTGCCGCCTGTGGCCGCCAGGATAACCGGCGTATTACCCGCTTTGTTCGGGATATTCACGTCAGGCTTGCCACGCAGCATGTCGGTGACGATGTCTTTCAATTGCATGCGGATGGCCATATGCAATGCGGTGTCGCCGCGCGCGTCCTGCATGTCCAGTGCCGCGCCGTTGCGCACCAGCCATCGGACATCATCCATGTCAGGCATTTGTTTGCGCAGCGTTTCCAGCAGGTCGCGGCCGTAATTGCGCGCCTGTTCGGCGGGCACGCGCGCGCCCGTCTGGTTGAATGTCTGTCTGGTTCCGGACATGGGCCGTCCCATCGTCGATGTTGAAAACACGACAACCGTAGAGGGCGGCAGGGCGGGAGTCAATCTTGCGCCGCCGCAAAATATAAGCACACGGAAGAAAGGAAAAGATTAACTCAGGCTGTCCAGCCCCTGCTGGAATGTCGCGCGGGGCGCGTAATCGACGCGCACAAGATGCAGGCCGCTGGCGGGGGCCATGGGGCCTGCCTTCGTACGGTCGCGTGCCTCCAGCACGGCTTTCACCTCCTCCGGCTGCCATTTGCCTTCGCCCACCAGCGCGAGCGTGCCTGCGAAATTGCGGATCTGGTGGTGCAGGAAAGATCGGGCCTCCGCCCACATCACCAGATGCCTGCCCAGCATGGGGTGCGATTTATCTTCGGTGATCTCCAGCCGTTCCAGCGAGCGCACGGGTGATTTCGCCTGACATTCCGCGGCGCGGAAGCTGGTGAAATCATGCGTGCCGATCAGATGCTTCGCGGCTTTGTTCATCGCGTCGATGTCCAGATCGCGGCTGTGGTGCCATACGTGGCGCCCGCCCATGGCGGGGGCGGCGCGGCGGTTGCATAAAATGCGGTAGGCATACACGCGCCATGTGGCGCTGAAACGCGCGTGGAAATCATCGGCCGCCGCCTCGGCCGATACAATCGATATGGGTAGGGGGCGCAGATGGAAATTGATGGCATCGCGCACGGTTTTCTCGTCCGATTTGCGCATCAGGTCGATATGCGCGACCTGCCCCAGCGCATGCACGCCCGCATCGGTGCGGCCGGCGACGTGAACCGTCACGCGCTCGCCGCAGAATTTTTCGATTGCCGCTTCGATGCTGCCCTGCACGCTCGGCACGTTGTCTTGCCGTTGCCAGCCCGCGAAATCGGTGCCATCGTATTCGATGGTCAGCTTCCACCGCTGCGTTTTGGCCGCAGGGGCGGGTTTGTCATCCGGCGTGGCGGGCAGGTCGATGATGCCGTCGTTTGGGGGCGTGGTGTTGTCGTCGCTCATCCCAATACCTCGCCGATGCTGGTGTGGCCGCCGTTCATGTAGGACAGGCCGTCCATGGCTTTACGGTTTTCGGGCTGCACCGATGTCAGGCGCAGGCTGCCGCTGCCGCACGCGACGACCAGATGGCGGTCGATAATCTCGCCCGCTTTGCCTTGCGTGCCGCCCGCTTTTTCGATTTGTGCCGCGAGGACCTTGAGTCGCGCGCCATGGTGCAGTGTCCATACCCCGCGCGCCGAAAGGGCGCGCATCTGGCGGTCGATATGCTCTGCGCTCTGGCTCCAGTCAATCTTGCCGTCTTCTTTGGTCAGCATGTGGGCATACACGACGCCCTCTTCGCTTTGCGTTTCAGGCCTGCGTGTGGGCAGGTCGTGCAATGTTTTCACAATCAAATCCGCGCCCTGCGCCGCCAGCGCATCGTGCAGGTTTTGCGCGGTGGTTTCGGCGGTGATGGGCACTTCGCCGCGCATCAGCACGGGGCCGGTATCCAGCCCGATTTCCATTTGCATGATGCAAACGCCACTTTTGTCATCGCCCGCCATGATGGCGCGTTCAATCGGCGCCGCACCGCGCCAGCGGGGCAGCAGCGATGCGTGGATATTGATGCAGCCATGCCGGGGCGCATCCAGAACGTCTTGCGGTAAAATCAGCCCATAGGCGGCAACGACGGCGACATCGGCGTTCAATGCCGCGAATTCGGCGCGCGCTTCGGGATCCTTTTTCAAACTCAGCGGATGGCGCACGGGCAGCCCCAGTTCTTCGGCGCGTTTCTGGACGGGGGATGGTTGCAGTTTGTGGCCGCGACCTGCGGGGCGGGGCGGCTGCGAATAAACGCAGATGATCTCGTGCCCCGCCGCGTGCAGCGCATCCAGCGCCGATACGGCAAAATCGGGCGTGCCCATGAATACGATTTTCATGCGCGCACCTTTTGGGGAGAAGTATTGAGTCGTCCCGCGCGGGTTTTGTGCACGCGGGGCATGTGGCCCTGGAAAAATCCGTGCGCTCCGATGCTGTCCAGCGGTACCCATTTCAGGCCTGTGCTTTCGTGCGACACGGTCAGGGGGACGTCGTCGTCCGCTTCAAACGCGAAGCAGACGTCGAAATGGATATGCGTGGGTTCGATGCCCCATTCCTTGCGGCGCGTGGGCACATGGCCGGAATTGAGATCGAAAATCCCACCATCCAGCAGCGGGCGCAGATGCGCTGCGGACAGCCCGGCTTCTTCCTCCGCCTCGCGCAGCGCGGCGGCGTAGACATCGGGGTTGCCGTCGCAATGACCGCCCGGCGCCATCCACATTTTATTGAGGCCGTGTTCGACCAGCACCACATGCGTGCGGGCGGGGTTGACGACCCATGCGTCCGCGACCACATGCGCGATCAGGTTATCGCGGCCATAGGCATTGTCGGTCGTGGCCAGAAACTGGCGCAACTGGCGCGTGACCGCAGCCTCGCTTTCGTCCTGCGGTGTGAAGCGATCCAGCAGGGCGGACAGCATCGGCATGGGGTCAGGCTACTTTCTTGCTGGCATTGTTCAGCGCGTCAAGGGCGAGGCGCGCCAGCGGCACGGTGTTGGCGGCGGTGATATCCTTGAGGGGCATCCACACGCAGCCGCTGCTGTTGCTGTTCTTCTCGACAAAGCCGATCGGGTTGCCCGCGATGGTCGCCGTGTAAATGGCGGCCAGATGGCGCATGGTCATCGGCTCCCCATTCGTTTCGATAAAGGGGAAGAACGCGCTGAAGGCGCCCAGCTGCGTGCTGTCGGTGACATAGCAGCCGGTTTCTTCGAATACTTCGCGCACCAGCGTTTCGTGCAGGTGTTCGTGCGGCTCCGGCGATCCGCCGGGCAGGTCATGCAGGCCCCTGTAGCAGCCAAGAACCTTTTTGATCAGCAGAATGCTGTCTTTGGCTTCGTTGAAGATGAGGGCGTAAACGCCGAAGTGGGACGTGTATTTGGGCGCGGTGGATGTCATGGCAATACGTAGCTCTCTTTCATGTCTTCTTCGTGTTCGCGGGTCCATTTTTTCAGTTTGCGCATCAGCATGTCGCGCTTCAGCGACGAAATATGATCCACAAACAAAATGCCATCAAGATGGTCGATTTCATGCTGCAGGCAGGTGGCCAGCAGGCCATCGGCCTCCATTTCCCTGGCCACGCCGTTTTCATCCAGGTATTTCACGCGCACCTTTTCGGGGCGCTCCACATCGGCGTATTGGCCGGGGATGGACAGGCAGCCTTCTTCGTACGTATTCATCTCGTCCGACGTCCAGACGATTTCAGGATTGATGACGGCAATGGGCTTGCCGGGCGTGGGCGCCTTGTCATCCGCTTCGTCATCTTCGCTTTCGCTCTGGTCGCCGTTTTGCTCGACGTCCATGACCAGCACGCGCACGGACTGGCCCACCTGCGGCGCCGCAAGGCCGATGCCGCGGGTCGCGTACATGGTTTCAAACATGTCTTTGACCAGCGTGCGGATTTCGTCCGTCACGATGGCGACAGGTTCGGCGGGTTTTTTCAGCACCGGATGGGGTGCCACGTAAATGGGGAGTACGGCCATGGTCTATATCCTTTATTTCCTGCCATTTACTTAAAGTGAAAGCGGCAAAAGGTCAAGCACGGCGGCGGCGCGGCGCAGGACGCAGGCGCGCTTGGAAATGCAGGGAAATCAGCGGCTTTCCAGCTTGCGCGGGGCGGCGGGGGTATCGGTATCGGCGTCCTCTTTGGTATCGGCCGCCAGTTCGGGCGCGGTCAGCGGGCGGGGGGATTGTTCGATCACGGGAACATCGGGCAGGTCGCCGTCGCTGCCGATGCCTTGCAGGTTCTGGAACTTGCGCGCACCGGGCAGCACGTTGCGCTCCAGCGACCCCACGGCGTCATTATAACTGCTGATTGCGCCCGTAAGGCCCTTGCCGATTTTCTGCATATGGCTGCCGAAGGTGCCCAGACGTTTATAAAGGTCGCGCCCCAGATCCGAAATCTCTTGCGCGTTCTGCGCCAGTTTTTCCTGACGCCAGCCGTAATGCACGGCCTTGAGCAGCGAAATCAGCGTGGTCGGCGATGCGGGAATGACTTTCTGGTCGACGCCGGCTTCGAGCAGACCTGGGTCACGCTCCAGCGCCGCGCTGAAATAGCTTTCGCTCGGCAGGAACATCACCACGAATTCGGGGCTTTCGAATTTCTCCCAATACGATTTTTTGCCAAGCTCTTTAATACGTGTGCCGACATGGCGGGCGTGACGGTCGAGGGCGTCTTTGCGCTCCGCCTCGCTTGCGCCGTCTTTCAGGGCGTCCATATAGGCATCGATCGGCGCCTTGGAATCCACCACAATCGTCTTGCCGCCCGGCAGCTTGACGATGACATCGGGGCGCTGGTCGTCGATGCTGACCTGCTGGTCGAAATGCACGCCTTCGACAAGGCCCGCCATTTCAAGCGTGCGCTTCAGTTGCAATTCACCCCATTGCCCGCGCGTGGAGGGGGAGCGTAGCGCCTGCACCAGCGACGACGTTTCGGCGCGCAGCTTGTCCTGATCCGTTTTCATGCCGACCAGATGCTGGCGCAGCTCGCCGTACGCATTGTGGCGCTCTTTTTCCAGCAGGGCGATTTTCTCGTCCATCTGCTTCAGCGTCGCTTCGACGGGGGTGACAACTTGTTTGATATCGGTCTTGGCCGCATTTTGCAGCTGGCCGAATTTTTCCTGGGCGAGGGCGAGGAAGTTGTCGCGGCTCGCGTTCAACGCTTCAAGGCTCATGGCTTTGAAATCGGCGGCCATCTGCTGCTTTGCCTGTTCGATCAGCGCCTTTTGTTCGGCAAGGTTGTTGATCTCGCTTTGCAGGCGGGCGTTGTCTTGCAAAAGCTGTTGCAGCTGTGCGTCCATTTCCGCCGTGCGGGCAGACAGGTGCGCCTGCAAATCACTGCCGCCGCGACGCAGGAGCAGGGCGGCCGCCACGAATCCCAGCACCAGCCCCGCCACACCGCCAGCCAGCGCATAAATCAGGGCATCGGCGGTCATCGGCATGCGAAAGCTCCGGAATCGGTCAAAAAATGGGGGGTGAATCGGTGTGCGAATTATAAGTCAGCTAAAGGTTAATAACTATTAAAAAGGCTTCTTGTATTGCAAATAAAATCATGTATTATGTTAATTCTAGATTAAATTGGGATAGCGAACGGGTGTTCAATCAATTAAATTATTCTCCTGTGCCCGTTTGCGAAATGAATCGCATTTTTGATTTGCTGCTGTGTAACAAAATTTCAGGCGCGTAGCAAGTCAACGACGACCAGATAACCACAACGCAAACGGACAGGCACGAACACGTATAAGAAAGGACGCCGCCATGGCAAACGAAGCTACCAAGCATATGATCGTCGATCTCAAGACGGGCTACGCCTACGGGCTGAAGCTGGATGCCGAAGGTAAGTGCCTGGGTGTGCAACCTCTCAATACAGTCCTTCAAACGCTGGACGACCGTCTGGTGCATAAATTCGGCCCCGTGGCCAATGGCAATGCCGGCACCCTGCGCGGCGAGCCTGAGACCCTGCCCTATGGCAAGACGACCTATGCGGTCGAATTGTCGGCAGACGGCAGCGCGGGCAGCATCTTCACGCTCGTCTGGCCGAACAAAAAAGACGCCGATGCGGGCATTCTGCCCGTGGTTGCCAAAACCAGCCTGCCGGATGACCTGGTCAAAGCGCGTATTGCGCCTGCACCCAAAGCGCTCGCCGCGAACGACGGTGCGGACGACGATGCGAAGCTGAAGCAGGCGCTGAAAAAGATCGACGACATGATCGGTCTCGACAACGCCAAACGCGACATCAAGCAAAACATTGCCGTGGCACGTTTCAACCGCGCGAAAGAAGAGCTGGGCGTATCGACCAACCCGATTTCGCGCCACATGGTCTTCACGGGCAACCCGGGTACGGGTAAAACCACCTTCGCCCGCGAAGTTGCCAAAGTGTACCAAGCGCTGGGCTTCATCGAAAAAGCGGAAGTGCACGAAGTGAAACGCGAAGATCTGGTTGCCGGTTACGTCGGCCAGACCGCGCTGAAAACCAAGGAAGCGATCGACAAAGCCAAAGGCGGCATTCTGTTCATCGACGAAGCATATGCTCTGTCGCGCGGTTCGGAAGGCGGCGGTGGCGGCGATGGCGAGGATTTCGGCCGCGAGGCGATCGACACGCTGGTTGCGGCGATGGAAAACATGCGCGACGACCTGATCGTGATCGTTGCGGGTTACACCGGCCCGATGAAAGCGTTCATCGAAGCCAACCCGGGCCTGAAATCCCGCTTCTCGACCTATATCGATTTCGAAGACTATGGCACGCCCCAGCTGACCCAGATCATGGATTTCATGCTGAAAGAGCGTGGCTATACCATCGAACCCGCGGCGCGTGACCACGCGATCGCGCTGATCGAGGAAGAAAAAGAACGCGCCAAGAAAGACTTCGGTAACGGCCGTACGGTGCGTAACCTGGTCGAAAAGGTCGAAAAAGAGCTGGCTCTGCGTCTGGAAGACGAAGGCAAGCTGTCCAAAAACAATGGCCTGTCGCAAGAAGATCTGAAAACCGCGCTGACCACGATCACCCTTGCGGACATGTCGAAAGTCAGCCTGGAAGGCCTGAAGACGAAGCCCACCAAAGGCATCGGCCTTGGCGGCGGCGCTTCGGAAGGTCCGGCAAACGGCAACAACCGACCCGCAGCCGGTCTGGAATCGACGCCGACGGCAAAGACCAAGGTAAAACAGCCGGGTCTTGGCTCATCTGCCAGCAGATACACACGAAAAGGGCGGCATGTGCCGCCCTTTTCTTTTGCGCGCTTTCATTTTCTGCCTGCCTGCGTTAAGACGGAAAGAAGGCAATAAAAGGATGTATGCGATGACCGATCTTCTGGCGATGGCCGAAAAGCTGATCCCCGTAGCGCGCGCCGCGGGCGCGATCGAGCTGAAATATTACAACGAAGGCGCCGAGGTGATCGATAAAGCCGACGGATCGCCCGTGACGCTGGCCGATCAGGAAGCGGAGGCGCTGATTGCGGCCGCGCTGAAAGAAATCGCACCGGACATTCCGATGGTGGGTGAAGAATCCGTGGCCGACGGCAAGATCCCCGATATTTCGTCCGGCCGCTTTTTTCTGGTCGATCCGCTGGACGGCACCAAGGAATTTATTACGGGCGGCGGTGATTTCACGGTCAATATCGCGCTGCTTGAAAACTTCGTGCCTGTGATGGGCGTGATTTATGCGCCGGTGTCGGGCCAGCTTTACTACGGCGCGGCGGGCAAGGCATTTGTGTCCGACAATGACGCGCCCGCGCAGCCGATGCGCGTGCGTATGGCGCCGCCGGAGGGACTCACCGTCGTGGCCAGCAAACGCCACCGCGACCCCGAAGGGCTGAATGAATTCCTGCGCAAATATACCGTGGGGGCGCTGGTCAATCGCTCCAGCTCTCTCAAGTTCTGCGTGATTGCAGCGGGGGAGGCGGATTTGTATCCGCGTCTGGGTCCCACGTCCGAATGGGATACGGCGGCAGGTGACGCCATCTTGCGCGCGGCGGGCGGGCAGGTGACGCAGCTGAACGGCGATCCGCTGGTCTACGGTAAAGTCGACAAGCGTTTCCTCAACCCCGCATTCGTCGCGTTTGTGGCGTAAGGAGCTCGCATGCCGGCACATCATCCAAAAACGCCCCATGGCTCCAAGCGCCTCTCTGCTATTCGCGTGGTCTTTTATCTGCTGGCGGTGTTGTTTGCGGGGCTCGCGCTCTGGGCCTATGCCGCGCCCCAGATGTTTCCGCCGCAGGCTGCGCCCGGCGGGGCGACCGGCGCCGTGATTTTCGGCGTCCTTGGCCGTTTCGCGCCGCGCCGCTGGCTGGAGCGATTGCTCGGCCCTTGGCCGTGATGCGGGACTGAAACTCCATTTATGCGGCATTGCCACATATGAATATCCTTTAAAAACAAAC
>VFQP010003083.1_pt1 | contig 17476 bp, 15 predicted proteins | sample 3512351 | NCBI WGS metagenome assembly VFQP01 (sample SAMN10412372, study PRJNA504923) | tailings metagenome | isolation source: Relicate 1 Philex TSF1 revegetated site | place: Philippines: Tuba, Benguet | collected 2017-08-29
AAAATATTACGAATTATTTCTGACAAAAACACCAACTATTTTTGACCACATTACCGGAATCAAAAAAACGAATTGTTACTAGCTTTTCATCTTTACAAAATAGAAAATCAGCAACATCCAGCTCAGAATCATCAATAGTCCTCCCAGCGGAGTGATCGGTCCGAGAAATTTCAGATTCATCCCGAAATAATCCTGCATACTCAATCCGTAAATACTGAAAGAGAACAGTATTGTCCCGAAAATCATAAACCAAGAAATCCAGTTTTCGGTTTTGGTTTCAAATTTTAAAATGTAGCCTAAAATTAATAGAAAAAAGGCAGCATACATTTGGTATCTTACGCCTGTTTCAAAACTTTCCAGCCTTTCCACAGATAATATTTTCTTTAAAGCGTGTGCTCCAAAAGCGCCCAAAATTACAGATAGCATTCCGTAAAAAGCTCCGAAAATTAATGTTATTGTTTTCATTTATTTTTTAAGATTTATTTCCATTCACTTTTAAATGTTCCGTTTTCATTAATAATCTATGAATTTCACAAACTGGATAATTCGGATTTAAAATATCGAAAGCTCCTAACTTTTCAGCATTTTTTATCGCAATTGGAAGTTTTGGTTTTAAAGAATTGTAAATATCAGCATTGCTTTTTTTATAGAATTTTTCAGTTTTTTCATAAGTAGGAAATTCTTTTTTCAAACCTTTTCCTGTCTCATCACAATCTTTATAATTCTTCTTAGAATATTTAAAATGTAACAAAAGCCAATATTCAAAACAAGTATTAACTACTAAAATTTCAACGTTTTTTATTGAAGATAACTCTTTGTAATATCTTGCAAATTCTTCATTTCGTTTTATATCACCTTTTTTGCATTCTCTTGATTCTCTATCTATAACATCATAGTCAACAATCCAAAAAACTTTATCATAGGTATCAGCTAAATCTTTTACATATTCGTATTGCTTTCTTAAAGAGGCTTTTTTCAATAATTGAGGAAGAATGTTGATTGTTAACTTTTCATTTTCTTTTAGCATTTGAAAATACCATTTCTCACAATCACCATCTCCGACAATTGCAAAAGTTTTTTTTCCTTTATCAAAAAATGACTTCTTATTCCGCATCGTCTAAATCAATATAATAATCTCCCAGATTGGGAACTCCACCTAATTTTCCCGACTTATAAGTATTAAGAACATTAGTTGTGTCTCTAACTACAGATGAATCAAAATCAGCTAAAGAATAAAGTTCTGTAGCGGAATCTTCGTTTTTGTCTGTAAACCAAATGGCATCGTTGCGAAATAAATCTTTATCAGCAAGTATTTCTCTATTATGGGTTGTGATTATTAATTGAGACGCTTGTTTACTATTGGCTATGTAGGTAAGTAAAAAATATTTAAGTAGATCTGGGTGAAGAGATGATTCTATTTCATCTATAAGTAATATTCTATCATTTCTAAGTATTACGTAAAGAAGCCCAGCTAAATCAAAATATTTTTGAGTCCCTAAAGATTCAGATTCTAACGGCAAAATATAATTATATCCATTAACTTTATGTTCAAAATTAATTTCAATATTAATTCTATGAAATTCACCTTTTGATTTTAGGCTCTCAACTAGTTTCTTGCCTTCATCAGTTAGATTTTCATTTAAAATATTTTCAAACCCATTAGGATATGGAATTTTTTGTTCTTTAAAATAGAGATTTGAAAAATTAAAATCAGCTTTTTTAAGAAGTTGAATTAAGAATTTTATATCTAATGACGAATCTTTGATTAAGTCATATACAAAATTCCTAAAACTATGATTGGGCTCAGCTAAAGGACTTTGAGAAATAAAAAAATCAATTGCAGTATCAATTTCAATGTTATCAATATTAGATTTTAAATATCCTCCTAAGACGGTATTATTCCATAGTGTATGTATTTCGAGATTTCTTTTTAAAAATGCCTTATTTTTAATTTTGCTTCCTATTTTTATGTGAGCAATCTCTTTTAACTCATCGGTAACTCTTTCAAAAACAATTGCTTTATTAGGATTGTAGTTTGATAATCTTTCAAAAACTATACAATTTTTATTTAATTCTAACTCATAAAAATAGCGTAAACCGTTTTTGATAAACTCTAATTCAAAAAAGCAGTTTTGAAATGGCATCTCTTGATCGAATAAAAACGGTTCGTAATTAAGTTTTTCAGTTTTCTTTTCAAGAGGTTCGGTTATAATGTCTTTCAAAAAATCCAAAGCTTTCAAAACAGTCGTTTTTCCAGACGCATTTGCACCATATATTAAAGCCAATTTGTTAAGGCGCAAACCTTTAATTGGCTCAATAATATAGTAATCTTCCAAATGATCAGATTTGTTAGCTAAAAAGGATAAAGTTTGCTTTTCTTTTATAGAACCAAAATTCCTTACACTGAAATTAATTATCATTTTTAAGCTATTTTTTGTAAATCATTTACAAATATACATATAAAAATCGAATTATTAATTACTTCTTAACTTCTCTAATTCCGCAATCACCTCGTGATGACTCACGGTTTTATCTTTGAAATAATTTACAAAATGTTGTTTCTCTTCTTCGGTTGCATTAAACTGATTGAGAATATTAAACAAATGCATCTTCATATGACCTTTCTGAATTCCAGTTGTAACTAAAGAACGTAATGCTCCAAAATTCTGAGCCAGTCCGGAAACCGCCAGAATACTCATTAACTCCTGAGCCGAAGGCTTTCCAAGAAGTGCTAATGAAAATTTTACCAACGGATGAAGATTCGTCAAACCACCAACTACACCTACAGAAATAGGCAAATCAATCCAGAATCTGAAAATTCCGTTGTCTGTAGTGCAATGGGTAAGAGAAGAATATTTTCCGTTTCTCGCTGCATAAGCGTGTGCACAGGCTTCTGTTGCACGAAAATCGTTTCCGGTAGCAATAACAACCGCATCTACGCCGTTCATTATTCCTTTGTTGTGAGTTGTTGCACGGAAAGGTTCAATTTCAGCAATCGTAACCGCCTGTTTAAATTTCCAGGCAAATTCTTCATTGGAAATTCCGCTGTCATCCTTCAGATCTTCAATTTTGCAGGAAACCTCAGCTCTTACGATGCAATCCGGAGTAAAATTGGACAGAATATTCATCACAATCTGCAAAGAATTCTTTTCTTCCTGAGAAAAATCTTCATATACCGCTACTTCCTGCTTAAGGGTCTTTCCGAACTGTTCCAGACAAGAATTGATAAAGTTGGCTCCCATTGAATCTACTGTATCGAAACTTGCTTTCAGCTGATAATAATTTGCCATTTCTGACGTTTTATCGACCAGCTTAATATCCAAAATTCCGCCGCCGCGTTTTCTCATATTTGCGGTAATATCTTCCGTTGCCTCCAGCAGCTTTTTCTTCAGTTTAAAGTTGAAAAAGTGAAGCAGTTTATGAGCTTCCACATTAAAAATAAAGTGGGTGTGACCCAGTTTTTCGTTGTTGATGATCGTAGTTTTGAAACCACCTTTATCAATCCAGAATTTTGCTGCTTTGGAAGCTGCTGCCACTACAGAGCTTTCTTCAACCGCCATCGGAAGAGCAAATAATTTCCCGTCGATCAGGAAATTCGGGGCAATTCCGTAAGGCATATAAAAATTGGAAATGGTATTTTCAGAAAATTCGTCGTGAAGTTTCTGCAAATCAGTATTTTCGTTCCAGTATTGATTTAATATGTTTTGATATTCTTCGTTTCCTTCAAGATACTCGTTTACGAGCCAGTCGATTTTTCCCTGCTTCGTTAATTTGGAAAAACCTTCAACGGGTTTATGATTCATATAGAATTTTTGTTTTTTCTTAACAATATGTAATTGCTCCTGCAATTTATACATCAATTTAATAAGTGTAAATATACTAATTTGTCTCTTTAAAGCGTTGATAACTTCTATCAAAAAAGATTGACATTTATCAATTTTGGAACTAAATTTGACAAAATCTAATTTAAGATCATAATCTTTATACGCTATTATGAATTTCGACCGCATCAAAGAAAAACTTGAAATACTTGCAGACGCTGCCAAGTACGATGTTTCGTGTTCTTCCAGCGGTGGCAAACGAAAAAACAACGGCGGTTTGGGCGACAGCTCAGCAAGCGGAATCTGTCATACTTACACAGAAGACGGACGGTGTGTTTCGCTTCTGAAAATCCTGCTGACCAATCACTGCATTTATGACTGTATCTATTGTGTTTCCAGAAAATCGAATGATATCAAACGTGCAGCTTTCACCGTTGAAGAAGTAGTGGATTTAACGATTAGCTTTTACCGCAGAAATTACATTGAGGGGTTGTTTCTGAGTTCAGGGATTTTCAAAGATGCGGATACGACAATGGAACGCTTGGTAAGAGTTGCGAAAAAACTCAGAACCGAGCATAAATTCAATGGTTATATTCATTTGAAATCAATTCCCGGAGCAAGTGATGATTTGATGAACGAAGCTGCGTTGTATGCAGACCGACTGTCTGTTAATTTAGAAATTCCAACAGAATCAGGATTGAAATTGTTGGCTCCCGATAAAAATCGTGAAGATATGTTGCAACCAATGAGGATTGTCCAAAAAGGAATTCAGCAATATAAAGATGAAAAGAAAATTATCCGGAGTGCTCCGAAGTTTGCTCCTGCCGGACAGTCCACTCAAATGATTGTGGGCGCCACCAACGAAAACGATTTGCAAATCATCAAAGTTGCCGATCATTTTTATAAAAATTACGGAATGAAGCGGGTTTATTATTCCGGGTATATTCCGGTAACAGTTGATAATCGTTTGCCTGCAATAACTTCGGAAGTTCCTGTTTTAAGGGAAAACCGTCTTTACCAATCGGATTGGCTGATGAGGTTTTATGGTTTTAAAGCAGATGAAATTCTGGATTTCAATATGCCTTTTCTGGATTTGGAAGTAGATCCGAAATTAAGCTGGGCATTGCGGCACCTTGACCAGTTTCCCGTTAATCTGCAAACCGCAGATTATAAAATGATTCTCAGAATTCCTGGAATTGGGGTGAAAACTGCTCAAAAAATTGTGAGCGCAAGACAATTTCAGGTTCTGAATATTGATCATCTTAAAAAACTGGGAGCAGCCGTAAATCGTGCAAAATATTTTATTGATTTTACCTACGGAAATCCATTTTTGAAGCATTTAACAGATTTGAATTTGAGAAAATTAATCATTGGTGGCAGTCCGTCAAAATTTCAGAATCAGTTTTCTCAGCAGCTGACCTTGTTTTAAGGCTTCGACTTCGCTTAGCTGACAACAAAATAATACATCTATGTTTATTATTCTGAAAAAGAATCTCTAAAATTTATTTTAATTAATTGTCCAAATTTGCTAAATTTAGACACAAATTGTAACTTCGAAAAACTTTTATAATGAATGTCAATTTCACAAAAAAACAAGAAGAATATATTTCAAACCAAATAGAATCAGGTGATTTTCAAAATGCAAGCGAAGTGGTTCGCGATGCACTACGACTTCACGAAGTTTATCGCCATAGAATTATTGAAGATCTGAAAGCTGAAATAGAAAAAGGCTGGAATAACAAATCAAGTTCCCGCTCAGTACAAGACATTATCCAAGCAAAAAAAATAAGGGAGCAGTAATGTCTAAAAAATTCTATATTTTATCAGAAACTGCTGATAAAGATTTGGAAGACATTTTTGATTATACTTTTGAAGATTTCGGTTTCAACCAAGCGGAAAAATATCTTTTAGAAATCGAAGAAATTTTTCAAAACTTAATTTTAAATCCGCAATTAGGCAAAAAGCGGAGCGAAATTAAACAAGAGTTATATAGTTTTCCAAAAGATAATCACATAATTTTTTATCGGATTTTAGATAATCATATCAGAATGGTAAGAGTACTTCACGGTAGCCGGGATGTTCCAAAATATTTTTAATAATGTGATTTCTTAGACAGAAAGGCTTCGGCTCAGCTCATTCTGACAGCGCTAAATCTTTCAAACACTACAACTCTCAAATCCTCCAACTCTACAACTCAACAATGACAACCTTTCTTTACGACGGCAGTTTTGACGGACTTTTTACAGCAATATTTGAAGTTTTTGAATATCGTTATAAAGACGTGGAAATCCGAAACAGGGAAAATTTTGTTCAGGAAAATATGTTTGCAGAAATCCACGAGGTTATTACACAGCATGAAAAATCTGAAAGAGTTCTCAATAAGCTGGAAAGAAGTATCGGAAAATCTGGGATTAATAATTTACTGAAGGTATATCTATCGGAAGATGAAAAACTAGAGCAATTAATTTTATCCGTTGTAAGGCAATCGGTAAAATTCCCTGAAGAGAATGTTCTGAAAAATTTCGCTAACGATGAGATTCTTAAGATTGCTAAAATCTGTAAATCTGTGAGCAGAGAAAGACACAGAATGACTGCTTTTGTCAGATTCGAAAAAATGCAGGATGATATTTATTTCGCAAAAATTGATCCGGATTTTAATGTTTTGCCTTTAATCAGAAAACATTTCAAAGACCGATATGCCGACCAAAAATGGATGATTTATGATTTGAGGAGACATTACGGATTGTTCTACGATTTGGAAAACTGCGATTTTTTTTATCCGGATGAAAAATTAGATTTAAACCAATACCAACAGAAATTCCACGAGGAAGAAAAAAAATATCAGACCCTTTGGCAAAGTTATTTTATAAAAACCAATATCAAAGAACGGAAAAATACAAAGCTTCATATTCAGCACGTTCCTAAGCGATACTGGAAATATCTCACGGAGAAATGGTAACTCATGATTGAGATTTTAAAGTAATATTGTATTCATCACAAAATTTATACAGAAGTTTATTAGAAAAAATCAATTTGTTTCTATTTTTGCAGTAAATAAAAAAATATGTTGAATATCCAAAGTTTTGTTTTCAATTTTGCCAGTGAGAATACATACATTATTTCTAATGATAATAAAAATGCGTGGTTGATTGATCCCGGAAATATGAATGCAAAAGAAACTCAGACAATTGAAAAATTTGTTTTGGATAATGGACTGAAAATTCAAAAAATTCTGCTTACGCATGCTCATATTGATCATATTTTAGGACTGCAGTGGGCTTTTGACACTTATAAAGTTCCTGTTGTGATGCATAAAGAAGATAAAGAAGTACTTGATATGTTCCAGATCAGCGGTATGAGATTCGGAATTGATCTTGAGCACATTGATGTTGATCTTCAATATATTGAAGAAGGAGATAACCTTGAACTTGACGGAGAAGTTTTTGCAGTGTATCATGTTCCGGGACATTCACCGGGAAGCGTAGTTTATCATAACAAAAATCAGAAATTTATTATCTCAGGTGATGTCTTGTTTGAAGGAAGTATTGGAAGAACAGATCTATATAAAGGCAATTATGAGCAGCTTATTGAAGGTATCAGGTCTAAACTTTTTATTTTAGATGACGAAACAAAAGTTTTTTCCGGACATGGAAATCCTACACTTATAGGATTTGAAAAAAAACACAATCCTTTTTTTTAAATAGTCTACAATAGATAGTAATAAAACGAAATAACCACCCATTTACGGTGGTTATTTATACCCATGAAAAACTATTTAAAAATCTAATGTGATTGAAGCTCTCGCAGCCGCTCCCATAATGGGTCTTGCCATTCGAATATTGCTTGTACTTACAGCCTGAGATCTTGGATCTCCTTCAGTAATTCCAATCGTATTGAAAATATTGGTTCCATCAACTGCAAAACGTATTTTACCCAACTGATAAGACATTCCTGCCCCAAATTCAGTAAATGCAGGTAAAATATTTTCATCTGTATTTCCTTCGTTTTGGAAACGTTTTCCGTAATAATTCAAACTTACATATGTTCTCCATTCTTTTGTGATATTAACAGCCGGAGAAATATTAAAATAAAGTTTAGGAATTCTTCGTACGGTATTTCCATCGTAATCAAAAGTGGTTCCGTCTGCATTTCTACCTACAAAATCTTTATATTTAGGATCCTGGATTGTTCCGTTGAAACTTACTTCCAGTACATTATTAAACATTCTTGCATATCCTTCAAGCTCTACTCCTATATTGGTAGTATTGGCAAATTTGTTTTCGGAAGTTCCGTCTGAAAAAACATCTGTAAACGAAAGGTTATTTAAAGTGGAATAAAACGGAATTACTCCCACATCAAAACTTCTGGAGTAGTATTTATACCCTAGTTCCAGCTGGTTTGTAGTTACCGGTTTTATTGCAGACAGATTATTCATATTATTGTAGTATGCTTCTTCATTCGGTGATCTGAAACCATTGGAAAAACGTGCATAGACCGCATTTTGAGGATTAATCTTATAATTTAAAGCGGTAGTGAAAGAAACTCTATTGATGTCATACTTCCAAAAAGTATATCTGTTTCCTAAAACCGACATATTATCGTCTGCTGTAGTTATGTTGAAGCCATGAGTTCCGTCAGTACTTAATCCTGAATTGTTAAGATTTCCGCTCGTAGTATTGACACCATATCCTTTATAAAAGTCTCTGTTGTAACGGATTCCTCCATTAAAGCTTAACGCATCGGTAATAGTATAATCCAGATTTAAATAAAGATCATTCAGACTTCCCTGAACTTCAGAATCTCTTATCAGGAAAGACATATCTGTAACACCGTTATATGTTTTAGAATATCCTGTAGCTGAAGGAGCCAGTGAAGTATCAACTAGATTTAACAATTCAGGATGATCTGTAGCTGTTGTTAAAATATTGCTCCAATTCCAATATTGATGTGATTCCCAGTTTGATTTATAGAATCCTGCAGTAATATTTCCTTTATCAAATTTATAATTGAACTGCAGATCATTAATGAAGTTATTCATTTGTTTGTCGATTGCCCAGAAACCTAATTTCTGCACATAAGCAGGATTCACTACAGCTCCGGAACTTACCAAAGAATATTGAAAGGTGTTTCCTGCAATACCTGCTTCGTTAGCAAAACCGGCAGCACTTTTAGGTCCTCCAGCAGGAAAAATACCGGTATAATTCATGTCTATGTTGGTATATCTTGTTTTGTTTAAAACAGAGAAATTATTTCCAAGATCATATTTGAATTCCGCTCCTAAGACATCCACTTTCGGATGAATGCCATCTTCTAAATTTCTGCTGAAAAAACCTCCACCTGCCTGCGGAATATTCAACTGACTGATATTTCTGTAGCTGTAAGTTCCGTAATTTGGATCAAAACCGTTGAAGCCCTCAAGTTTATCTCCGTTCTGAACTAAAGGAATAGGCAGGAAAAAAGCATTTCTGTCATCCAGTTTTTTATAATAAACTTTTGCATATCCTTTATCAAAAACGTATTTCAGATTCATTCTGATCTGACCTCCCTGATTTGCCTTAAAGCCCGTATTTCTAATACCATTATCTGTTCTGTAAAAACCTCCTACATTAAAGAAAAGTTTATCTTCAATTAAAGCTCCGCCTACATTCAGGTCAGTCCGCATCAAACCATAAGTGCTGGTTTCGAGCTTTGATGTTCCTCTGAAAATATTGCTTCCTTCTTTAGTGATAAAGTTGATAAGACCTCCCGGAGAATTGGTAGCGAAAATAGAACCGGAACCTCCTCTCAGAGCCTCTAATCTGCTGACCGAGTTGTCTACACGAAAAAAATTATCTGCATTGGCAAACTGAAGAGCTCCGTCTTCAAAAACGGGAAGACCGTCTTCCTGAATTTGTGTAAATTCATAAGCTCCTGCTGAAGGAATTCCTCTAGCAAAAAGATTATTACCCACTTCCCCACCTGATGTTTCTACAGCAAACCCCGGAACTCTTTGTAATAAAGCAGCTGCACTTATCGGGTTCTGTTTCTGAATTTCTTTTGCGGTAAAAGTAGAGATTGCAGTACTGGATTCAATTTTGGGTTTTGGTCTTGAACTTCCGGTAACAACCACCTGATCAATAGAGGTCGTTCTGGTTGAATCCTGCGGAGTTGATTCCTGAGCATAGATATTGTTAAAATAAAGCGATGCTACACCAGCCATCAAAATAATTGATTTTTTTTTCATAGTCTTATGATTATTATTGTTTAGTTTTCTTTTTTCAGTTTTAAATACACGCCGTTTGTCCATCCGAAACCATCCTGATTAGGATATTCACCGCCACCTGCAACATTTTCTATGTCTAAAGCATTGTACTTTTCCATCAGTTTACCGGTGTTTTTGTACACTCTTTCTACATTATCACACCAGTTATTTTTAATTTTTTCAGCAAGACCATCAAATCCGTAGTTTTTCATGGACTGATAACCCAACCATTGATATGGCGCCCAAGCATTCGGAAAATCCCATTGCTGACCTGAATTTTTTGTGGTGGTAACCAATCCGCCCTCATGCAGAAACTTTTCTTCAATATTTTTTGCAACAGCTTTTGCCTGATCTTCACTGGCGAGTTTCAGAAATAAAGGATAAAGAGCAGCAATATGTTCAGACGGTGTGTTTGTGTTTTTTTGGATATGATAATCTTTATATATTCTGGAATTTTTGTCCCAGAAATACTGATCAATCAATTGTCTTCGCTTTGCTGCCCTTTCAGAATAATCAATTTCTTTTTCAGACAAATTTTGAAGCAATGAAGATTTTGCCAGTGTTTTTTCCAGATGCCACAAAAGACAGTTAAGATCAACCTGTGCCAAATTCAAAGTTTCAATTGTCTGTATATGTTCTCCGTCTGCAAACCATCTGCTTGAAAAATCCCAACCCGATTCGCAGGCACTTCTGATGTTTCTGTAAAATTCTTTCACTGCATTTTTGCTGTCTTCAATATCAATTAGATAACTTTCAGGACGCGGTACGTTTTCAGCATCATAATACCTGTTTAAGACATCCCCTTGAATCGTTTTTATCACTCTTTTTACAGCTGAATTGTTTTCGAGTTTCTCGACTCCATTCATCCAGAAAGCATATTCTTTTGCTAAAGTATCGTGATACTTAATGTAAATACTTTCGTTTTTTGTTGTTTCAAAAAGCTGATCAAGCATCAATGAAAAGTATGGAGGCTGAGAACGGGTTAAAAAATGAGTTCTGCTCGCATTCGGTACAAATCCAACATTGTGAATGAGATATGAACAGTTTTCAATAATATTTTCCATCATTTCCACTCTTCCGGAAACCTGAAGTCCCAACATGATGTAATAACTGTCCCAATAGAAAAATTCGTTAAAACGACCTCCCGGAACCACATACGGTTTTGGAAGTTTTAGTAACGTCCCTTTTTCCTCATAGGCTGTTCTTGTCAGTTCATCCCATAATTTTTCAATATGTTCTTCAATCGGAAGATGATCTTGCCTCTGAATGGAAATTTTGGCTTCCAGAAAATCGAAATTTGACAGTACAAATTCTTTCAGGTTAAAATTTTCCGACAGTTTCCCTTTTTCATATTTTGCATTAATTTCTTCAACCGGAAACAAAGGAACCGCATCCGACATCATCTTCTGATCTTCAAAAACCTTTGATCTTTGTACATCATCAAAAAGTGTCTGAATTTCGTTTATGTATAGCTGTTTATTCATCTTATTTTTCCAGGATTTATTTTTAATTTATTCATAATAATTGCCGAAATAATCAACAGTAAAAGCGGAATTAATGAAAGGTAAAATGCCTGCTGTCCACTGAATTTCTGAAACACAAAACCTGTAATAATGGATCCTATCGTTCCTCCGATTGCTGAGAAAACGACAATTAAACCCGACATTGCGCTGTGTAAATATTTAGGAATCGAGGCTAAAATCACCGAGTTGATGCTTGGATAAATCGGAGCCAGTAAACCGCCCATTAATGGAAATAAATACACTACTAACGGAGCATTCAGCCAAGTTGTTCCTGCATTAATGCTAATATTATGAGTTAAAGGTAAAACCAGTAAAATACTTATTGCAAAACCAATCACACAAAAAGAAACCACGTAGATCCAACTGAATCTTTTAGAGAAAAATCCCGAAAGAAATCTTCCCAGTGCAAAAGCTCCGGCCAAAACCGCTCCAGCCTGAATACTCATAGAAGTAGGAACTTTTAAAATCTCCTTATAAAAAGTCGGGGTCCATGTCTGAAAACTTTGCTCCACCAAAACAAAAAGAAATGCGCACAGCAAAAAGAATAAAACTTTTCTATAACTAAATAAACTTATGCTGTTTCTCAAGTCTCCCAGCAAATCTGTCTTCTCGCTTTTTGCTTCTTGTTCATCTAATTTGGTAAAGAATAAAAACAAAAAGGACAATGTTGAAATTCCTCCCAAAACCCAGTATACATTTAGCCAATGGGTTGATCTCGGATTGTGGTCGTCTATGAATAAGCTGAATAAAATATTTCCCATTAATACGCCGATCATAAAAAAACCTTCCAGATAACCCATCAAACTTGAATGTTCCTTATCCGTATCCGTCACCAACCCGATAGAAGTGAAAACAGAAATTTTAATTAGCGCAAAAGAAATCCCGACAATGGTAAACAGCAATTTGAAAAACCAAAAGGCATTGGCAAAAGGCATTACAAAACACATACAGCTTACCAAAAGCAAAGCAAGCAGCATTGATCTTTTGATTCCTATTTTGGGTAAGAACGAAGCCAGAATGAATGAGCAGATCGCAATCGGCAGATCTTTAAAACCCTCCAGAACACTTGCTGATGATTTGGAGATTCCGAAGTTTTGCTGCATTTGCAAAATCACTGTTCCTACCGAATTCAGAAGAATGGCAAAAACAAAATAATTTAAAAATAAAACTGCCTTAATGTTGAAGTTTTTCATTCATATAGTTTCTTACTGGCTAAGATAGAAGCATTTGGGTTAACATTAATTTAACATGATAAACAAATATTTGAACTATATTAATATAATTATTATTTTAGGAAACAAATTATGATTAACTAAATGAAAGTTACTTTTGAACGTGTAGTTCCCGATGAAAAAAGCTCTTTTCGGATGATTCACAACAATTCGCCCATCTCAGAATTTAAATGGGAGTATCATTATCATCCAGAAATTGAACTTGTGTGCGTAGTTTCAGGAAGCGGTACACGACATGTCGGTTATCACAAAAGCAATTACACGAATGGCGATCTGGTACTCATAGGTTCTAATATTCCACACTCAGGATTTGGATTGAATTCTATTGATCCGCATGAAGAAATTGTGCTTCAGTTTACAGAAGATATTCTACAGTTTCCGGAACAGGAAGTTGAGGCTCAATCTATTAAAAATCTTCTGGAAATCTCAAAATATGGAATTCATTTTCATCACAAGGTGCATAAAGATTTGCTTCCTAAGCTTAAAATGATGCTGGAATCTGAAGGCTACAAAAGATATCTGTTGTTGCTGGAAATTTTGTTTAAACTTTCAAAATGTGAAGATTATGAACTCCTGAATAAAGAAATTATGCCTTACACCATTATTTCCAGAAATAAAATCAGGCTGGAAAATATTTTTACTTATGTAGAACACAATTATGATAAAGAAATAGATATTGAGGATGTTGCAAGACTGGCAAATCTTACGTTGCCTGCCTTCTGTAACTTCTTCAAAAAAGCAACACAGATTACCTTCACAGAATTTGTAAATCGATACCGAATCAATAAAGCCTGTTTATTGATGGTACAGGATAAGAGTATTTCAGAATGCAGCTACAGCTGTGGTTTTAACAATGTTACTTACTTCAACAGAATTTTTAAAAAATATACCGGAAAAACGCCTTCAGATTTTATGAAAAATTTTCCGTCCCCCACAATAGAGAATAATTTAAATCCTGAAAAAAGTTCGCATTCAAAAGCCGGATTTTAAAATGAGAAAAATCCAAATCCATATTTTATCTATAAATTAGCATCAAATTTATTTTAATGAAGATTCATTTTTCCATTCTACTTATTTTTCTTTGGTTTCTTGGTAAATCTCAGACAAAAAACAATCAAAACGATACATTCGTAAAAGACAATTTTACCAAAAAAGAGTTTTATATCCCAATGAGAGACGGAGTTAAACTCTTTACATCAGTATACATCCCGAAAGACATTTCAAATAAAAACAAATATCCATTTCTGATGCAACGTACCTGCTACAGCATTGCGCCTTATGGTGAAAACGAATACAAAGGAAAGCTGGGTCCTAATCAATTTCTTATGAAAGACAAATATATTTTTGTTTTTCAGGATGTAAGAGGAAGATACATGAGTGAAGGAACTTTTACCAACATGACTCCGCAGGTAGGTCGTACATCAAAAAAAAATGTTGACGAGAGCACCGATACTTACGACACCATAGAATATCTGCTAAAAAACATTAAAGATCATAACGGAAAAGTCGGCCAGTACGGAACATCATATCCTGGTTTTTATACAGCCGTAGGAACCCTTTCGCAGCATCCTGCTTTGGTGGCGTCTTCACCTCAGGCTCCGATTTCAGATTTCTGGAATGATGATTTTCTTCACAATGGCAGATTTATGCTGGGATACTTCCGGACTTTGCCAGTATTTGGGGTTCAGAAAACAAAACCTGAAAATAAAGCTTGGTATACAGATTCAATGATCAAGACATTTTCTGAAGACGGTCTTAAGTTCTACAGAGAAATGGGAACTTTAAAAGACGGATATGAGAAATATTACAAAAATAATTTCTTTATGACAGAAATAATGAATCATCCCAATTATGACGATTTCTGGCAAAAAAGAAATCTTCTCCCGCACCTGAAAAACATCAGCCATGCTGTGATGACTGTAGGAGGATGGTTTGATGCCGAAGACCTTTCCGGACCGCTGAATATCTATAAAACCATTGAGAAAACGAGCCCGAAAGCCAAAAATACCATTGTAATGGGTCCCTTCTCTCACGGAGGATGGTCCAGAGAAGAAGGAAAACATTTTCACAATCAGGTTTACTTTGGCGACAGCATCGCAACATATTATCAGAAAAATATCGAAACAAAATTTTTCACTCATTATCTGAAAGGAAATACAAAAGAAGATGCGGGCTTACCTGAAGCCCTAATGTATGATACCGGAGCGAAAGAATGGCGTGAGTTTTCGGTTTATCCGCCAAAAGAATCTAAAAAACTGCAGTTCTATTTAACCGGAGAAACATTAAAAAACAAATCCGGAACGGGTTTTTCAGAATACTATAGCGATCCTGAAAATCCTGTTCTGAGCTCGGTCAGTCTAAAAGATTTCAATGGCTTCACTCCGAGAAATTACATGTCTGAAGATCAAAGATTTGCTGTAGGAAGACCCGACGTCCTTACTTTTACTACTGATGTTCTTACAGAAGATCTCACTTTTGCCGGAGAAATTATGGCAAAACTCAATATTGCTTCCAGCTCAACAGACGCAGACTTTGCGGTAAAACTGATTGATGTATATCCTGAAGATTTTAAACCAACAGAAAAGAAAGATGGGGTTATATACGGAAACTACCATCAGATGGTGAGAAGTGAAATTATGCCTGCAAGATTCCGGAATTCCCGTGAAAAAGCGGAAGCCCTCATTCCCAACCAAAAAACTGCCGTTAATTTCAGGTTGCAGGATGTTGTTCATACCTTTAAAAAAGGACATAAAATTCAGATTCAAATCAGCTCAACTTGGTTTCCGTTATTTGCGATAAATCCGCAAAAGTTTATGGAAAACCCAAATTTTGCTACCAAAGATGATTATACAAAGGCTTTTATTAAGGTTTTTGAAGACAGCATGATTGAAGCAGATGTTTTATATTGAATATTAATATCAAAGATTTTTAGAAACTAAATTTAATCTACCTCAGAAAGAAAAAAGCTTTAGATTGAAAGTTAACACATCGAAAAAGAGGCTGTTCTTTTACAGCCTCTTTTATTTTGCTTTTTAACTTATTTTTCCTGAAGTACTTTTCTGACCGTATTTTCTTTGATATTGCTTTACCGTTTTTCCATTCCCGTCATGTCTCCATCCGGGAGCATTGAAAATGTAATTAATTTTATCTGAAAGCTTTAATCCCGGCTGTCTGAGATCTTTCCATATTTTACGCCATTCATAAAAAAGAATAGTATCCGGCTTGTTATCGGGCATTTTAGGATAAATACCGAATTTTACCGGAATCTGCGGATCTTCTTTCTCAAAAGTTCCAAATATTTTATCCCAAACAATCAGGCACATTCCCATATTTCTGTCAAGATATTTAATATTGCATGCGTGATGAACTCTATGATGCGAAGGTGTTACCAAAAAATATTCCAGAATCCCAAGACTTTTTACGGTCTGGGTATGAACCCAAGTTCCGTATACCTGACCGATAGCATAAACTACCATGATATGCCAAGGATTAAATCCCAGAAACGCTAACGGACAAAAATATAAATATCTGTATAAAGGCTGTAAAACCGGACTTCGGAAACCCGTCGTAAGATTGAAATAATCTGAATTGTGATGAGTAATATGAACTGCCCAAAAGGCTCTTGAGTGATGATCTACATAATGCAATACATAATAGGCAAAGTCAGTGAGTACAAAACAGATCAGCCAATACCAGATGGTAAATTCCCACGTAAAAAAACTATGATTATAAAAAAAGAACATTACTGCCATTGCAAAGACTTTCATGACAAGATCTAACCCAAAATTCATCAATGCAAGACAAACGCTGGTTGCCACATCTCTCCCGTTGTATAATTTGGCTTCAGAAAAATGGCTGTAAATCATTTCAGCCAAAATTACAGTAACAAGAATGGGAATTGACCAGGCATAAACATTTTCCAGACCATCTTCTCCCATAAAAAAATCCATCATTTTTATTAGCTATTTTTACAAATTTAGAATTTTATGAAAATATCATAAATTCTTTTTTGCTATTTTAATGAAAATTTAATCGGAAATTGATCGAAGAGATTTCAAAATATATTAATATTCCTAACGTTTCTCAAAGTTTATATTACTTTGACTCAATGTATCCGACTGCACGCTTTGTGCTAAGATGATATTCAGTGTAGAAAACCCAATATTTTCCAGTAATACGATCCTTTTTAAAAATCAGATCATCACCAGAAGGCAAAACAGTAACTCCATACGTTTTTCCCTCAAAATGATATTTTTGAGAAGAAACGGTTAAAGTTAAAATCAGATGTAGTGATAAAATTATTTTTCTCCAGTGTTAAACGGTTATGTTTTAAATCCGAACAAATTTCATCAGCAATTGAATGACAAAGTCTGTTGCCAGCAAAAAAGAATAATGGAAAGCTTAAGAAAAATAATGCACTCTTGAAGCTGTTTTTCTTTTTAATCTTGTCGTAAATAAAGTATATAAATGAAAGTATTATGAAAACTAAGCTGAAATAGAACAAGCATAGCCAAAAGAAAGTCATTACTCTACGGATTTATTTGCCAATTGTCCGCACGCAGCATCAATATCTCCACCACGGCTTTTTCTTACTACACAGACAATACCTGCATTTTCAAGCTGACGGATATAGTTTGCTTCAGCCTGCTTATGGCACTG
>VFQP010003085.1_pt1 | contig 17466 bp, 26 predicted proteins | sample 3512351 | NCBI WGS metagenome assembly VFQP01 (sample SAMN10412372, study PRJNA504923) | tailings metagenome | isolation source: Relicate 1 Philex TSF1 revegetated site | place: Philippines: Tuba, Benguet | collected 2017-08-29
CATTGTCAGCGATTAATGCGAGTTCACGTGGTAGGTTGGGTGGGTTGCCCCCCCCACCCCCACCCCCACCACCCCATCCACCAGCACCACCCCATCCAGCGCCACCCCCAACCCCACCAGTCGCGAGCACCACAGCGGTGCGTATGTGTTTTAGCACATGTTGCCTGGGTTGTGCATGCAGTTGGGTCAGGCAAAGCACAGTGGAATCAAATCCTTACAGGAAGAACACATCCAGCGTACCGCTTGTGTTGTTCTTCCCGAGGGTGTGATGTTGATGTTGTGGGTAATGGCAATGACACAAGGTGTGTTGGTGGCTGTCTGGTTGCAGCGAGGGCGTCTTGCAGCATCCTGTGGGTTGGTCAAACATGGAGATCACATGTGTTGGCCATCGCGAACGTGCTGCACAAATTTGCACGCAGTTGCCTTCTGGAAGGCTCCACAACACATATGCAGTATACCTTGGTTCCATGTGTGCACGTTTGCTGGACTTTTTATGGCTGCTGGATGGCACGATGCGCTGTGTGCACTGCCGTCACAGCAATCTCTTTCTTATAATGCCTTGTGTATTGCGGGTATTGCGTTGTGTATATTATGGTGGTGTGAGCAATGAAATGTTGTGTTTTCATAATTTCCTCATTCATAGTTGCGCAAGATTGTCTCAACACATTTCGTACTGTACACAACACATTTCGTATTGTGCTGTTCGCCCCATAACAAAGCTCGAACAACAACAGTGACACACGAACAAGAACTCTCCATCTCACCTCCAATCTCGACACACCAACTTCTAGGACCCAACAACTCCCATGTGGAACGTTGTTGTGGCAGGGGGAGCCATCGGAATCACGATTGCAGTCGTGATTGCGCTGGTGGCACAAGCTCATCACCATCAACAGCAGAGGATGCACCAGCATGTACATCAACATGGCTCCCATCACCACGACTCCCATCACCACAACGACTCCCACCACCACCACCATGATGAGCAGCAGCAAAGCTTGCGGGAGCATCGCAGTGAGGGGGGGCCACGCCGTCGACGGGTTGATGCAAAGTACTTGCAAGGGGATGTGTAGTGAAGCGCACATGTATATAGCCATGCACACCAGCACACCCACATGCCACAGGTTCTGGGATACGTCTGCAAGTGAGAGTGCGCCACGGTACGGATTGATGGCTACATGCTTTGTCGTATGACAAGCTACACAACATACACTCCACTACCACAGCAAGTGTGTTGGATGCAACAAAATGCCGGTCAACTCTGGCTTTTCACACTCAGACGGAAGGTAATGTGCATGTACACACAGCAGAGGTTGCTGGTTGTGCACTGTAGCACGCATTTGCATCCGGGCACTGTGCTCACCCCCCCCCCCCCGCCCCCCGAACAGGGCCTGTCTTGTCTTGTGTGAGGACTGTTTGCAAAGCTTTTGTGGAGCATCGAGCAGTGACAGGCTATGCCCTGTGTGTGGTGCGCAATACGAGGGCGTGCTGACACGACCATAATGATACTGACTGTTGTTGTTTTGTTGTTCAGAGCTGGACACGTACTCCTAGAACGTACAGAGTGTCGTTCATGTGCCTTCTTTTGCCTAGATTTTGTCGTTTCGTTAGCGTGTATCATTCGTCATAATATCACAACTGTAACTCACACCTGGAGTACACCGACAAAACAGACTACCTAGGTAGGGATGCTCGGGATGGTCTGTGACCGTTGCTTCTGTTGACGTCGGCGTGCTTGCTTTTGACGATCGCGCGCACGTTACGCAGCAGCAACAAATGCAACACCACCATAACCAGCACGCCAACATGCGCACAAATGACACAGGCATTTCTAGTGATCACTATGAGGATGCTCCTGATCACCACGCTGCTGCTCTCTGCCGTAAACGCACTATCGCCCTCTTCCGTGCTCAACCCGCCTACTGAATGCACCGGCCTGACTGACACGCCTACACCCTTTGCCTCCCCATTTGCCACTAGCTTTTACATTGACGCTGGAAGCTACGGCAAGGTCATCTTTGTGCAAGCCTCCACCAACGAGGTCACAGTGGCAGGTGATTGCAGTTTGGTGTACGATGCAGATCGTCAGCACAGTCTCGTCACCGCACCCAGTGGCTGCTGTGAGATCGGGGTGCCCCTGTTGGGCAACCTGGACGTGTTTGTCAATGGGGACGCTCGTGAGGTGTATCTAGGCCAAGTGGTACTCGGTACGTGGGTATTATGGTGTTGTGCGCTCCATCGTAGTGAGTTCCGTTGAAGTACACGAGTTGTACGGTGTTGACATATCATGCACTGCATGCTGTGTCACACAGGTGACACGTCTTTGCGAACGGATGGCTTTGGGTCGTTGCTGAGTAATGCAAAACTCAACGTAACCGGCAAATTGTCAGTGGATGCCAATGGGTATGATGTTTATAATGGTGGTGGTGTATGGCAGTGATGAGCAGTATTCATACACCCATGCTGATGTATAGTACTACAAGGCACCACCGATACTCTATGCACAATGTGCACAATAGGTGCAATATGCGCATGACACATAATCATGACACATAATCATGACACACAGTAAATCAAGAATCATGCTGCTCAATGAAGACAGCGTGTTTGGGCCCACCACTATAAAGGTAGGTTGCCCACACTATCATCACCCACAACCACAATACCACTCCCCACACCCACACTTTCATTCCCATACACCAGGTGGATGGCATTTCTGATGTTGCATTGTACGGCACCTATGAGCAAGTGACTATAGAGCGCATCAACGGCATGAGTCGCATGTATGTGGGCACTGTGGTGGGTGACACAGAGATCAAGCTCATGGATGGGTTTACACAGCTGAGCATTGATGGCAGTGAGGGTATGTGTCATGTTGTTGTTGGTGGGGGTGTTTTATCCTACTTATGAAGAGCTGGCTTTTACGGCCGGTGCACATTGAGACACACACACACACACATACACATGCATGGCTTCGACGTGCACCATCACACATGCACCTCCACACCTCCACACTTCCACACCTCCACGCACCTCCACACAGATATGAAGATAACGGGGTCGCAGCTAGGGGCTGCCAATGATATCAAGATTGTTGAGGGTACCTGCAAGGGCCCCAAGCGCTGCACCAAGGTGGCCAAGGACGGGGCATTTTGGCCCCGCTGGAACGACCTGGAGTTTGTTGGGTAGACGTGGTGGGAGGGACTGCCTATCGACTGCTTTATATACCCTTGCTGCTGCTGCACACATGCAGACCTCGTACATGTTTTCAACGTTATATCTGAATAAGACACGAGGACCATGCCTGCCAAGTTTTTTTGCCCGTATGTTTCATCCAGTGTGCAGTTGCTGCTGCACCACCTTGTTGCTGCCGTCTTGTTTCACCAAGTGTTACAAACAAGGAACAAAACCGTGCAAAGCATGCACTAGAAAAACAAACACGCACACAGAGTGGCTTGATACAACAAGTCGTGTGCTCATTATGAAACTCGACACCATGACAAGGAAATGACAGGGGACGATGATCATGCAGATACACATTGCAAATACACAGTGCAAATACACGTTGCAGATAACACATGGATGTGTGACGATATCGATGATACACAAGGGGGAGCACATACCATATCACACACACAATCAAGCAGTGCCCTGTATACACAATGATGCACGTGTCACGATACAAGACACACGCCGATATGTAAATCACAAATGATATGATGCACGCATACAAACACAGGGGGAGGGGGCACCACAAAAAAATGTGTTGATGGTGTTGATGGCTGAGGTGTTGCCTGCGTGTCGATTGTGAAGATACACACATCGACTGGGGACATGGGGACAACACCCGTGGTGCGCACATGCACAAAACACACACACACACACCACAGGTGTTGCACCCACACACTCATCACGCTCCCACACCACCATCCATCAACACCACACACACAGGCATTCAAGAGGTGTCGCGCAGCACACAAGACACAGAAAAGACACAGAAAAGCACGCAGCACATATACTTGTCATACATTTATTGGGGGAAGCGCGCGCAACACAAATGAGTGGGCCCTGCCCGTATACACACATTATATTGATAACCTAGGGTTGTTGTCATATATGTACACACTTGTTCAAATACATACACATGACATACACGGTGCACACACAAGACGTGCTTGTTGTTGTGCATTTTTGTTGTTTTTTCAAACACATTCTTTGGTACACCATCACACTTGTTCACGATGCATCACAAATCATACACACAAATACACTCTTTCATTATTCACCATTTTTCATACATCATTACCATTTCCATGCATCATCACCATTTTTCGTGCATCACCACCATCTTCATACACCATCACCACCAACTTCACACACCATCACCACCACCACCTTTGATCCTCATCGGCAGGTCAATGGTATGCGCCACAACGGCTGATCATAATACGAACTGCGCACCACCAGCTCCGCATCACACGCAGCCCCCCCACCCCGTGCACTCCACTGCAACAACAGTGTAGCGGCCTTCCTATCAGTCAACCGTAGCGTCGTGAGCTGCTGCAGCAACTGCGCCGATGCACGCTGAGGCAGCACACGTACACGCTGTGCCCACAGCGTCGCGGGGGGCGCGGTGCCATTGGTACGAACCCTTCCACCTGCACTTGCCTCCAGACTTGGGGTGGGGTCGGTGGGGTTGGTGGTGTCTGTGTCCCATGCAAACACACGTTCCTGTTCCAGTGCAGCATCCACAGTTGCATCGGTGGTGGTTTCCCCAGCAGCGGTGGCAGTTTCCACGGAAGATGCAGTTGCTTCTGGTGTCACAGAGGGTACTGATGCTGCCGCCTGTGTTGGTGTACATTTGTGTGTGTGTGTGTGTGTAGTACATGTATGAAGAGTGTGTGTGTATGACAAATGAGCAAGGGAGGAAAACTACCATGAACAAAACACACATCATTTTACACCCCCCCACCACACACACACAAATACCACCCCCCTACCATGGTGCCAGGCAGCATATATTGAGGTGGTCGTGCCAACTGCCACCCCAAAAACCCTGCCTGCGTTGCACTATTCACCAACACTGTCCTTGTACTACCCCTGGTCCCATTACCACCACTCCCATTACCACCACTACTGAACACAGTAGCATTAAAGGGTGCAAACCCAGTGAGCAGCTCCAGCCTGGGCAGCGACGCCCCATCATTCCCCCCAATATACAAATACGCCTGGGGCGCCCCATCCGTCCCCCCAAACGGCGAATCCATAGTAGTAGACAATGTATCACATCCATCATCCCATAAAGATATAGCCCCACCAGGTTGCATGTCGAAATACAAGGCATTGTAACCATACCCACCACAGTCCTCCCTGCTCTGCAGGCGCCGACCGTCTGGGAGTTGAAGGAATTTCGAGCCACACTCAAAGCCGAATATGATGGAGGTGTTACTTGCCTCGGGGCGCTGGGCCGCAGCCAGGGGGGACACGGCAAAGGTGTGGTTGTCACAGCGAGCACGACGGAGCACGGTTGCGCGAAATTGGACACGTTGGCTTTGCACGGGGGGTGCTACACGGAGCATTCGGGGTCGCAGTGCAGTGCTTTTCAATACAATGCCGCCTTGTGGGCCACCGAGTTGTATGCAGGTGTCGTTGTTGGGGCACGATGCGCGGGTGGTGTTGTCGAGGACGGTCACGGGGGTGATTCGCAGGGTGTTGGTGTTGGCGCTAATGGTGTAGAGAAGCGACTGTTGTAGCATGTTGAAACCACGGGGCTCTACAGACAAGTGGGCATCCAGCAGTTGGGCTCCGGGGTTGGTTGCCAGCAATGCGAGCACATTGTTCCCTGACAGTCCCAACATTTGGGCATACAAGGGGTTGGTTGTGCTGACTCGCTGTGCGGGGGCTGCTACGAGTTGTACGCTGGACACATCGGGGATGGGCATTTGGAGGATGGGCTGTTGGGAAATGGTGTTGATCGAGTCGACTGGTTTGAGAACAAGTGATGCTGGTTCACCACATTGGCGCTGTGTGTTTGTGTGAGGTGGGGGGAATGTGGGTGGAGAAATGGATGTGTGTGGGAGAATGGATGTGTGGGGTATATATGTGGGAACGTGCTGTTGTTCATGGAAATGCACACATGTGGTACGTGTTGCTATACACATGATGCATTGCATTTCACACATAGTATGCACACATGAAATGCTTCCATCATTCCACCAATATGCAACACACAAGACACCCCCCCCCCCACAAACTCCCCCCCCCAACACCCTCCCCCCCCCACAAGCATACCAGTCGATCCACATCATCTGCATCCAGCAAGTTTTCATTCCCCATGAATGCCCCCATCACCATATCCCCACCATCCCCTGCCTCCAGCACTGTTATGCGCACCGACCCCACAGGGAGGGTGCTGCTCAGGTAGAAGAGTTCCGTGACAAAACTGGTGGGTGGGGTTGTGGCACTGGGGCGCACATTGGTGAAGGTAAACACGAGACGATCACTAAGGGCAATGTAGGCCACCTATTGTGTGTGGGATGGTGTGTGTGATTGGGATGGGGTGGTGTACGACTGGTGTGTGTGCTTGGTGTAGTATGGGTGTGTAGTGGGTGTGATATGCGTGTGTAATGGGTGTTTTAAACACCACAGGCCCCTCTTTTGATGATGATTGATGCCTGCTCCCAAACAAACACACCACCTGCACATACACCCACATCCCACATCTTCACACCGACATCTTCACACACCCACATCCCCACCCAAAAAACGCACCTCCCCACCAAGGCTCAAGTCATACGCAGCAGGCAGCAATGCAAATGCCACCCCCCCAAATGCCGTCCCATCCACAGTGAGCCTCCCATCTACTGCTGCTGCCTGCCCCACCAGCTCGGCATACATTTCATACCCCACCGCAGACATGGTGTCGACTGTTGCAGCAGACACAGACGCCTGGGGTGTGTAGGCCGGTGTGCCGGTGGTGGTATTGCGGGTGTGGGTGGAGTTGGGTGGGAGGACGAGGAGGAGGCCTGTGCTGGTGAGTGCTATGTCTGACAGGGACATGTCACCCAATTGAATGCCGACTGGGAGTGTCTGTGTGTGTGAGGTGGGATGATGGGTTGATTGGTGGAGGGAGAAAAGCGTGGGTTTGTTGGATTTATACAAACTGCTACTGATTGTCACACGAGCACAAAACGCAACGAATATGTACACAGCTAAGTCATGAAATACATAGAGCACGCACGTAATGAGTGTGTCAGTGTATACAGCTGCATGCAGCCACATGTACACCACACCCCATACATTCCCATACATTGGGATGCCCACCACCAGCACTACACCACCACACAAAATCACCACACACACACACAACCTACCCTGCGCAACACAGCCCCCTGTCTCTTCAATTCCCCAGTCACATCCTCTGTGTTGATGTCCCCAGTCACAGCCCCCTGTTTCTTCAATTCCCAAGTCACATCCTCTGCATAGGCATCAGCCAATGACAACACTTGTTGCGGAAGCTCATCACGCACACAGAGGGCATATTTTTGCTGCCCAGTGTATGCAAATGTGACTGTATAGTTTGTCAAGCTGCTGACATCACTGTGTGTGGTGTGTGGGTTGTGTGTGGGCAAGCACGTCTAGGGGATGTGGGTGTGTGCTGGTATATGGGTATACATATGCAATGTCTACAAATGCGATGTTTACATATGCAAAACATCAATACACCCTAGTGCAAGAACACCACCACTCACTGTGCCCACTCATCATTATCACCACCCATCATTATCACCACACTCCTTCCCCAGGTGTACACACACATACTCCTCCCCATGTACACCCCTGATGTTACACCCCTGATGTTACTCCCCTGATGTTACTCCCCTGATTACCTGATATACACCCCAATCCCCTGATGGCTGGTGGGTATGGTTGTGACAGTTTGACCAGACACCTTGGCAGTGGGCTTAAAATAGGGCAATGTGCTTGATGATGCATTGTAGTCTGGTACTTGGTCAACAGAGCTAGGAACTGCTTGTAATGCACTGATGACATCCAACATACCACCTGCGTTTTTTTGAGAGTGTGTGGGCAAGTGTGTGTATGTGTGTGTATGGTAAAGTGTGGCTGTGGTTCATGGGAAACCTTGTTTGCATTCAACCAACACAATCACCAGCAAAACAATCACCAGCAAACTATGCATAAAACACACCACCACAAATTACTTCACAACAAAACACATCACCATACAACACAATCACCATACAACACAATCACCATAAAACATATCATCACCTACCTGTTTGCACATAGCCACGCAAGGATGGAATTGGTCGAATACCAACATCCATAATCATGTTGCGCACTTCCTTGGCACGCCCCACCACATCAAAGCCTGCCTGCTTGTATGTTGCGAGTATCAATGCAATGACACCTGCTGTCACACCTGCTGCTTGACTGGTGCCGTCATGGGTGCCATAGTTGCCTGAGTGGGTGGGTGTGTTTTGGGATGTGTGTTAGGGCGTGTAAGTGTGTGTGTGTGTGAGAGAGAGAAAAAGCATGCCAGGACTGTCTTTGTGCACACCTGTACATACACACAACACACAACATGTTGTACGAGACATACATGTCTACACACGACACACAAGCAATGGCACACAGCAAAAATAAAGAAAAACAGCCACCTATTCAGAACCTAAAGAAAAAAAGCACCACAAGTAAATAAATACCTGTAGGGATGGTGCTCATAATATTGCTACCTGGTGCTGCCAGTTCCACAGTGCCCTTGCCATAATTACTGTAGTACGCAAGCTGATTAAACTCGTCAAGTGATGCAACAGTCACGACATTGCTGTGGTTGCTGCTAGCGGGGTAGGATGGCTGTACATCAAGGTCTTGCAAATCATTATTACCTGAATAGAGGGGGGGCGTAGGGGATGTGTGCGGGGAGAAGGATGCATGTTGGGTATGTGTGTGCATGTGTGTGAAACTAGCAATAACACAACCATTGAAGTGTGTAACCAAGATCAACAAAACCATTGCATGTCACAACAAGGCACACCAAGAAATACACCACCCATACATACATACCAGCAGCAGTCACAAACAGTTGCCCAGCACGCTCAGCAGCACCAATGGCATTGCGCAGTGTTGGGGAGTCCTGATTGTATCCCCCATAAGAGTTGAGTGTGAGCACAGCACCTGATTTCAGTGCATAGTCTATACACTTGACAGCATTGGATATCAACCCTGTACCAACAGAATCCAAGAACTTGCATGCTTGAATAGCAATCATTTCATTGTTGATGCCACAGACACCGATGTCGTTGTCACAGATGGCACCGACGATGCCAGCGAGATGGGTGCCATGAAAGTAATCATCGGTCACGTCGCCGCTGTCGGCAAGGAAATTGTATCCATGCACATCATCAATGAGACCTGGTGGTGGTGGAGGAGGAGGAAATTGTATCTCTCCGTGTGTGTGTGTGTGTGTATATATAATGGCATACACAGTCCCAGCACCAACACACCGTTGCCATCGTCGTCGATGCCGTTGCCGGGGATTTCTCGTGGGTTGCGCCACAGACGACCCTGCAAGTCTGGATGTCGGGTATCTACACCGCTATCAATAATGGTAATAAGTATGACATCTGATGGTGACCCTGTGGTGGTGGTGTTGGATGTTGCGTTTGCTACACCATCATCATCATCTATCCTTTGATGATCATCTCACCCACCTTTGGCTCGAGTGGCATATTGTGTGCTGCTGTCATTGGATGCAGAGCCAAGTGGCCCAGCATATGGCAGGCGAAGCTCCTGCATCGCCCATTGCTGGGGATACAAGGGATCATCTGGCTGTTGTGCCGACGCATACACAATGCCATCGTGTTCAAACTCCACAGCTGTGCCGTCAATGTGGAGGTTGTGAGTTGAAAAAACACCCGTCATCATCACCACCTCATCGTCATCACCACCACCACAACCGCATACCATGGTCGACGCGTTTCACATGTTGTAAAAAAACATTCAAGTCGCACGTCGCGTCAAACTCCCACATCTGCGTCTCCACGTGGTGCAGGTCATGCAGTGAGGGCGTACACACAGGATCCAGTGCTGCATGTGCATCATCCAGCAGATGGCGACGCTCTGACAGCCTCCTTGCTCGTGGCGCAGTAAAGCGCTCGTGCCAGGGGATTTTGTAACGCAACATGACCCTCCTCTTGGTGCTCATGCCCAGCTCCGTGCTGCTGCATAGTCCTAGCAAGATCGCCACCTGATGAGAGTCATATTGCGTACAGATCACAACCACGCTAAAGAGCACTCGAGCATCGTGTGATTTGGTTGGAGATGCTCGATTTTCGAAATTGGCACTACATAATACACTACCACCATAGTCTGACCAGTCATACCAGCAGCAGCGCTATGGCCACGGTAGGGCGGGTAAAACGGCACATCTGCCTATCTGTTGCCAATACTATGTTGTCGAATGGCAAAATACTATACACATCAGCGGGGGTTTGCTGTGCTGACGATCAAGGCGGATACAAGTGGGGTTGGTGCGTGTAGTCCCGGTTGGTTGCGATGGTTGCGGAGCAAAGGCTGTCAAAAAGATGGATTGCGAGGTGCCTTGCTGGGCAGGTGGGGAGGCACGCTGCACGAGGCGAGCACGATGATTGATTGTACAGGTACTGCGCTACACCCCCCCGTTGTTTAGTATGCTGCCACGTTTATTTCAAACACCTGATTTTAAATTTCACCACTCGAGAGGGGACACTCATCACACTATATTGTACACACGCATGGCCAAGAGATTACAGGTAGTGGTACAGGAGTACAGGTATGAGTACAGCAACAAATTCTGTAAGCACATGTGTGCAAGCAAAACAATGGTCGTACAAGTAATTGAGTCATCATCAACACCATCATCACCCAACGGGGCTGCTTGTCACCATAAACAGCACATACGACGCCGCGAGCGATGCGCTGTATGCCAACGCCAACCAACTCGTGCGCCGTGCAGCCTTGTTGGCAAGCCGCTCTGTGCGCTTGGCGGCGTCCCCCAAGACACGGTCCCGCTCGCTCGCATACACCGCATTGCCCTGCCCATCAAAGTAGCGTCCTGCACGTGTGGGCGCCGACAGAAAAAACGAAAGGGCCCGTGCCGTCGTCAGGTATTTGATGTAGCTCGTGCGCACAGCCCGTGCAGCCACGGTGCGCACCCGGGGCACCAGGTATGCAGCAATGGTCTCGGGTTGCTCACAGAGTATATTAAACACCTGCTTGTTGTTGTCCGTTGCCCCCTCCAACAGCAGTTCTGTGAGAACCATGCCGGGGGACAGCGTGTGCACCCCCACAGGGTTGGGCAGTGTCTCTGCTTCCTGGATGAGTGACTTCATCAGATGGGCCACCCCAGCTTTGGTGGCACCATACGCGGCATACATGGGGGTGGGCATGCCATCCGCACCGGCGCCGTCCATGTTGAAGACGTGACCACCACCAGGCTGCCCCTGCATGCATCGCATTGCTGCCTGCGTGCACAGTAGGCTCCCGATTAGGTTGGTGCTCACCACCTGGGAGATGGCAGATGGGGAGAGATCCAAAAAGGATTTGTACGAGCCGCTGTACCCGGCATTGTTGATCCACACATCCACCCTGCCCAGCTGGCTGATTGCAAAATCTGCCAATCGTGCGACCGATGCTTCTGAACTCACATCACAGTCGATGCCATAGATTGTGATGGTGTCGGTGGGGACTTCCTCTCGCAGCTCGGCAATGGCCACGCGCACGGATGCTGGGTTGCGTGACGTCACTACAACGCGATCACCAGCACTGTGTTTGTTGGGTGGGGTGGACGATGATGCGCATGGGTGGTACCATGATCATCACCCATTCATCACACACACACCGTAGAAACTCACGGGCCAGTGCTTTGCCAATTCCTTTTGTAGAACCCGTAATGACCACATTTAATGGTCGATCCGGTGCCGTCCACAATCGTTTGACACCCACGCGGTTGAGTGCAGAGTACAATCCACCCACACCACCACCAACACTTGCTGCGAGCATGGGGATCCCAGGCCCCACCCCTGTAAGCTGTACCGCCGTTTCCAAAATCAGGGCAGACAACACAATGAGGCCTACTGGACGATGCAGGCCATCAAATGGCTCAAGCACGTCTTGGCTGACAAACGGAAAGGCCTTGTGTGATGATGAGGTGGTCGATGAGGTGGTCGAGGGCACAGGCTCCGCGCGGGTGGCAGCAGGGGATGGTTTTGAGAGGGGTGGATTCGTGGGTGTGCTGCTGGGGGTTGTGGGTGGGCGCTGCCGCCGACGGGGGGGGGCACGGCGTTGTTGTTGCTGGGTGGTCGCACTGGGGACATGTAATCCATGACGCTGCATGGTTGGAACTGTGGATGGGCCAAATGCTGTGGATGGGCCAAATGCTGTGGATGTGAAAACGGTCGTCATGGCCAGTGTGTGATTCTGAGCGTGGCTGACATCCGTTGGATGCCAAATGTATTGTTGAGATGGCGTTCAAAATGGCGAGAGATACCACTGTGCATTGCTCATATGCATACGTACGTGCTGTTGCAGCAAAATGTACAATGTATGACGGCTAAAACGCTGTGAGAGCGCCAACGATGATGATCCGACTCAGAACAAAGGCAGCGCTGCTCAAGGTGTGTTTACACTTTGGCGCTGTCTTGATTGCAATGTGGACGTGGTGATGGGAATGATTTTGATGTTGGGTCAAATTGATTGATTGGTGTAGGGCGAGGCTGAAAAGGCAAGCCCCACTCGACTGCCCTGCATGTTTTTGGCGCACAATTTGGTGTTTGCCACAAAATTGCTCAACACAATCGTGCTGCGTCGTTGTAAGCCATCACGTCAACTAAAAACCCACAAAGCCACGCCTTTTGATCAGCATCTCAAACTAGTCAGCATGATGTCCTCACGGTTGTGTGCGCCCATAAAACGCCTTGCATGTGTACCACGTTGTTCTTCAGCACCAAGAAAAGACAATGGTGGTGGAATTCCAAGCAAACAACCATTTCCATCACCGCTGCAAGGACCCATCACAGGGGCTCGGTTCGTGGTTGTATTGAGAACAATATGTGTGCAGTGCAACAATACCCTTGCTGCCTCACGCAGGCCCACAGGAGCACAGAAACAAGCAGACGATGCACACACGCATGCCACACAAATGCGTCAGCTGCGTGAAGCCGAGGTCATGCATGCACGCTGGGCAATGCTCGGTATGTTGCCCAATAAACAAGCACACATTGTGCAAACACAGCCTTTCAACACACTTTTTTCCCCTCACCCATCACCCCCGTCCCCTCCCCCTCCTATGAACCCAGGTATTGTCGGTCTCATCCTCCCGGACCTCCTCAGCGCCCCGCTCATCCTCCTCCCCGACCTCGTCTTCTCAGAGCGCCTCCTCCCTGTTGCCATCCTCATTCTGGTTGCGATTGGCAGTGTAGAGGCGTATCGTGGTGCGTACAATGCATCCCACACAGAAGAGGCACCTGATGAACGTGTCTACCCGGCACAGCGATTAGGCAATCTCAACCAACAGCCACCGGACAAGGCACCTGGGGTTGGGGTGTTTGCCTCGTGGCTGGGGGGGCTGCCTGGATGGCTGTCGGGTGGATGGTGGTTGTCACAGCCAAGCATGTCGATCAAGGATTTCGAAGACATGAAGGCAAGGGAATTAAGCAATGGACGGCTTGCCATGTACGGGATTTGTTCTTGGGGGAATGCATTGGGTGGGTGGGCAAAAAAATGTTGTGATTCTCTGTGTGTGTATACACAACATGGTGTACAAACAGTGTTTCTAGTTTTGTCATGTAGGTCCCCCACCCGCCCACAAACCCCCACCCACCCACCAGGGTCTCGTTTGTGGGTGTGTACACTGCTGCATTGGTGACTGGCAAGGGTCCCATCACCCTGCTCTTGCAACACCTTGCAGATCCAGCCACCAACAACATCCTGCAGACATTCGGGCGATAGTGTCCGCTTGTATTCTTTTTGTTTTCTGTTGATGATGATGCTGATTGCGGTTGATGATGATGATAATGACTGTGATTATACTTTTTGATGAGATAACTGGTCGATTTTTGTACACTCTTTTGCCGGCGTCATGCTTTTGTATTCATTGTACCGTATGTCATTTGTATACAAGCAGCCCCCACGTGCGTCTGCCAAGTAAAAAAACTTTGTGAGAAAATAAATGTAAAAAAAAAAAGAACCTCCCTTTTTCATCCCACCAGGCTCCACTCTGGCAACACCACCTCCTCTATTCTAACACCATTCTGCCCTGCGTGATTTTCCATTGCCACCAGCCGCTGCATCTCCTGCCACACGACGCCTCGGTGGAGTGACAGGGCCCCTGCGCTGGAAAACAGGCGCGACAGGGGCCCCTGCACAGAGGGCGGGCGGGGGAGCCGGGTGTTACGCATCAGCAGCTCCCCATCCTGCGGTTGTTTGGTTGGTTGTGTTCGTGTGTGTTGTGGAGGTGGAAATAGGTAGATTGGGTGTGGAGGTTCGTGGTGATACACATAAATCCACAACCAACACCACCGCCTACACCCAAACAACAATCAAGGTGTCCCATGCATAGTACCAGCAGTGTACAGTAGCGTGCTCGTTGTGCATGAGGGTTGACTGCTTGGTCAAACATGGAATCCGGCTGCAACCACAGTGGCTTTTTAATAGGTACCAGTAGTGCTGTGCTCCTCTGAGTGCTCGTGTTTGAGGTGCCGTTGATGCTGGTGGGGATGCTGGTGGCATCTTGATGCGTGTCCAGCACATCATCATCATGGTGCACGCAGCCATCATCATCATCAACATGGACACGCAAGCCATGCCTGTCATCCAACGTACAGCATACTGTCACCTCAGCACCAGCAGCAGGCAGTGACACAGCGGTGGGCAGGCAGTACAACAACTGTCGCCAGCTTTGCGCACGAGGACGATGGGTGGTATTGGTGGCGGTGTTCACGATGTTGCTGGTGTTGTTGTCATCCTCCTCCTCATCATCATCATCATCATCATTACGGTGCAACAGTGGGGCAGAGGTGAGTGTGTGGTGTTGGGTGAGGTGTATGTCCCACCAGACGAGCACTGCATGAACAGTGCATGGAGATGTTGCATGGAGATGTACACGTTTTTCCAATACTTCTTGACAAGTGGTGGTCCACTGCTGGTCTTGATGTTGGGTTTGAAGACCTTTATGTTGTGGTTGCTGTGTACTATCATGTTCAATGCATGACATAAAGTCAAAGTCAAACAAGGGGGATGGTGTTGTGCATATGGTCACACCACGCAGGCGCTGCAGGTCAACGACCCTTGGTTGACTGCTGTACCTGTGGTGTTGGTGTTGGTGTTGGTGGTCTTCTGTACCGTTGCTTGACGATTCAATGATGATGTGATGACATGTTGCAGTACACCAACACATCATCAATAACCCCCCCACCCCCCCTTTTCGTACCAAAACGCGGCCATGGCACCGACATCCACCCCCATGCCTGCAATCCCGCCCACATCCACCCCCAACTGCACACCCACCACCATCATGCTCGCTGCCCTGGGCATCACCACACCCCCAGGCCCCAGTGTACGCAGTGCCAGCATCCGTAGCCACCGACACACTCGCAGGGGGGCCGCCAGGTATGCCGCATCTCCCACATCTACAATCAGCAACGAGGCCCCCTGTGGAGGTATATCGTGGGCTCCCCGTTTCAAAAGGGTCCCTGCGTCCCCGTTCACCACTGTGACGTTGTGAGTCAGTGCATTGGTGGCAATCACGTGCTGGGCGAGGGTGAATAACGTGTGGTTGACCTCAACAGCAGTGACAGTGGCACCATGACGGGCAGCAAGGGCTGCGAGCGACCCACTGCCAATGTGTACAATGTGTGGTGTGCTGATGGGCGGTGGTGTGTGGTGTGTTGGTGGTGATGGTGTGTGGGCTGATGTTGTAGGTGTTGTGAATGTTTCAAGGGTATGCTGGATGGCATTGTTGTATGTCTGTGGTGTGTGTGTGTGTGAAATGAGAGGGGAAAACGGGCGGGAATAAATGTGCAAGGGAACGCATAGCACAATTAGTCAACACACCCAGTACCTGAAGGAGTGTGCTATCATGTGCAGCTGCAAACACGGTCAGAGGGATTGTAGGGTGTAGTGTATCAGTGCCAATATGACCCTGTGAGTGCATGTGAGGAGGGCATGCTGTGTGTGCATATGAGGGGCATTCTCTGTACGACATAGAGTTGATTACCCATCTCTCTTTCCCATCATGCACCCTTCCCTGTCCCCTCCTCCCTCAACACACATCCACCCCTCCTCCCTCAACACACATCCACCCCTCCTCCCTCAACATACACCCACCCCTCCTACCTCAATATGAAACCCCATGTCTATGCAATTGTGATGAGCCACCATACGCAGCATGGTGCCCACACACACAGACACTGATTGTGGCAACCACTGCAGCTGGGGGTTGGGTGCATTATGATACTGCAACTGTTGTCCTTTTCCTTGTTGTTGATCTTTTCCTTGTTGTTCTTCTTTTCCTTGTTGTTGTTCAACTTCTTCTTCTTGTAGAGTAACTTGCTGTGGGGCCCATTGATCACTAGTCATGCCAAAGGGGGTTTCACAGTCAATGCTGGTCAATGCATGGTCAACACCAGGAGCAACCACATCAGCAGGTGCAGTGCTCAGGACCACCCCTCCACCCAGATCCAGCACCCACCAATAGCGTACTGCATGACAGACACCACTGCGTACAACATGCATGTTGATGGGCTTTACACTGCTTGTGGTGGGTGGTGCAGTGCAGTCAAAATGCCACACACGACAAGGGGGACCCAGGGGGATAATGGGCATAAGGTTGTCTGTGGTTTTGTGGGGGTGGGGGGGGATGTTGGTACGAGGGGGTACAAGAAAACTAGTAGAAGGCACCCCCCCTTTTTCCTCACAGACAACACCACATAATGTTTCACAACCATGAATAACAACCATACCAACAGCAACAATTTCAAACAATGTAGCATATGCAACACACCATCATGAGGGCACACTCCTGGGGGGAAAGAGCACCGTGCTGCATCCAGTGCTTGCGTATCCACCACACCAGGTATGCCAGCTGGGGTAACTGACACTGGCTGTGTGATTGTGAGGGAATGTGTATGTGGGGTTCTGTTGGTGGGCATGCGTATGTGTGTCATACGAAAGGGTATGTCTTTCATCGTGTTGCACAAGTTGAGCACATGCAACCATACACACACCACCTGTATACCTGTGCATACACAGCAGCTGCTCGAGGCAGTACCTCCGCACCAGGGATGGTCAACGCAGTGGTCAACGCATGATGTAGTGCTGGGAGCAGCCCTCCAGTCAACAGCCCTGCGTTAATGTGTGTGTGTGTGTGTGTGTGTGTGTGTGTGTGTGTGTGTGTGTGTGTGTGTG
>VFQP010003086.1_pt1 | contig 17464 bp, 20 predicted proteins | sample 3512351 | NCBI WGS metagenome assembly VFQP01 (sample SAMN10412372, study PRJNA504923) | tailings metagenome | isolation source: Relicate 1 Philex TSF1 revegetated site | place: Philippines: Tuba, Benguet | collected 2017-08-29
TCTTAACGCCTATAAATTTCTATTTAAGATGGCAGTAAAAATGAGATTACAGAGTCATGGCTCAAAGAAGAGACCATTCTACTTCATCGTAGTGGCCGATGGCCGTGCACCAAGGGATGGTAAGTTCATCCAAAAGATCGGAACTTACAACCCGCTTACTGTACCAGCCACCATCCAGTTGGATCGTCAAAAAGCCCTGGAATGGCTGAACAAAGGTGCTCAACCCACCGATACAGTACGCCGAATTCTCTCTTTCAAGGGAGTGTTGTACCTGAAACACCTGTTAAGAGGTGTGAAACTGGGATTGTTTGATGATGCTACGGCTATGACTAAGTTCCAGGCCTGGCATAATGAGCACGAAGCTAATGTAGCCCGTCGTAATGATGAGCACAGGAAAGCACAACGTGCGAAAAAAGCTTATACACCTGTTGTGAAGAAAGTAGAAGAGAAGCCCGCTGAAGAGGCTGCTCCTGCTCAAGATAGCACAGAAGCTTAATTGCAAGCGAACAACATATTCCGCAAAACCCCGGCTCATGCCGGGGTTTTGTTTTACATAGCTGATTATAACTCGATCACGTCAACTACTTTTGTATCATGGATGCCTACATACATATCGGTAAAATGGTGGCCAGCTTTGGTCTGAAAGGAGAACTTATTCTTAAGCATGCATTGGGAAAGAAAACAACCCTGAAAGGGGTTAAGGTATTATTTGTTGAAGAACAGAAAGGCAGCTATCTCCCTTATTTTATTGAAAGCTCCAAGGCTAAAGATCATGATGAGATCTATGTAAAACTAGAAGGCATCGATACCAAGGAAGCTGCCGCACGCATTAGCACACGTAATGTTTGGCTCCTGGAAGCAGACTTTAGAAAACTGGCCGGAAAATCATCTCCTATCTCTCTCATCGGCTATACCATTTTAACCGATGAAGATGAAACATTAGGCCCCGTTCAGGAAGTGATTGAACAACCGCATCAGGTATTGCTGCGCATTGACCTCGATGGCAATGAAGCACTCATACCCCTGCATGAAGAATCACTGGATGGCATCGATCACGAGAAAAAGATCATTCATGTGATATTACCAGACGGGTTGTTGGATATCTACCGTTCCTAAGCTTATACCACCCAGGCTTTGGGATTCAATACGGGAAGTTTACTTCCTTCCCCAACACCAGCACTGGTCAATGCACGTTCAGCCTGCAGTATATGTCTGTACTGATGTGCAATCAGAAACAGAAATACATCCCCCAACTTAAGCCGAATGATTGGTGAGATAGAAATAGGACACCTGATCTTATTCAAATCAACATTACGTGCCTTATCCAATAACTTGAGTTGCTTTTCCTGTTGTTCAATGAATGTGGCGATAACCTCAGTACTATGTTGATTGGGTGAAGGAACATTTGCTTTGGGAGAAGACATACGCTTAACAGGAACACCATCTTGCCCGGGTAACATGATATTCATGAAATAATTACCCAACCAGCCGGATTTGAATTGTTGCGTGGTAGGAGATTTAGTGCCTGCTTTTTCTATCAGTTGTTCAATCACTGGCAGATAATAATATCCATAACTATTCAAGTGTGTGATACACTGTGCCGCACTCCATTTTTCTGGTGCTGGTGATGCAGCGAATTGTGCTGGCGGAGTCATCTGCCATTCACTCACTGCCTTATGCAGGAAATGTTCTGTTTGTTCATATAGTCCGGTGAGGAGAATGTTTGTTGGGTATACTGGCATACTTTAATTTTTATAACACAAAGCTCCGCCATGCCAGTTCCATAAATCTTGGTCTACACCAAGATTTTATGCGGATGTGTAGGCTCATAGTTTAACACTGCCCAGTAATTTGCTGAAAGTAGTGGCATCAATACCCACATAGGATGCCAGGTATTTATGGGGTATGAGTCGTAATACATGCGGACTCCTTTTCAAGAGTGCCCTGAATTTTTGTTCTGCCGTGAAACACTGTAACTCAATTTGTCGCTCGAGTACACCTGCGAGTGTCATGCTAACCGCCTTCCTGATAAAGGTTTCAAAGCCATGATGTGCCCGCATTAATGCCTCTACCTGTACATAAGGTGCTCTGATGAATGTACTGCGGGTAAGCGTTTCTAAAAAATATTTGGAAGGACTTTGTGTAAGGAAGGAATCTGCCACACCAGAAAATGAATAAGGATAGGTGAATACAATAGTAGCTTCCTTGCCTTCCTCATTTACATAGAAAGCTCTTTGTACCCCTTCCGTTACAAAGTATAGGTACCGTTCAGTTTCGCCACTATGTGTGAGCAATTCTTTTCTTTTCGCGGCAAAGGGCTGCCAGCAGGTACTGAATGAAGTCCATTCCTCGGGACTAAGTACATGTATCCTGTTACAGAATTCTTGTAAGGCGGTAAGCTGTTCCTGCATCTTTTTTACTGGAGCACATTGTTTACGTATCCAATTTACAGCAGTTTTTAATACCAACTATAGTTGCCTTGCTCCATTAGATTCTGCCATTTGTTACAATCGCATAAAATGGGGATTATTGCATCTATAAGTAAGCTTTCATGGCATCACCTCAACGCTATATTGCCCATTTGGATCTGGACTCCTTTTTTGTGAGTGTTGAGATGCTGAACAATCCTGATCTGAAAGGAAAGGCCGTCATCGTGGGCGGTTCACGCGATAGGGGTGTAGTGACTACCTGTAGTTATGAAGCAAGAAAATTCGGAGTTCGCAGTGCCATGCCCATGAAGAAAGCCATGCAGTTATGTCCGCACGCGATACTGGTGCGAGGAACAAGAGGTGAATACAGCAGGTATTCCAGGTGGGTAACAGATATCATAGCTGCCAAAGCACCATTATTTGAAAAAGCTTCAATCGATGAGTTCTATATCGATCTTACCGGAATGGATAAGTATTTCGAGCCACTGCAATGGACCATCGATCTGCGTTTATCGATCATGGAACAAACACAATTGCCGATATCTTTTGGTTTAGCCAGTAATAAGATGGTCGCCAAGATTGCAACAGATGAAGCAAAACCCAATGGCTATCTGTTCATTCAACCCGGAATGGAACAGGCTTTTCTTGCGCCACTTCCCGTGAATAAATTTTCTGGCGTGGGCGAACGTACCCATGAGATATTGAAGGCTATGGGCATCCATTATATCCGCGATATCATTGCCACACCCTTGCCATTATTAGAAAATAAACTAGGCAAATGGGGTATAGAATTGTGGCATAAAGCCCATGGTCAACACCTGGGCGAAGTACATTCTTATCATGAGGTAAAGTCTATTTCAACAGAAAACACTTTCGAAGAAAACAGCAATGATGAAGAGTTTTTGCTCAAGGAATTGGTTCGGATGACGGAAAAAGTTGCCTATGAACTGAGGCAGGATGAAAAGCTAACCGGCTGTGTTACGGTCAAGATTCGTTATCCCAACTTTGAAACCACTACCCGCCAGGTGAGTATTGATTATACCCTTCGGGATGATGAATTGATTCCGGTAGCTATCGGTCTATTCCATAAATTATACCGCAAGGGGCAACCGGTTCGTTTATTGGGTGTTCGTTTGAGTGAATTGACCAATCATGCTGTGCAGGGTAGTTTATTTGAAGATAGCGGCCGCCGGTCCGATCTCTACAAGGCCATTGATGATGTAAAGAATAAATTTGGTAAGCAGGCCTTACAAAAGGCCAGAACCGTTCGTAAGGATGGCGGAAAGTAATCGGCTCATACATTTTCAGTAACTTTCAGGAAATTGATGCACTCATGAAAAAACTACTGCTTCTGTCATTGGCAGCATTATGCTTATTGAATGCCATGGCACAAAGAACCCTTATTCATTGCGGACAATTGGTAGACGTGAGGAATCTGCAGCTCATGAAGGAAATGACCATCGTGGTTGATGGGAATAAAATTATTGAAGTGCAAAAGGGCTATAGTTCGCCTGCCCAGGGTGTTACGGTGATTGACCTCAAAAATAAAACTGTCATGCCCGGTTTGATTGACATGCACGTGCATCTTGAAAGTGAGACCAACCCCGGTCAGTATATGGAAAGGTTCATCTTTAATCCTGCCGACTATGCTTTTCAGTCAGTAATGTTTGCTGAACGTACGCTGATGACTGGTTTTACGGCAGTTAGGGATTTGGGAGGTAGTGGTGTAAATATATCCTTACGAAATGCTATCAATAAAGGAATCATTAAGGGCCCCCGTGTATACACTGCCGGAAAGTCGATCGCTACAACTGGCGGACATGCAGATCCTACCAATGGCTATCGGCGTGATTTAATGGGCGATCCCGGGCCGGAAGCTGGTGTGGTGAATGGGCCTGATGAAGCGGCAAAAGCAGTTAGGCAGCGATACAAAGAAGGCAGTGATGTTATCAAGATCACTGCATCGGGTGGTGTGTTAAGCGTAGCCAAAAGTGGGGAAAATCCACAGTTTACAGAAGCCGAGATCAAGGCTATTGTATCAACTGCGAAGGATTATGGCTTTAAAGTTGCGGCACACTGTCATGGAACAGAAGCCATGAAAAGAGCGGTATTGGCAGGTGTTAATTCCATTGAACACGGCACTTATATGACGCCTGAGGTAATGGATTTGATGAAGAAGATGGGTACTTATTATATTCCTACTATCACCGCTGGTCGATCAGTAGGAGACTCAGCAAAAAAACCTGGTTATTATCCCGAACTGGTAACGCCTAAAGCTTTGGCTATTGGTCCACGCATTCAGGAAACTTTTAGTAATGCTTACAAAGCAGGTGTTAAGATTGCTTTTGGAACCGATGCAGGAGTATTCGCACACGGTAAGAACTGGTTGGAGTTTGTGTATATGCATAATGGCGGTATGCCTGCATTGGAAACTATTCGTGCAGCAACCTTATATGCTGCTGATTTATTAGGCGATGATCGCATTGGTGTAATCGAAAAAGACAAACTCGCTGATATCGTTGCCGTTGATGGCGATCCTGTAAAAGATATCAATGTAATGGGTAAGGTTAGCTTCGTAATGAAAAACGGCATCATCTATAAACAATAACCTTTGTGTTTCCCTTTGTGTACTTTGTGTCCTTTGTGGTTTAAAATCTGCTTACATTATCTGCAGGCTTACAAAACGGCAAAGAATTTTGAAACCACAAAGGACACAAAGTACACAAAGGGAAGCACAAAGGGAAACACAAAGGGGTTAGAGTTTGCGGAGCTGCTGGAGGAAGGCGCGCAGGTCTTTGGCTGGTTCTGCCGTTAGTTCAAACCGTTCATTATTCAGCGTGAAACTAAGCTGGTGGGCATGCAACGCCAGCCTCCCCATAATAGGGCGCTCTTCTTCTGCATATTTCGACAACTTAAATTTCTTCTTCAGCGACGATAGCAACACCGGCTCCGGATTACCATACAATTCATCACAAACAATGGAATGTCCGATGTGTTGCATATGTACACGAATCTGATGCGTTCTTCCGGTATGGATCTGAAAGCGAAGCCAACTGAACTGACGAAAACTTTCCAGTACCGTATAATCTGTGTGAGAGGCCTTACCTTTAGCATGTGTGATCATCTTACCATTCTTGGCCGGATGTTCGGTAATCGGCACTTCAATACTGCCCTCGCTATTCATTGGCTGACCGTATACCATGCCCAGATAAAACTTCTCCACTTCTCTTCCTTCAAATGCAGCTGATAATGCTTTGTGGGTTGCTTCATTACGGGCAAATACAATGAGACCACTCGTATCCTTATCTAACCGGTGTACCGTATAGATCGATCCGTATTTTTCGGTAAGCAGGGATTTCAGGGATATTTCCTGACCCATTCTATCCGGTATACTGAGTAGTCCGGATGGTTTATTAATGGCAATAAAGTCGTTGTGCTCTACAATAATTTCAGGACGCATACATCATGTTAATCGGTTCTGCAATAGTGTTTACGCAATAGGTTGCGTATTCTTTCTGATGAATGACTTATTCATGAATTTCAGGAGTCTTACTTCTTTTTCCTGCAGGAAACGCCATTTGCCTCTTTCTACATTCTTCTTGGTAAGGTTAGCGAACATGACCCTGTCCAGTGATTTTACTGAATAACCCAGGTGTTCAAAGATGCGGCGAACAATACGGTTACGGCCACTGTGTATTTCAATGCCAACGATATGTTTCTGTTTCTCATCGGTATATCCTACAGCATCGGCCTTGATGGCACCATCCTCAAGTGTAATGCCAGAGAGAATGGCTTCAAGATCTTTTTTGGCAACCGGTTTATCGAGTGTTACTTCATAGATCTTCTTGATCTCATAAGAAGGGTGGGTTAGTTTTTGCGCCAACTCGCCATCATTGGTGAGCAATAAAACACCTGTAGTATTTCTGTCCAAACGTCCAACAGGATAAATTCTTTCCGGTGTTGCACCTTTCAGCAGGTCTAATACCGTTTTTCTTCCCTGCGGATCGCTGGCAGTGGTTAAATAATCCTTGGGTTTATTGAGCAGGATATATACGGTATTCTTTTGCAGGAATACCTGTTTACCCTTTACAATCACTTTATCTAATTGGCTTACTTTATAACCAGGCTCAAATACCTTATCGCCATTCACCGATACCTTTCCTTCTTTCACCAGTTCAGCGGCTTCTCTTCGTCCGCAAATGCCCGCATGCGCAATGAACTTATTGAGTGGCATTTGTTCTGCACTCAGCTTTTCATGGCTTTTATTGTCTGTTGAAATGGGTTCTTTCTTACCTGCTATTTCTTTTTTATTGGAACTACGTCCCTTGGGCGTATTAGTTGGCGCTTCACTGGATCTGGCGGGTCTATCTTTTGGATTACTACGCTGCCATTTTTTGGGTTCTTCCTCATTTTTCTCTTCACGAATCCCCCTGGCCTTGTCTATTTTCTTTTTGCGCATTTCCTCCCCCGCAGCCCTGGACTCGGCTTTGATCTTTCTTTTTTGCTGACGGATGGATTCTTTGATGGCGCTGCCTTTCTTCTTGGAGAACTTGTCGAAATTGTCGGTTCTTTTTTTCATGAGTTTGCTGTTTTACAACAGGAGTTGATAGGTGATTATGTGTTGACGAATACTTGCTATCCGCTTGTTATTTTCCTTTGTTGGCCAATTGTCCGCAGGCAGCATCAATATCTTTTCCACGACTGCGGCGTAATCTTGCATTTACTTTATTGCGTTCCAGTATTTCCATGAAGCCCATCATGCCATCTTCATCAGGTTTGCTGAATTGGAAGGCATCAATACTATTGTATTCAATAATATTGACAAGGTCGGCGGGTACCTGGCGGTATATCTTGATCAGTTCTTCGGCATCCTTCTGTGAGTCATTGAAGTCTTTGAAGAGAATGTATTCAAAAGTGATCTCATTACCAGTTTTTTTGTAGAAATAGTTGAGCGCGTCAATCAGTACTTTGATATTATTGCTCTCGTTGATGGGCATGATCTCATTGCGCTTTTTATCATTCGCAGCGTGGAGTGATAAAGCCAGTTTAAAGCGAACCTGGTCATCGCCCAGTTTCCTGATTTGTTTGGCAACACCCGCTGTAGATACCGTGATGCGGCGCGGACTCATAAACAAACCATCCGGAGCCGAGATTCTTTCGATGGCTTTTAATACGTTGCCATAATTGAGCAGTGGTTCACCCATGCCCATGAAAACGATATTGCTGAGTTTTTGCTGGTATTGTTTTTCGCTTTCCTGATTAATGAGTACAACCTGGTCATAGATTTCATCGAAATGCAGGTTACGTTTTCTGTCCATATAACCCGTAGCACAGAATTTACAGCTCAGGCTACAGCCTATTTGTGAAGATACACAGGCAGTTTTACGCTCATCGGTTGGTATGAGTACACCTTCAACTAGGTGGTTATCGGCGGTACGAAAACGACTTTTAATGGTGCCATCGGCACTGTACTGGGTGGCATCTACCTTGAGGGCAGGCAGACTAAAATTTGCTTCTAATTGTTGCCTGAGGCCTTTGCTCAGGTTGGTCATATCCTCAAATTGGTGGGCATGTTTAAGCCAAAGCCACTCGTGTACCTGTTTAGCCCTGAATTTCTTCTCGCCCATATTGACGAAAAGGTCTTCCAGTTCATTGATACTCAGGTCTCTGATATTAGGTAAAGCCGGGTTCATCCTGCAAAGATACCTCTAAATACAGGAAAAGCCCTGAATCATTATAGAAGGGGGTATAAATGCCGGTAGTTCCAGTATCTTGCAGCGCAATTCAAATGATATGAAAGCTTGTTATATTATTGATGCCGTTCGTACGCCAATTGGCCGTTATGGCGGCAGGTTAAGTTCTATTCGTCCCGATGATCTGCTGGCCCATGTGATTACGGCCATTTTGCAGCGTAATACGTCTATTGATCCTGCTGCTATTGAAGATGTGATTGCCGGTGCTGCCAACCAGGCCGGGGAAGATAACCGCGATGTTGCCCGAATGGCGGCATTGCTGGCCGGATTACCGGTAACAGTGGGGGGTAATACGGTGAATCGCTTATGTGCCAGTGGTTTACAGGCGGCTATGGATGCAGCCAGGGCCATCATGTGCGGAGAGGGTATGTTGTATATAGCGGGTGGCGTAGAAAGTATGACCCGCGCCCCCTTTGTAACGGCTAAGTCTGATGGCGCCTGGAGCCGTAAAGTTGAAACTTTCGATACAACCATTGGCTGGCGTTTTGTAAATCCTACACTCGCTTCCATGTATCACCCATTCAGCATGGGGGAAACCGCTGAAAATGTTGCCAAACAATGGGCCATTAGCCGTGAGGAGCAGGATGCTTTTGCCCTTTCTTCCCAGCAAAAATATTTTGCAGCCCTTGAAGCTGGTAAATGGGATGATGAGATTGTAGCCGTAGAAATGATCAACGACAGACTCATTACCTGGTTCAACCAGGATGAACATCCCCGCCAAACATCACTGGAAAAGCTCGCGGCGTTGAAGCCGGCTTTTGCCAAGGATGGCAGTGTAACGGCGGGCAACTCATCAGGTATCAATGATGGGGCTGCAGCCATGTTGCTAGCCAGTGAAGAAGCAGTAAAATTATTCGATCTGAAGCCATTGGCCAGGGTAGTGAGTATGGGCGTGGCTGGTGTAGACCCATCGATCATGGGGGTAGGACCCGTTCCCGCTTCTCAAAAAGCCTTACAACGTGCAGGTATTGCAGCCAAAGATGTATCACTGGTTGAGCTTAATGAGGCATTTGCATCTCAAAGCCTGGCCTGTATGCGTGATCTTGAGCTCGATGCTAATATTGTTAATGTAAACGGAGGATCTATTGCCATCGGTCATCCCCTGGGTTGCAGCGGGGTGCGTATATCGGCGACTTTATTACATGAAATGAAGCGCAGAAAGGCAAAATATGGTTTGGCTACTATGTGTGTAGGTGTTGGACAAGGTGCTGCCATGGTGTTTGAGGGGCTATAAAATGAAAAATACCCTTAAAGCCTGTTTATGATTTGTTATGGATAAATTTTAAACAGGCTGTATGTTTTTTTGTAACTTTTGTCCCGGATCAACCGTTAAACCCAAAACGAATAAATACCATGAGAAAATTAATGACCCTGCTGATCATATTGATCACGAGCACAGTATTACATGCACAAGACAAGGATAGTACAGCTCAGGACTATGTGGGCAAGTACCGATTCCCCGATGGTAGTATCGTTCCTGAAGTAGTGGTAAGCATCAATGGCGATGGACTTACGATGGGATCGAATATTGGTAATTCTGCATTGACCAAGATCAGTGAAGACCTGTATTCACTCGTAGCCTATGATGGTACTGCTAAATTCAACAGAGATAATAACAAAAAGGTCGTTGGTGTAACTATTGTAGCCGGCGGATATACCCTTGAAGGAACCCGTGTGGAAACTAAGCCGGTTCCTTTGTCGCTAAAAAGAATGATGTGGCTGGAAGAAGACCAACGTTTCTTGTACCAGATACACAAAAAATAGTGTAGTATATCTTATAGGTCCTTTGTGGTTCCCTCAATCATGCATGGCATTGCCATGGTTGATCAGGAAACCACAAAGGATTTTTTATTGCTTATTTGTAGTAAGTCTCATCGAGGTAGAATAATCCATCCTGTTTTTGCCAGTACCAGAATTTTTTGCGGTACACAATGTATTTTCCCTTAGCCGATGTTTGTATAAACGGTTCGGGTACGAATAATACCCGCGGGGGTACGATTTTATAGCGGTAAATCAGGTTGGTACGTTGGTTAGGGGTAAATGCCCGGCCCAGCGTAGTATAGTCGGCCTTCTCCGCAATCTCTGTTGGAAGCTGATTCTTCGGGGTCAATATTTTTCCCATACCATCTACAACGATCATGGGTGTGAGAGTGGTAGCAGAGGTTTCTTCTTTCTTATCCATCTCTTCTTCCACTACTTCCTCTTTCTCTTTTTTTTGCGATGCAGAATCAATTTTCGCCGGTTTATTGGCAGGTTTTGTGGTGGTGGTAGGGGTAGTGGTAGTCTTGGCCGGAATAGTTTTTTTGCCACAACTCATTATGAGCAGCGTTCCGGCAGCTACGATCAATGATAGCTGTTTCATAACGGAGTTTCGCAACTATGTACCAATACTGTGCCAGAATGGAAATTTACGGTAATAAAAAAGCTATGCCGATATACATAGCTGTTATCGGCATAGCTTTTTACTGATAGGGAATATCAGGCAGAAAGAAATTCGTAGAGTTTCTCTTGCGGTATGTCAGTTTGTTGTCCGGTAGCCAACTCTTTCACCAGGCAGGTTTGTTTTTCCATTTCACTGGTGCCAATGATCACCACAAATGGAATCTGTTTTTTTTCTGCGTATTTGAATTGCTTATCGAGTTTACTGTTTTCATGGAAAAGTTCTGCAGCGATACCCTTGCTACGCAGTTGTTGCACACACTGAAAAGCGGTACTGCATTCGGCTTCACCCATATTGAAAAAGAGCACTTTTGTGCCGGTTTGCACGGCTGTGGGGAATACCTGTAATTCTTCCATTACGTCATAAATGCGATCTACCCCAAAGCTGATGCCAACGCCGGGTACATTGGGTACACCAAACAGTCCGGTCAAATCATCGTATCTACCACCACCACCAATACTGCCCATTTGTACGCCTAAGGCTTTAATTTCGAAGATTACACCTGTATAATAGTTCAGGCCGCGGGCCAGGGTGAAATCGGGAATAAGTTGCTGGTTGTTCACGAGCGGCTTACAATGTTCCAGAAGATATACGATCTCTGCAATGCCTTCCTTTCCTATAGATTGTTCACCAATAAGTGCTTCCAGTTGTTGGATTTTTTCATTGGGGGAACCGTTAATGAGCAGGTATTGTTCGATGCGGGCGATTTGGCTATCTGTAAGACCACGGTCATGCAATTCTTCTTTTACTTTTTCAAGCCCTATCTTATCCAGTTTGTCAATTGCAACCGTAATATTCACGAGTTGATCGGCACCGCCGCAAACTTCAGCCAGTGCTGCAAGGATTTTGCGGCTATTGATACGGATTTCAACGGGAACATTCAGTTGCTGGAAAACGGAGGCATAAATATGGGTGAGTTCAACTTCATTCCATAAGCTCTTACTGCCTACCACATCAGCATCACACTGATAGAACTCACGGTAGCGGCCCTTTTGCGGACGGTCGGCACGCCAAACGGGCTGGATCTGGTATCGTTTAAAGGGCATGGTAAGCTGACCATGGTTCATGGCCACATAGCGGGCAAAGGGAATCGTGAGGTCATAGCGTAAAGCCCTTTCCGTAATGCCTTTTGTATTCTTTCCTGCCAGCACTTTCTCAAAATCGCTTTTGGCCTGCTCATGTTTAGCAGTATTATCGAGCCCATTGTTGAGGATTTTGAAGATTAGTTTATCGCCCTCCTCCCCATATTTGCCCATTAAGGTATCCAGATTTTCCATGGCCGGGGTTTCCAGAGGTTGAAAACCATAGAGCTCAAATACAGAACGAATGGTTTGGAATATATAGTTACGCTTACGTACAACAGTGGCACTGAAATCGCGTGTTCCCTGGGGTAAGCTGGCTTTATTACTCATATTCAATCAATCAGTTTAACGTAAATAAGGTTCAATGATTTTTTCGCATGCTTTGGTGAGCAAGGTAAATACGTGATGATAGTCTTTTTCAGTGCCATACCAGGGATCGGGTACTTCATCAGCATCCGGTGAGTTCAGCACCGACAGGATCAGACTGGTCTTTCCTTCATTGAATGAATGTCCGCTGATGCGTTTTACATCGATCAGGTTTTGATGATCCATTACAAAGATGCGATCAAAATATGCCATATCAGCCGCTTTGAATTGTCTGCATTGTTGCTGGCTGATATCGATACCATTTAGTTTCGCTACTTTTTGTGAGAGATGATGAGGTGCTTCACCAATATGATAATTGCCGGTGCCAGCACTGTCTACCTCCCAATTCAACCCATTCTTCTTCGACAGATCATCCAGAATGCCTTCTGCTAAGGGGCTGCGACAGATATTCCCCAGGCATACCATCAGTACTTTCATTTGGCAAAGATAATAGTAGAATAGGAGTAATGTGTTGGTAATCACCTCTAATACTAACGATCATTAGGGGAAATGGCGATGCTTTATGGAAAAATCATATACAGGCATCTATATTGTTAAGAACACATGATTTATCGAAATTGATGAATGCATTTAGGCCGAAAAGAATATTTTTTACTTAAATTGCCCACCCTGGGTTCAAAAAATGTAGAAATGGAGAAGGATTTTAGAGATAAACAAAGAAAGGCTTATGTGATCATGCGGATCATTTATGACTTCTCGATGGCTATCTTGATCTTGGGAATGGGTTTTGTGGTGTTGTTTGGAGAGAAGCTGAAGATCCCACAATTGACGGGTGTTGATCCATTATTTACATACTTGTTTTCGGGCATTTGTTTATTATATGGCGGATTCAGGTTGTACAGAGGCTTTAAGCGTGATTATTGATATGAAGAAACTGTTGCGATATCGCTTCTGTGTGATGTTCACCACTATCACACTGCTGGGTGCCTGTTCAGGAGGAGAGCAGAAAAAAATGGTTGAGCAGGATACACCCGCTAAAGGCACAATCAGAATAAGTGTGGATGAGAGTTTTAAGCCGGTGATAGAGGAGCAGTTGAAAGTATATAAATCATCATTTCCTGAAACGAATATCATTGCAAGCTATAAGGCTGAATCTGATTGTTTCAGGGATTTGCAGAATGATAGTACAAGAATGGTGATTGTTGCAAGAGGATTAAATGAGGCTGAAGCATCGTTCTTTGAGAATAAATTATTGTACAATCCACAATACGGTATACTGGCGTATGATGCAGTTGCCGTGATCGTTAACAGGCAGTCGCCTGATAGTATTTTTACCCTGAGCAAATTAAAAGAGATACTAAGCGGGAAAGACAAAATCACAGCAGTAATGGATGGTAATAAAGCCACCAGTACAGTGAGATATTTACGTGATAGTATTTTGAAAGGAGGTGCATTCGGTGCCAATGTGGTAGCGAGTGAGAATAGCAAAGCTGTACTTGATCTGGTAGCAGAGAGAAAAGATGTGGTAGGATTTGTTGGAATCAGTTGGATTTCCGACAGTTACGACCCCGTTCAGCTTGCTTACCTAAAAAAAATCAGGCTTGGCCTTGTTGAGTGCGTTAAGTGCGAGGAAAAGGATATATTCGCGAAGCCCTCGCAGGCAACAATTTCGCAAGGACAATACCCTTTGGCACGACCCTTGTATTACATAATGAAGGAGAATGCTACTGGACTCGGAACAGGTTTCATGAATTTCATGAGTTTGGAAAGAGGACAACTGATCTTCCGGAGGGCATTTCTGGTTCCCGCTAAAATGGGATTCGGAAAAAGAACAGGAAGTATTAGAGAAGCTGATTAACACACAACTATAAAAACCGACAAATGAAGAAGACCGTTTCTTTGATCGTGACGGCGGTGTTAGCCGTACACTGTTTGATGGCACAGGTAGCAGATGGGATTAAATTCCTGAACTACGAAAAGTTTAAGAGTGCTCGTGAAACTCTGAAGAAGAATTATGATGCCAACCAGAAAGACCCTCAGGCCATTTACTGGTACGGTCAGTCATTGATCGCTGCTGAGCCTGGTGCGCTCAATAAGCAATTGATCGGTGCAGCCAAGGAAGTGTATCAAAAAGGCTTACAGGAAGTAGGTAGCGATGCATGGTTACTGGTAGGTATGGGCCATCTGGATATTCTGGAAGGTGGTGATATTAATGCTGCCAAGCAAAAGTTTGAGCAAGCCATCACCGCTACTACAGAAACCCGTGGTCGTAATAAAGGAAAAGCTAACCCCGCTATCCTCAATGCAATCGGTCGTGCCAATGCAGATGGCGATAGTAAAATGGGCGATCCCAACTATGGTATCGAAAAGCTGAAACTGGCCGCAACACTCGACCTCACCAATCCTGATATTTATATCAACATGGGTATTTGTTACCTTAAGTTAGGTGGTGAATATGGTGGTGAAGCAGTAAAAGCTTTCCAGGAAGCTATTGCACGCGATCCCAAAAATGCAAAAGCTAAATTCCGTATTGGTAGAATTTATCAAACACAAAATAACAAGGAACTCTTCGAGCAATTCTTCTCAGAAGCCGTTGCTGCAGACGAAACCTATCCTCCTGTATACTATGCATGGTATAAGTATTATGCTGATAAAGATGTACCCCGTGCGAAAGAATACCTGGATAAGTATGTAAGTGTTGCTGATAAGGATCCCAATACTGATCTTTTCGTAGCAGATTACCTGTTCCGTGCAGGTAAGTATAATGAGAGTCTGGCGAAAACTAAGCAGATCGAGGCCGAAGTAGGTGGTATTGATAAAATGCCGAAGCTGTATGCCGTATATGCCTATAACTATGACAGAACCAATGACTCTATCAAGGCTAAGGAAAATATCGAGAAGTTCTTTGCCTCAATCGATCCTTCTGCCCTTACTTCAGAGTATTATGAGCTGGCGATCAAAATTTTCTCTCGTTTTCCCGGAAGCGAAGATGTAGCGGTAGGCTATATTGAGAAAGCAATGGAGTTGGATACATTAACCACCAGCAGAGCGAATTATGCGAAAATGGCGGCTGATATTTATGCGAAGGCTAAAAATGTTCAGAAGCAACTGGTTTGGTTGAAGAAAGGTGCTTCTTACAAGAAAGAATTAGGCATTACTGACTACTACTATATCACCGATGCTTCCATCAAAGCGGGTGAACTGGAAGAAGCGCTTCGTATGAGCAATGAAATGGTGCAGAAATTTCCTGACCAGATTTATGGTTACCGATTTGCTGCCCAGGCTGCCATTGCCATCGATGTAGACACTTCAAAAGGAACCGCTGTACCTGCTGTATTGCAGTACATCGAATTCCTCAAGAAGGATGCCGCCAAAAATGCACGTATCCTGCCATATCAGTTCTACTATTTGGCAGCTTACTACCATGATAAGGCTAAGGATTATGCAAAAACTCTGGAAGTGCTCAATAATCTCCTGACCATCTATCCGGAAGATAAGTATGGCTTGCAGGTGAAACCGATCGTTGAGAAGGAATTAGCAGCGGCTCAGAAACAAGATAGTACGGGCGGGAAGACCACCGGTACAGCCAATGGCTCGGGTACTTCGGGCGGAGGCGGAAAATAACCTCAAAATAATTCTAAAAACTCCCTCAATACTTGGGGGAGTTTTTCTTTTATATGCCCTATGGGCTTATTTTTGCGGGACATTTAATGTTTTAACATGAACTGGTTAACCATACTATTGGATGCATCTGCTACAAGTAATGCCGGTGGCTACCTGCCCATTGGCCTGCAGTTGCTTTTTGCCGGCGGTTTCGTGGCTACCATGATCGCCGTTTCACAATTCGTGGGCCCCAAGCGTAAAACATCCGATAAACTGCAAAACTTTACCAGTGGTATTGAAAGTCATGGTGATGCCCGGCAGCCTATGGCCATCAAGTACTTTCTGGTTGCTATCCTATTCGTACTGTTCGATGTGGAAGTGATCTTTTTCTATCCTTATGCAGTGAATTTCAGGGACTTAGGATGGCAGGGATTCTGGGCAGTACTGATGTTTGTTTCCTTTTTCCTGCTGGGCTTCATTTACATTGTGAAGAAAGGAGCCCTCAAATGGGAAGACTAATACCTGCAGATTTGTTTGCAGTGGTTTTTTGACAGAACAAGACAATCCCTTTGGTGTTAATTAAGTGTTCACCAAAGTTCAATCAACATACTATGGCACGTCCTGTAAGATTTAATATCAACCCGATTCCAGCCGATACCGCCAATGCGATCGCCACTGTTGCGCCACCAGAAGGGTACTCGGGAGAGGGTTTCTTTACCACCCAATTGAGCAGTGTAGTGGGTTTGGCCCGGAAAAATTCCCTTTGGCCACTGCCTTTTGCTACTTCCTGCTGTGGTATTGAATTCATGGCCACAATGGCATCCCACTATGACTTGGCTCGTTTTGGATCGGAGCGTGTAGGGTTTTCTCCACGTCAGTGTGATCTGCTCATGGTAATGGGTACCATCGCTAAGAAAATGGGACCGGTACTCAGGCAGGTGTATCTCCAAATGGCAGAGCCTCGCTGGGTAATCGCTGTTGGAGCTTGTGCTTCGAGTGGTGGTATTTTCGATACCTATAGCGTATTGCAGGGTATCGATCAGGTGATTCCGGTTGATGTGTATGTTCCCGGCTGTCCCCCGCGCCCCGAAGCCATTCTGGATGGTTTCATGAAAGTGCAGGAACTGGTAGGACAAGAAAGCATCAGAAGAAGGAATAGTGAACACTATAAAGCATTATTGAATAGTTACGGTATCCAATAGTAGCAGCCGCATGAGTGATCATGCACAATCAGAATAGTATGGCCTTAACCAATGAATACATACAACAGAAGCTGAAGGATAAATTCGGTGACCAGGTATATGGTTTCGAAGAACCCTATGGTATGCTCAGCTTCGAAGCATCCAAAGAGCTTAACCTGAAAGTAATGCAGTTCCTGTTTGATGATGCGGAACTGCAGTTCCGTTTTCTGACCGATCTCTGCGCCGTGAATTATCCGGATCAGGAAGGCAGGGAACTGGCAGTGGTATATCACCTCCATAACCTTACCAGCAATGTGCGCATCCGTTTCAAGGTATTTACTTCGGTGAGTAATCCCAATGTGTTTACCGCTACGGCACTCTATGAATCGGCGAACTGGATGGAGCGCGAAACCTATGATTTCTTTGGAGTGAACTTCGTTGGACATCCTAACCTGAAAAGAATCCTGAATGTGGATGAGATGGATTACTTCCCTTTACGGAAGGAATATCCGCTGGAAGACCAAACCAGGATCGATAAGGATGATGAGATGTTTGGAAGAGGATAATATGATTGAAACGCGGGCCTCGCAGCAGTGCTGCCTGGCTTTACCATAACAACCTGTAAAGGGATATAAGATCAACACATGTT
>VFQP010003088.1_pt1 | contig 17450 bp, 10 predicted proteins | sample 3512351 | NCBI WGS metagenome assembly VFQP01 (sample SAMN10412372, study PRJNA504923) | tailings metagenome | isolation source: Relicate 1 Philex TSF1 revegetated site | place: Philippines: Tuba, Benguet | collected 2017-08-29
GAAAATGATTGGCTGAGTGGCATGAAAAAGGTAAGAAATCCCCAAGAAGAATTTGTTATTGAATATCGCTAAGATACCCGAATCACAAAAAATACCCCTTCATGCGTTAAATCCATGAAGGGGCGTTTTTTTAGCTATTAGCAACAAATGGAGCTTTTTGAATAAAAGTGGTAGTTGATAATTGTTCTACAAGAAAATAGGCCAAATCGGTTGCACTAATTTTGTCGCCAAGGCAATCTTCTGTACTGATTTTTACCAAATACCTTTCGGCTGTTTGCTCAATTAGAGGCAGTCTTACCAAAGTCCAATCTACATGGCTATCGACCAATATTTGATATTCGTCCTGTTTGTTTTGGGTAGAAACAGGATAATTATTTTTCATCCATTCAGTACCAAACATCGTTTTGGGGCTTTTTTTGTCGAAAGGCGTATCTACATTAAGCCCTGTAGTTACAATATACCGCCGAATATGCCATGCTTCCATACCCTGCAAAATATGTCGAGTTGCCTGACTAAATAGCGTAGGCTCACTGGCAGGAATACCCAACCCTAATGTACTAATTACCGCCCGACAGCCTTCAAGGAGCTGATAAACAGCATGATAGTCTTGTACATTGCCGTAAACAATTTCGATAAGAGGGTGATTGATAAAAAGATGGTTGGGATTTCTGACGAGCATTTTGATAGAAATACCCTCATTGATGAGCTGTTGAACAAGATACTTGCCCGATTTACCTGTACCGCCAATAACGGCTACTTTTATATGATTTTGCATTGGATTTCTTTATAAAATTTTGAAAACGAAATAGTAATCCGTATTTACTTTAATCAGTAAATCGGATACACAGCTATTGCTGAAACGTCATCGGTATGTTATAAAGAGAGTCTAATACCACAAAATTATATGATTGAGGATGATTACACAAGTATTTCTAATTTTACATAATAGGCTATTAGCCAAACACATTGATGTACTGTGGCAATTGTGATTGCAGGCTATTTTACGATACATTAAAAAACTATCCTCCGATTGCCCCTGGTATCAAAAGCTACAACCTTTAGCGTTGTTTTGGGTAATGTAATTTTGCGAGACGACTGCGATAAATATGAGCTTCCATAATTTAACTCATAACGATAGGTACGCCCCGATGTAGTTGTAACTAGCCAATAACTGTCTAGTGCCTGAGCTTGTACAACCTTGGCTGAAGTTCCTTGGAGCTGATGCACAGCCAGTTTATTATTATTTTGAACGGTAACTACTATCGGTTGGTTGGTATTTGAGTATAACTGTGCCATCCCTTTGGCATCGCCTTGTACATAATAACCACTCGTAGCAGTACTTGTAGGGCAAAAATCACCTTTTCCATTACCCAATAAAAGTAAACCACTAAAAGCATCGTAGCGTCCAGTAGTAGACTCTGTACTCCACGAATTGCCCGACAGAAGAATATCTAAATACCCATCAGCATTATAGTCATTCACTAGTATGCCAAAAATAGGAGCAGTTTGTGCTACTTTGGGCAAAGCTTTTATTTTGAATTTACCAGCCCCTAAGTTTTCGAGATAAACACTTTCAAAAAAAGAAGCTTTGGCCTGATATGCTCCTTTAAGTTCTTTTTCAGAGAAAATAGACGTTAGTGTTGCTTGGGCATAATCAGCATACTGAGGAAATTTTTTTCGCAGAAAATTCATTTGATTCGTCATCTCATCTCTTGTATGTACTGGCACTAGCTGGTTTTCGACATAGTGACAAATAATAGGGTCGGTTGTTCCATTTTGGTCAAAATCACTTGCCAAAATAGTCAAGGGTTTTTCGGCCGAAGCTTTCCATTCGTGATTATTCCCAAGGTTGCCTAATACATAGTCAATATCGCCATCTTGGTCAAAGTCCCCTTGATTAATACTATTCCACCAGCCATTGGTAAGTTGAAGATTGGTTTCGATTTTTTGTAACTTTCCATGTATATTTCTCAAAAAAGTAATAGGCATCCATTCGCCAACAACCATCAAGTCTACCCAGCCATCAGCATCAAAGTCTGTCCAAAGGGCATCAGTAACCATACCGATTTGGTTGAGAATAGGAGCAACTTTATTATTGACCATCACAAACTTTCCTCCTTGATTTTCCAAGATAAAACTAGCGGTAGGCAAGGGGTATCGAGCGGGGCTTAAATACCCCCCAACAAATAAGTCGAGGTCGCCATCACGGTCAAAATCACAAGCTTTTACACCCGACCCACTCGACGAAATACGAGGTATTGCCTGTGGCTGATGAGTAAAATGACCTTTTCCGTCGTTTAGATAAAGCTTGTCGAAATAATAAGGCGAACCGGTATCAAACTCGTTGCTGCCAGTGGCTATGTACAAGTCGAGGTCGCTATCATTATCGGCATCGAATAATAATGTACCCATATCTTCCTCATATTTGGTTATTTCAGAAAGCTTTTGTTGCTGAAAGCCATGGGCTTGCTGCATAAAGAATACCCCTGAGTGGTTATAGCCGCCACCAACAAAAAAGTCGTCTTTGCCATCGCCATTGACATCACCAACGGCCAATCCTGTGCCTTGCTGTGACAATAAATGAGGCAATAATGGTTGTATTTTAAAGTCGATATAAAGCTCGTCGGTATGCTTATAGTGAATATGATGTTGCTGGGAGGCTTCTATGAAAAGCGGCTTTGCCGTAATAGGTGGAGCAACGTGAGGTGTATGAGCATCCCCAATATTGAGGGTGATAGTTTGGTTACTTACTATGTTTTTTTGGATTTCTACCTTTTGATTTGGCCAAGTAATTTTGACAGAATCTACCTTGGTAATATTGCCTAAGCCAAAGTGAAGTGTATTTTCAACGGTCGACTCGTAGCCTCGGTACGGCGAATGTTCGGTAGTTTGATGTTGGTTTTTGTAGTAAATATCTACTTTAGCTCCAAAACCAAAACGGTTTTGAGCTGTACCTTGTAATTTAATTCTGAGAAAATGATTTTTGTGTAGACTATTGGCTCGATTTTTATAGATAAAAGCCTCTTGGTCGATATTGTTGATAGCCAAATCCAAATCGCCGTCGTTATCAAAATCGGCATAAGCTGCACCATTAGAAAAAGACGCTTTATTAAATCCCCAGGCCGCCGATTGATTTGTAAAAGTAAGATTTCCTTGATTGTTTTTGAAAAGATAATTGGTTAGTTGTGGCCCTTTAATACTATTTAGGGCTTTCATGAGTGCATTGTTGTTGATATTACCCTTCTGATATTCGGCCATTCGATAGGCTACAAAATCGCGGTCGGTAATATCTTTGGGAAAGCCATTGGTAATAAGTAAATCTTTGTAACCGTCGTTATCATAATCGGCAAAAAGAGCACTCCAGCTCCAATCGGTACTATGCACACCCGCCATTCGTCCGATTTCACTAAAACTAGGCTGCCCATTTTCGGGATTTATCCCGTTGTTATGCTGTAGTGTATTTCGCATAAACTGTGGAAAATAGCCATGACGTAGTTCGGACAAATGCCTATCGTAGTTCATAAGTCCAATCATATTTTTGCGACGAGCCTCACTTTCGGGGAGCATGTCTAAAGTTATAAAATCTACTAAACCGTCATTGTCAATGTCGGCGGCATCGTTGCCCATAGCCGAATAGCTTTGATGCCGAAAATAATGCGTTATTTCGTCTACAAATCGCCCATTTTTTTGATTGATATATAGGTGGTCGTTTGATAAATAATCATTTGACACATAAATATCAGGCCAATTATCCTGATTTATATCAACCACAGAAACGCCTAACCCATAGCCTTCTAGCATAATCCCAGCCTCTTTTGAAACATTGGTGAAGGTAATTTGCTTCTGAGCATTGGGGCCATTGTTTCGATATAACCTATCGGTACTTTGTGCCGAACCATCCGTTATTTTTTCATGGATAATATTGGGGCCTATTTTTTCCATAACGTTGGTAACAAGGTACACATCGAGGTCGCCATCAAGGTCATAATCTACAAATACAGCTTGAGTGGTATGCGTTGTGTCGGCTAGGCCATATACTTGGGCTTGCTCAACAAAACGAGTATTGCCTTGATTAATATACAGTTGATTGGCACGCTGTGAAGCAGGTTTAGGGCCAGCTCGACAAACGTAAATATCTAGTAGCCCGTCGGTATTAATATCTACCATGGCAATGCCTGTTGTCCAGCCGTCGGCTGTTTGAATACCCGCTTGCTGGGTTATATCTTCAAATTGAATGGTATTGCTGTTCTCTGCACTTTTGTTGAGATATAACCTACTATTGGTCATATTTCCTCCCAAAAAAAGGTCTTCGTAGCCATCGTTATTGATGTCGCCAATACCTACACCACCGCCATTGTAAAAATATTCGTAATTGACGATATTTAATTTTTCATCTTCTTTCAGTTGATTCACAAAACTAACTCCAGTTTGGGAAGAAGGTAATAGCTCAAATAAGGTATTTTCGGGAGAAACCGTTTCTCCGAACTTATTTTGACAGGCTATTACAGTTACAAAGACAAGCATAAAAAGCAACAAACGAGCAATCATATAAGGTTTTTTAACGATTTATATGTGAAAAACAGCGGATATCGTAGATTTCTTGATTTTTGCCCGCAAACAAAGGTTTTTGTATTTTTTTCAGAACCAACTTTTCAGGCCCTAACAATACGATAGTAAATCCTGCCAAATAACGCCCGCCATTGTCAAAGTAAACCAAGGAGTCATTTTCTATGATTTGATATTTCATACTTCTTTGTTCACCATCTTTCCGCATGAATACTGTACCTGTGGTATCATAATCGTACACAATATTCTCTTCAGAATCTTCGATTTTGATAGCCTGTACAAATCCATTGGTGAAATGATATACCGAATCGGCTTTCCATGCCCCCAAGATATACTCTTTTTTTATGGTTTTCTTCGGCTGACATGCCCACGAGCATATTAGCCACAAAGAAAACAATATTTTTATAAAGGAACGAACCATTGGAAAATACGCTATTAAGCGGATTAATGATAAAAGCTGTGTTTTTTTATTTATACTACGGCGTTATATAAAGCTTTCACTTTATATAACGCCGTAGTATAAATAACCTGCTATTTTATAGCTAGTTATAATTAGGATTTTGTTTTAATACGCCGTTACTCAAGTCTATTTCACGTTGTGGCAATGGGAAATAATAATGCTTAGGTTTGATAAATGTTCTACTTGGTTTAAAAGGCCCACGGTCAATTTTGTAATGGGCAACAATATCTATCAAACCCGCTTTATCCCAACGCATTAAGTCTTGATGACGCTCGTTTTCGCCTGCCAATTCTACACGACGTTCGTGCATAATATCTTTCATGGTGGCATTGGTTTTTGGAGCTAAACCTACACGTGTACGAACGGCATTGAGTTCGGTATCGCCATTTTTCCCTGAACGAATCTTTGCTTCGGCCACCAACAAATATATATCCGACGACCTCAACAAAGGAGTATTAAGCCCTTGATCCATATCGCCACTGGTAGTAAAGTCGGTATATTTTCGGAAAGCATGGCCTGTAATACGGCTCAAATCGGCAGTATATTCGGTAATACCATTGCCTCTACGGTCTACTTTGTCGCCTTCGCTAAAGATTGAATATGCTCTTCTTGGGTCGTTTTTTTCAAACTCATTCACCAAATCTTCTATGGGTTCATGAAACCCCCAGCCACCCCATGCCCCAGGTGTATGATAATAGGCAGGCGAGTTGTCGGTAGTCCAGCCAGATTTGTACTGCAAAGCGAATAAAGCTTCAGAGTTATTTTCATAAGCTGATTGGAAATTTTGGCTAAAGTCGCTTACCAATTTATATTTGCTATTACCTGTAATTTTTGTACCCGATGCAATAGCCTTGTCCCAGTTTTGCTGATATACATACAATTTGGTTAAAAGACCATAAGCCGCCCCTGCGGTTACACGACCTGCATTTTCAGCATCATAAGATTCGGGCAGACGGTTGTCTACAGCATTGAGTAAATCAGATTCAATCTGTTTTTGAATTGTAGCCAAATCTGATTTGGCTTTGTTGAAATTCCCCGTTAAGGCATCGGCTTCCAGAATAAGCGGTACTTCACCAAAAATCAACGACAGTCTCCAATATACATAAGCACGTAAGAAATACGCTTCACCCATTACTCGACGGCGAAGAGCCTCGTCCATATTTACTTTAGGTGCGTTGATTAATACTGCATTGGCACGAGAAATCACCTCGTATTTGGTTGACCAAGTAGCCCCTATGTGCGAATTATTGGCATCGAAAGTAAACATTTCAAGAGCCGTTTCATCGGGGTGGTCACCAGCACGGTTCATGTCGTCTGAACAGTTATCGAACGTAAACTCGGTATGAGCAAATCCATCTTCATCCAATAATGGTGAGTAAATGGCATTGGTTGCCGCTACCACATCATCGGCATTTCGCCAAAACTTATCGGAAGCAGTTTGCCCATAAGGAGTAGATTCAAGCAAATTATTCTGACAAGCCGTAGCCGACACGAATAATGTAAGTATAACTAAGCATGTATGTTTTTTCATTGGTCTCTATATTTTTAGTAAACGAATTAGAAAGAAATCGTAGCTCCAGCCGTAAATGTGCGAGCCTGAGGGTACTGGGCATAATCCACGTTTTGTTGAGGATATTGTCCAGCCGAGCGATTACCTTCTGCAAAACCCAATTCGGGATTCAGCCCCGAATAACTCGTTAGGGTAAATACGTTTTGTCCTGTTACATAAACCCTTACTGTAGAGATTTTAAGTTTTTCGGTAAGCGATTTTGGTAACGTATAGCCAAGAGTAATATTTTTCAAACGAAGGAAATCCCCCTTTTCGATAAATAGGTCTGAAGTACGATAGTTTTTGTTGGGGTTAGAAGCACTTACTCTTGGAATTGTATTACTTGTACCTTCACCGTGCCATCTACCCAAGTTTTCGGCATACATATTAAATGAATAACTTGCGTCTAAACCCTGCATTCTGTCGGCGTTATAAATATCGACACCACCTACACCCAAAAAGAACAAGTTGAGGTCGAACCCTTTATACCCTAAACTTGTATTGAAGCCATAAGTAACCTTGGGTTGAGGGCTTCCCAAGATAGTCCTATCTTTGTTGTCTATCGTACCATCTTTGTTCAAATCTACAAAACGTACATCACCAGGATGAATCAAGCCTTGCGAGCGGCGAGGGTCGTTGGCCAAGTTAGGGTCGGCATCAATTTCTGCTTGTGTTTGATACAGCCCATTGGTTTTCCAGCCATAAAATGTACCATAAGCACTTCCTTCATAGGTACGAGTTACCTCTTGGTCGGTTCGGCCGTAGGTTTGCCCACCCAAGAAACTACCAGGGGTTTGTAATTGAACGATTTTGTTTTCGATAAAAGTAGCATTACCACTTACCGACAATGACAATTCGCCTAATTTTTGCTGATAGGCAAGCTCTATTTCAAGTCCTTGATTTCGTAGCTGTCCAACGTTTTGGTCTGGAATAGAGGCTTTGCCTAAAGTACCTACCGCAGGCGGAGCCAACAACATTTTCTTGGTATCTTTTACAAAATAGTTGATAGTTGTTTGAAAACGGTTTTGAAGAAAAGCCAAATCCAAGCCAAAATTGCTCATTTCGGCCGTTTCCCAACCAATATTAGGATTTGGCAAACGTCCTTGTGCCGATGCAGATGTATTTTGGTCGCCAAAAGAATAACGATACGTAGAATTAATCAAGGCCAAATATTGGAGTGAATTTACGTTTTGATTACCCAATTGCCCCCAGCCTCCTGTTACTTTCATATTGCTAATGACATTGCTTAGCTCTTTGAAGAAAGGTTCTTCCGAAACCCTCCAGCCCAACGAAAAGGCTGGGAAATAGCCCCATTTGTTACCTGGAGCAAATTTTGACGAACCATCAGCACGGAAGGTGGCCGTAAGTAAATAACGGTCTTTGAATGAATAATTACCTCGTACAAAATACGATTGTAAGGCATCGTAGCTACGCCCGCCGTTGTCATCGCCCAGCGAAACTATGGTGTTGGCATATCGCATATAGCGTAATTCGGGGGCTTCGCTCGAAAAATCTCGCCCAGCCGAAGCAGCATATACTTCATTGAAGGTTTGAGAGGTATAGCCTCCTACAAAACCAATAGAATGTTCTTTGATTTTTTTGTCGAAAGAAAGAAAATATTCTTGTAAAAAAGCCCAGTTCTTTCTATTGGTAAGGGTTAATTGATTCCATTGAGTTGACCTAAATTGGTCTTCTATTTTTACTTCAAAATTGGATGTATTGGTAAAAGTGGCATCTAGTGCCAAATTAGCTCTGAGTTTTAAGCCCGATACAATTTCGTATTCGCCCGTGACACTCCCTAAAAAGCGATTTCGAGTATTGTCTTTGTCTTGATTAGCAATTGTATAGGCAGGGTTGTTGATATCGCCAAAAGCTCCTTTATCTTTGGTAGTACTATACGAGCCATCGGCATTGGTAACAGGTAAACCCGGATGAAAACGAATAGCACTCCACAACAAGCCATCCTGAGCCGATAAGGTATTGGGGGCGTTGTCGTGGGTATTGGTAAACTGCAAATTTTGACCAATCTTTAGTTTATCTGTAATCTTATGGTCAGAGTTGATTCTAAAAGTATAGCGTTCATAGGCCGATTTTTTGATTACGCCTTCTTCTTTATAATTTCCTGCCGAAATAACGAAAGAAGAGTATTTGCCACCACCTCTTAGCGATACATCAAGGTTACGGGTAGTTCCTTGGCGTAAAATTTCGTTTTGCCAATTGGTTTTTTGCGTTTGGTATTGGGTATCTGTCCAAATAGAAGGAATATCTAACCCATCGTTGGCATAGGCTTCTTGTTTGAGTTTGGCTAGTGAGCTAGCATCAAGTACCGAAATAGTTTTGAGCTGGTCCGAAACACCATAATAGCTATTAACGGTCAATTTGAGCTTATCGTCAAATTTGCCTCGCTTGGTTGTAATCAAAATAACCCCATTGGCGGCTCTTGTTCCGTAAATTGCTGAAGCAGAAGCATCTTTTAGTACATCCATCGACTCAATATCGTTGGGGTTTACGTCGTTCATACTTCCAGCTGGTACACCATCTATGACAATAAGCGGGTCGGCGTTGTTGACCGTACCAAGCCCTCTGATACGAATAGAGCCTGCATTGCCAGGGGCTCCACCATTCCGTACCACATTCACCCCCGACATTCTTCCTTGCAAAGCTTGCTGAGCCCCACCCGAAGGCAAATTTTGAATATCGCTTCCTTTTACTGCCGATACCGCCCCCGTAACATCCTTCTTTTCTTGTGTACCATAGCCTACTACTACTACCTCGCCCAAAAGCTTCATGTCGCTTTCCATGGTTATGTCAATTAATGTACGACCATTAATGGCTACCTCTTGTCTGATAAATCCAATATGTGAAAATATCAACGTTCCGTTGCCATTAGAGATATTCAGGGTATATTCGCCGTTGACATTGGTGGCTGTACCCGTATTAGTACCTTTTAGCAAAACACTTAGCCCAGGAATAGCCTCGCCTTTGTCGTCGATGACCTTCCCCTTTATGGTAAAGGCTACATTTTTCAACAACTTACTTTCATGAGCAATTTTTGAAGCCATATTATCAAATGGCGAATCTTTCGGATCATTTACCTCTAGCGATAATTCCTGTAATTCTTTGGCTTTTGCGGGTTTTATAATAAACACATCCTCAGCAGTTTGCCTAAAAGTAAGTTTGAATGGAGCTAATAGTGTTTTTAAAGCAAGGCTCAAGTCTTCGATTTGTGACCATTGGTATGAACTAACATACAGGTTGTCTAAAGCAGTAGAAGAATAGCCAAATGTAACTTTGTGCTTTACTTCTAGCTCGTGTAGGGCTTCTTTTACGAGTAAAGCTCTTTCTCTTTTTTGTACTTGTTTTACTTTATTTGCTGCAAAAATTTGTGCAGAAATAGAGTTTCTGGCAATAAGACAAAATAGAATCAGGAAGCAAATAGGACTGAAAGCCCAGCGATTGAGTAGCGTTTTCTTCATCGGCTTTTGGGGTTACTTATGTTTGTGCTTGGTTAGAAAATTGAGGTAGTCATTATTTATGAGTAGCATTTTGTGCTAATATGATTTGTTTTTTGCCTTTGTCTATTTTCAAATCATGTATTTCGCTAATAGCCATAAGCAGCAAATCCAAATCTCGTTTGGGTAGCCTAATCGTAATTCTCAACTCTTTGAGGGAATCTGCTTTGAATTTTACCTTGTACGAAAAATTTCTTTCTATAATAGAAGCCACTTCTTCGAGCGACGTATCCTCAAACATAAAAAGGTTATCTTTCCAGGTGCTATACACTTCAGGCGTAACGGTTCTTCTAATGATTTTTTCTTGTGGATTCTTAGAAACTTCTACCAATTCGCCTGGTTTCATTACCAGTGAGCGGGTATCTACATTATCAACGTGGAGTTTGATTTTGCCTTTGTTCAAGACTATACGTGTTTTTTGGGCTTGTTCTGAAACGGTAAATTCTGTTCCTAATACTTCTACTTGAAGGTGATTAGGAGTATTTACAATAAATTGTTGGTGATTTTTTTGATGAGTAATCGAGAAAAATGCTTCTCCCGAAAGTATTATTTCACGAGGTGTATTGGGTTGCCAATCTTGAGAAAATGTAATAGATGAGTTGGCATTGAGTACCACTTTCGAGCCATCGGGCAAGGTAATATTTTTGGTTTCGGTATCGCCCGTAACTATTTGCGTTGTTTGCCATTGCTTGCTTATCAAGAAATACGCCACTACCGAAATCCCTATAATGGCTAGCATAGCGGCATATTTGACAACCACATTTTTGTACCAAGGCCGAAACGCCCATACAGGCGACTGCTCTACTGGGGTAATTTCGTCTTGTATTTTCTGCCAAACTTCGTCCATAGCCAATAAAGCAACGCCCGAAGGAGCTACCTGCCAGCCTATTATCAATTGCTTGGCTATTGCTATTTCTTCTTTTTGGAGAGGGTTGTCTAGCTGATATTTTTCCCAAAAAAGGGTATTTGAGGCACTGGGAATTTTAACCCATTCAATAAAATAGGTGTCGGCCGCAAACTCAATGGCGGTATATGATGAATAATCTTTCATGCTGTTTCAGTTGTAGGGATAAAGTGGCTCGATAAGCCATTTATTAAATTTGAAAGAGCAATGGAAGGATTCTCTATTTTTTACCTATCAAAAAAGAAATATTTTTTAAAATACTCTATAAACTACTAATATACAATACATTACAAGTTAAAATATTTTTCCATTCAAATAATACAATGCCAAAACGTACCAAAAATTATCATGGTCGAGTTGCTTGCGAAGCGATTCTAAAGCGGTATGAATAAGATTATAAACGGTACGTACTTTGAGCGACATCAGGTCGGCTACTTCGCTATACGACAGCCCTTCGATATATAAAAGGGTAATGGCTTCTTTTTGGCGGTTAGACAAGCGGCTAATTGCCGCTTGTAATGTTACTTCTCGCTGTTGATTAGTTTGTTGGGTAATAAACTCTAGCTCAGGCGAAAATAGGGTTTGTTTATCGTCTAAATCTGCCATATAACTAACATATTGGCCTTCCAACTGGATACTTCTATAGAGTTTTCGCCTCATTACTTTCAGCAAATAAAACTTGATAGAATCGGTGTCCGATAGATTGTCCTTACTTTTCCATAATTCTACAAAAATATTTTGGATAGCATCTTTCACCATACCTTCATCATGAACGATATGAAAACCGTAGTGATACAAAATATTAAAATATGTTGTGTAAATTTTACTAAAAGCCTCTTTATCACCTGCCTTAAATCGCCCCCATAGTTGTACTTCATTAAGTTCGGCCATTATTCCATTATATATTTAAAGTTCATTATAATTTAGTATATCTACTCTTATTAACCCTCATAAAGGGTTTTTATACTTATTTGAGAGGAGCTTTTGCCAAAAAAGAAGAAGATGATGACGACTAAATTTTCAAATATAGTATAAAAAAAATGATTTTATCTATATTCTAAATTTATCGTTTTGATATTATTCGGAACAGAGTATTAAGAAATTGATTGAACAGAAAATCGTATCTTGAAGAATCATACTTAAAGCGATATAAATGGTTGCTTGGAAGGGTTTGTCAATCATCAATGCTATAATCAAAAAGCATCCATTTTGACTAGTACGGGCCTTTTTCCTCTATTTTTTATCATAAAAATAATTTTTGTGGGGATTGGGCTATATAATTACACCAATGATGAAAATCTTTTTTTATAGAAAATAACTATAATATATAGTTTTGAATACCAATATATTACGCATATCAAATTTGAGCCCAAAACTGCTAAAGTCAATATACGTAATTGTATTTACTGAGTTTTTTCAAAAAAAAAGTATTTTCCTAAAACTAAAAATAACTATATTACGTATGTATGTATAGGTTGTTGTAAAAATTCAGGTGCATTTAGTGTTCTGTTTACGTCTATTATATGTACAATTTTGGCGGTTGTATTACCATAATACGTACAAACACCTAGTACATGTCTTTTTTCCTCTTTGAGAAAATTTTTTACTTGCTTGGATAGTTTAATCTATGTTTACATTGCTCACGACATATTAACCCAATTTTATACTTTAGGCGGTGTATAAATTGTGGCAAAATATTGTCATCCTCAACCCAAACTACCAAGAAGAAATATCGTATCGAAGAATACAATGCCTATATCAAGTAGAGGGTTATTTGTTTAGCTAGTATTATTGGTTTATTAAAGCTCATGTTATTCTATTATTGGACATCAATAGTAATGATAACTACTATGACCAACTACTAAAAGAAACCCTCTATATTTAGACCTCCAAAAAATTTATCATAAAATACTTCGACGGTCAGCTTTTCAGCTATTTTAAAGGCTCTTTTATATCAAACAATTAACTTAAGTTAATTGTTTTAGCATCTACGAGAAAAAAAACTGTTTGGATGTAGTTATTTTTATTTTCTTTCAAAACCTCTGCATTCCTAAAAAAAGCAAAGGCAAAGCACTTTAAAAGTACTTTGCCTTTGCTTTTGATATAAAGGTATAGAAATTATCAAGAACTATTAATTTACACTATCAGGAACGCTTTTATATCAAGACAATAGCCCAAGATTAGCTTCTTTAGCCCAATCCATAATAAAAAAATTATTATTCGGTCAAGAATTTTACTCCTAAAGCAAAAAACACCAGAACATAGTTTACCAAAGTGTCTATTTTTTTATGATTATAAATAAATAGAATACACAATCCTAATACCTGATTATCAGCAAATTACTTATAAAACAAACTTGTCTTGTATGTCATAAATCACCATTGATTGCAGCACCTTCAACATCCAATTCTCCTTCTCCTAAAAAAATATCATAAAAATCACAGATTTATGTAACCTTTTGGTAGTGAGTGTAAATAACAGGTTGTTTATTATTTATAACTCTAATACGCTATATTATGAAACCATTTTTCACTAAATCTAAAAAAGGTTACATTCGAGTAAACCATCGTTGGTTGCCTATTACCGAAATCGTTATGTTACAAGCTTGGAAAAACTATACGTATATGTATTTTAATAATGGGCAAAAAGTACTTTTCTCCAAGACTATCAAAACATTTGATGCCTTATGTACTGAATATGGCTTTTTACGATGCCACAGGGCTTTTATCATCAATGGAAATTATTTCCTGAGCTACTCGCCTACCAATAATTATGTGGAATTAAGTTATAATTTGAAAGCTAATATTTCACGACGACGCAAAAGTGAAGTACATTATTTTCTATTGTTACGTCAAAATACGATTTGCTAGCCAGATGGCTACAGCCCAACCTTTAAAATAGAACTCTGAGCCAATTCTATCGATGTATGAATCTAACATTTACTCCTCAACAAATTGTAACGATTATTAGAAGTGGAAACCCCAACTCTGTAGAATATGTGATAACTTTTTTGTACAAAAAATTTAAACCTATTGTAAATACTTACGTTTTTAAACATGGGGGCTCAAAGGATGATGCTAGCGACTTATTCCAAGAGGTAATTTTGACATTTATAGACCTAGTGCTTGTCCTAAAGTTTGAAGCACAATCCATGACTGAGCTACAATCCTATTTCCTTTCAATCACAAAAAACAAATGGATGAATTACCGCAAAGCGGCTATTCGCCGCTCGTATCACGAAAGTAACTCTCTGACTACAAAAGACCTTCAAGTAAACCTCATGGCTTTGCTTGAACAACGAGACTTTGCCGAACACTTTAGGCATCTTTTAACACAATTGGGGTATCCTTGCAATAGTATTTTAGAGGGCTATTATTCTGAACAATTATCCCTAAAAGAGTTGTCGGAAAAGCTCAAAATTGCATCGCCCGAAACCCTAAAAGTGAGAAAACTGAGGTGCTTAGAAAAGCTGAAAAAGCTTGTACTGAAGTACAGATTATAAGGCTTTATTATTGCAAAAAGATTCAACCATTTATCAAAATCATTATTACTATGAACCATTCCGAATCAACAAAACGCCTCGAAACAATTGAGAGATACGTTGAAGGCCAGCTAGATATACATGAAAAGGGTGTATTTGAACAACGTCTACAAAGCGATAGTACTTTACAAAAAGACTTTGATGAGTATATTCAAGTGGTGGCTATGTTTCGAAAATTGAAAATTGAAAATCGGGTTATGTCTACACTTCAACAATTAGAACGCCAAGAAACGGCTGTTTCAAAAACTATCGGAAAGCAAAATCTGTGGTATAGGGTTGTTGGAACAGCTCTGGCAGCCTGCTTGTTGTTTGTACTGTATATTTCCTTCGATTCTATTCAGCTACCAGATGTAAAAAACGATTTTTCGATTGTAAGAGATATAGATATAACGGCACTTTCGGTAGACGAAAAAAAGACATTTGGTTATTTTTATACTGGAAAAAAAGCCTTAACGGCGGGGGACTTTCAGGGTGCTATTGTCAATTTTCAGGAATTCTTGAAAAATAAAGAATTACGACCTTATTTTAGTCAAGCGGCCAAGTGGCATCTTATATTGGCATATTTGCACGACAACTCGCCTACTAAAGCACAAAAATTATTAAGCGAACTAGACGACGAAAACGACAGCTATCCTATTGGTACTGTCAATAAAATAAAGATTCGCTGGCAAATTTTTTGGCGTTCCATTTTCTAAAACCATATACAAGCAAACCCAGCAATATCAAAACCAGCAAATACCAACCTAGCGATGAAAACCGACTGGTAACAAGTGCTTGGGTATTACCAATCAAACATACATTGGCCCAAAAAAAAGGATGATTCAGTCTATTTCCTAGATTGCTGTCGGACAAAAAGTCTAATTTGGCTTGTTGTAAGGCCACGTCTTTGGGCTGCCCTTTTTGTAAATATTGAAAAAATCGAGAGGTGATAAAATCGCTTGAGGCATCTTGGGCTTGCCACTGAGCCGCCAATACCGATTGACAACCCGCTTTATAAAAAGCGTATCCTAAAGATAACACTCCCTCAAAGCGTTGTACTTTTCCGTTGGCACTATTACAAGTCGGAATCATCATTAATTGGCAGTGATTGAATGGCATTGAGCCAATTTCGTGAAAACCAAGTCTGTATTCTGTTTCGCTAGGGTGAAAATATAAGTACGAGTTACCAAAATTGTTGGTATCAGCTACTGAATGGCATTGCAAATGAATAAGAGCATATTGACGATAATGAGCTAAAAAAGCCGATTTGGTAGCTTTTTTGCCCAATAAGTCATCGTGTTTGGCATATTGCAATAATGCTGAACTGGCCAAAGCTTGTAGGGTATCGCCTTGTTGAGTAATCGTTGTTTGAGTAAATGGCGAAACATTTAGTAATGACTTTTCGGGCGTTTGAGGGCTCTTTTGAAACCCCATCAAATAACTTGCTACAGAATATTGATAACTGATGGCATAATGTTTTAGCAGATAGTCATCGCTTTTTTGTCCTGTTTCTAATAACTCAAAAGGAATATAATTGAGTAGCCCATCTCGGCTAATAGTAATACGAGTTGTATGATTTAGTATTTTTTCAAAAGGTTTAAGTAAAAGCTGGTATAACAATTGTGCTTGAGAAGAACTTTTATAAGAAAATATGGTTGGGTTTTTTCTGGTATCTATTAATAATGCTGACACCATTTTGCCAAGCTGAATATTATTTTGTGGTAGGTATTTCAAACTAAATTTTCCATTGGCCAATAGCCAAACATAAATACCATGATTGGCCACTACCGTATAGTTTAAGAAGGCCATATTGGAGGGAAGGTTTGCCGAAAGCTCTCTGACCGAAATACCAGCACTATTGGCCATTGGATAAGGCTTGATATGTTGATAAAGTTGTGATGTTAGTTGAATAGCCTTTAACTCACTATCATTCAGGAGGTTTTCCAGACTATCACGGGTTTTGGATTGAATAATATTATTGGAAAGTTTTTGTCTAAAAGAAGCTGCTTTTTGATTTTCGACTATCAATTTATCATTGATTTTGAGCGATTGAGGACTCATATCGAGGTTATCATTTCCTATTTTATCGATCAGTGCAATTGCCTTTATGCTTTCTAGTATCCTAATTACTACATTGGCTCGTACTATGCTAGGAGCTTGCTTGTACCAAAGATACCCCATGGCTATAGCTTGATTGAAAACTGCTATATTTTGACTACTAAAATCAATTTTGTCGGTGTAATATGCCAAGGATTTTCGGTGTTTTTCGGCCAACGCAATCGCCAAAGCAAAGGTTTTTACCACTTGTTCTAGCGATACCCTGTTGTCGTGTTGTTGGTATAGCTGGGTTAGTAGCTGAGCCTTACGGCTTAACAAGTCAAATAATACTTTTTTATCATAAATTTTATCGGAAAGGGTAGGGTTTTTAGCAAAATCGATTTGATTAAAGTTCAACACAATAGCATTGAGTCCTTGCTGCAATAGTTGTAAAGCCCGATAGGGTTGATTTTGCCATGTAAGGTTCTCGGATTTTTGTAAATATGTCAAACTTAGATATTTCCCTTTTGTTATATGATTTTCTTGGAAATAGGCTATCACCTTATTCAGATACACCTCGCTTTGGGTAATGTCGTGTAAATTTGAGTAGCAAATACCACGGTCAAAAAAAAGCATAGCTTCCTCATTTTCTATTACGTGTGGATTGTTTTCGGGTAAGGTTTTATACCAATCTATCGAGCGTTGGTTAGCTTGTAGGGCTTCTTTAAATGACTTTCGACGAATGGCATTCCATGTAATAGAAGTAAGTATATTGACTCCTTGAATGGACTGAGGTTGAGGTATTTTACGGAGGTCTATTTGTTGATACAGCTCAAAAGCCTTTTGATATTGGCCTTGTTTGTCATAAATATTGGCCAAATTATTTTTCAGAATAATCTCTA
>VFQP010003089.1_pt1 | contig 17442 bp, 18 predicted proteins | sample 3512351 | NCBI WGS metagenome assembly VFQP01 (sample SAMN10412372, study PRJNA504923) | tailings metagenome | isolation source: Relicate 1 Philex TSF1 revegetated site | place: Philippines: Tuba, Benguet | collected 2017-08-29
CTGGTAGCGGAGATGATGAGGGAAAGAGCGCTCAAGCGAATTCCAGTTGTTTATGCTCTGGAAGACCGGCGCATCGCTGGCATCATCCGCTTAGAAAGCTTAATGCACCTGGTACTGCAAAAATTGCCAGCGCTCTCCGCTAGTGATACAAAGTAGCTGCGCCTTGTCCCGGCGAGCGAAGGAGAGTCACGGCCATGATCAAGAAATCGGTGGGCTTTGGCGGAGATAACGATCCGCTCGACATCTGCACAATCCAATACTTGCTGAACTGCGTTCCGGTGGTGAATGGAGGCCCCAGTGAAGAGTTGCCTGTGGATGGGGCACGGCACGGCGCCGGATTTACCAAACTAGTCGATGCCATCCGGCGCTTTCAGGCGAGAATCTTTCAGGGCTGGAGCGATGGAAGGGTGGATCCGGGTGGGCAGACTCTGATGCATTTGCGGCGATGGAATCCGGCAGACCCCAGCTATGGGGCGTATGTGAAGCAAGGCGCCACGGGGATTAAGGGCGAGGATCAATCGCTGAAGACCATTAAGGGTTCGGGCAGCTCGGCGCAGAAAGGAATGGCGGCAGCCTCCGACGCAGCATTGAAGGCAGTGCAGTCTTCGGTAAAGTTTGGCGGTTCTCCCGATAAGCACTATCCACATAAGGACTGGACGACCGGTTCCAAGGACGCGGGGTTCGTTAAATACAGTCCTGGGGGTATGAAAGAGGCGGGGGCGCAGAAGGTGCACGGGGGGATCAAAGGCGAATGGGTTCTGGTGAAGGGTAGTGGCGCCAGCGGCGGAATGACCAAGGGCTTCGAGGGAATCAAGGGTTATAAAGGTGGCCTCCCGGCCTCCAGTGGCGACGAGGCCGGAACCCTCAAGGGCATGCCATCGCAGAAAGGCGCCGCTGGATTTCCGGGCAGCGGCGTCAAAGGCGAATCGATCAAAGGAGGATTTACGGACCCATTCAACATGAAGGGCGGTGGAGGCGGTGTGGGCCCGGGAACGGGTCATATCAAGGGAGGGATGGTGGACATCAATTAGCTTGCCCATCGACTTCCGAAACATCGACCCATCGTTGATTACGCCCTTCGTGCGCGATGTCGTCCTGCCATGTATCGAATTCGAAGATCCAGTGGTGGCGGCGGGCGCCAGCGCATTCCAAATTGCCATGCGGGCGTCGGCGATCCATCGCTGGGGTGTTTTCGCGGAGGAGAGTATTCCGGCTCATCGAAAGGTGATCGAGTACACAGGGCAATGGATCGACCCCAAGGAAGCCAAGCGGCGTTGGGCTCGGCCCAGAGCTTACCTGTTTCGATTTAACGACGAGTGGATCGTGGATGGCGCCGTAGGCGGGAATGGTTCGCAATACATTAACCACTGCTGCGAGCCCAATCTCAAGGTCCGGCGGCTGGGGCGGCACATTCTGTATTTTTCGAAGCGCGTGATCGAAGTGGGGGAAGAGCTGACGGTGGACTATGAGTTCAGCCCGGAAGCGACGCGGGTGGAATGTTATTGTGGCGCCCCGGGTTGCCGGGGCACCATCAATGTACAGCCGAAATTGCAGGCTAGGAAATAACCTCTTCCTTCTTGGCGTCCCAGCGCAGAGTCTTCCCGGTGCGATAGCTGTCGACGGCCATACGGCAGGCGATGGAGACACGGAAGCCGACATCGAAGGGGCAATTGATCGCTTCGTCCTTGCGGATGGCATCGATGAAATTCAACATGTGAGCGTTGCGCGGAGCGGTGCTGACGCCGGTCTGTTCCGCGTAGCCAGGGTTATTTATTTTTTGCGGCATGAGACGCACGCCGCGGCCATCCTTGTAGACCGTGCCGTGGGTGCCCAGGACCGCTTCGGTGGCGCCGAGATGATCGTTGCCGAAGCCGGAGTTCCAACTGAATAGCAATTCCTCGGGATGCTCCATGGTGACGTTCATGGTGTCGGGCACTTCGCGGCCGTCTTTCCAAAGGTAGATACCGCCGCGCATGGTGACGGCTTGGGGGATCTGGAGTTTCATGGTCTTGTACCAGAAGCTCAACTGGTGGCACATGTTCTCGTAGACGTTGCCGCCGGAGTAATCCCAGAAGAAGCGCCAGTTGATGTAGCGGTTGGCGTCGAAATCGCGGTTGGGGGCCTCGCCCAGGAAGCTCTTCCAGAGGACGTTCTCCGGATTCATGTCGGGCTTCACGGGACGGCTCCACTGGGGCTTGCCAGTGGGCGTGTTGCGGAACATGTTCGCGTTGATCATCGTTACCTTACCGAGCTTGTCGCCCGCGACGAATTCCGCGGCGTCCTTGGCCATGCCGAAGCTACAGGACTGGTGGCCGATCTGCACTTTCTGCTTCGGGTGCTTCTGAAAGGCGACGCGCATGCGCTTGGCGTGGTCCACGGTGAAGGCCATGGTTTTTTCCTGATAGACATGTTTGCCAGCGTCGAGCGAAGCGACGAAGTGCTCACAATGCAGGTGCTGCGGAGTGGCGATAAGGACTGCGTCGATGTCCTTTTCGTCGAGGAGCCGGCGGTAATCCATGGCGGTCTTGACGCCGGGGGAGATGGCTTGGACTTCCTGAAGGCGAGCCGTGTAGATGTCGGTGGCCATGGCCAATTCGACGCCGGGAATGGAAAGAGCTTCTTTCAAGATTTCCTGGCCGCGGGCTCCGGGGCCGATGATGCCGATGCGGACGCGGTCGTTGGCGCCAGCCGCGCGTTGCGCCGACAGAGCGGTGACGCCGGAGGCGGCGAGAAAAGTTCTTCTAGAGTTCATCGAGTTCTCCTCATTAGGCGAAATACATGCCGCCGTTGACTTCAACGGTCTGGCCATAGATGTAAGAGGCTTGCGGCGAGCAAAGGTAGTAGATGACGTCGGCGGTTTCCTCGCTGGTGCCGAGGCGTCCGCAGGGAGTGTTGGCCTTGAAGGCGTCCAGCATCTGCGTGGTGGAGAAGACTTCGTGGAAGTGCGTCTCGATGACGCCGGGAGCGACGCAGTTCACATGGACGCCTTGGGGGGCGAGTTCCTTGGCCATGCCTTTGGTGAGTGCGGATACTGCGCCTTTGCAGGTGGCGTAGGCGAAGGCGCCGGGGCCGCCGCCGTTGCGGCCGGCGATGGAGCCAACGTTGACGATCCACCCGGTCTTCTTCGCAATCATGTATGGGACGGCGGCTTGAGTGATGTAGAAGACGCTCGAGAGGTTGAGCATGATGGTCTTCTCCCAATGCTCAGAGGGCATCTCGGCGAGCTTGTGGCGGCCGATGAGAGAACCGGCGTTGTTGACCAGTACGTCGATGTGGCGTGCGGCGATGAATTCGCAAAACTTCTGGACGGCGGGGAGAGAGGTGAGGTCGGCTTGTACGATCTCGGCTTTGGCGCCCGCGGCGATAGCCTCTTGGGCGACTTGCTCGGCGCCGGCGGCGTCCGTGCCGTAGTGAAGTATTAGGTTGGCTTTTTCTTTCGCAAAGAGACGGGCAGTGGCAGCGCCGATCCCCTTGCTGGCGCCTGTGATTAGGACTGTTCGCATGTTCCCACCAGTGTATGCCCAGCGCCCACTTGCTAAGATCGAAGCCGATGAAACCAACGGGACAGGATCGCGGAAGAGGCAAGGGTATGGGCGGGGAGCGCAAGGACTTCCGCAAGGACGGGAATGCTCCGTTCCGGCGGCCTAAGGAGGAGGAGAATCCGGGTCCGCGGGTTCGCGTTTGGCGGGATAAGCCATTGGATGTGCGTGGGGAGGAGAAGGCCAGTGGGGCGCGTGATGGCGGGCAGCGGGATACTGCGCCGCGGGGTGGGCGTTTTGGGGAGAAGAGCGGACCGAGGCGTGAATGGGGGCCGCGGCCGGAAGGGCGTGACGGTGGAGACAGGCCGCCGCGTGGGAGCCAGTTCGGACCGAAGTTTGGGGCGCGAGAGGGGGGCGCTCCGGCCGGCGGGCCGCGAGGTGGGCGCTTTGGAGATAAGGGTGGGCCGAAGCGTGAATGGGGGCCGCGGCCGGAAGGGCGTGACGGTGGAGACAGGCCGCCGCGTGGGGGCAAGTTCGGACCGAAGTTTGGGGCGCGAGAGGGGGGTGCTCCGGACAGTAGGCCGCGACGTGAATTTGGGCCGAGGCCGGAGGGGCGTGAAGGTGGGGATGCGCCGCGAGGGGCTAAGTTCGGGCCGAAGTTTGGGGCTCGCGACGGTGGGCCGAGGCACGAGGATGCTCCGCGGGGAGCTAAGTTTGGGCCACGTCGAGATTGGGAGCCGCCAGAAGAGGGACGTGCCAGTGGCGATGAGAAGCCGCAGCCCGCACGAAGCGAAGCCAAGAGTGGGCTGCGCGGCGGAAATGTACCGTTGCGAGTGAAACGCGATGCCGAGGAGAACCAGCCACCGGAACGGGAGGATCGGCCGAAAGCGAAGACCTTGCGTCCGCGCTTGAATGTTGGCCCGCGTGGTGGCGAAGAGCGTCCGCGGAGATCAGGTTTTGCCGCCAAGGCGCCACGCGATGGCGGCTTTCGGACAAAGTTCGAAGCGAAGGCCGACAGGAATGAAAAGCCGCAAAAGTCACCGCGAAAAGCGGCGAAGCCTGAACCCAAGGTGGAAGCCAAGGGTGGTCAGAAGACTTTGGAGCGTGTCTTGTCCAAAGCGGGTATGGGTTCGCGGACCGAGGCGAGGTCTTGGGTTCACGGCGGTCGCGTGAAGGTGAATGGCAAGACGGTCGAGAATCCCGACATGTGGATCGATTTCGACCGTGACAAGATCGAGTTCGATGGCGCCCCCTTGGCCGCCAAAGATAAGCTTTACATCCTGCTCTACAAGCCCGCGGGATACCTGACCACCTACAAGGATCCAGAGGGGAGGAAGACCGTTTATGACTTATTGACGGAGCTTCCCTCTTTCGTCGGGACGGTGGGCAGGTTGGATGAAGATTCGAGCGGCTTGCTGATTTTGAGCAACGACAATCAGTTCGCGGAGCGTTTGACCAACCCCGACTACCATGTGCCCAAAACGTATCTGGTGAAGTGTTCGAAACTGATTAGCGATGAGTCGATCGAAGCTTTGAGGAAGGGTGTGGAGCTAAACGACGGCCCGACGAAGCCGGCGGAAGTCGTACGGGTGCGGGACCAGGGAACGAAGACGTTTTTGGAGATCACGCTACGCGAGGGCCGCAACCGGCAGGTGCGGCGCATGATCGAAGCCATCGGCAGCAAAGTGCTGAAGCTGGTGCGGACCCGGATTGGTAATGTCGCAATCGGCGATCTCGCTTGCGGTAAATGGCGCAAGTTGACCGCGCCGGAAATCGCGTCGCTTAATCCAAAGCGAGGTCGAGCGTAACGGGGCAGTGGTCGCTGCCGAAGACGTCGTTCAGCATGTCGGCGCCGAGGATGCGCTGCTGGTGCTTATTGGCGACGACGTGGAAATCGATTCTCCAGCCTATGTTGCGAGCGCGAGCGCCTGTGCGGGCGCTCCACCAGGAGTACTTGACTGTGTCCGGATGTAGATGGCGCCAAGTATCGGTCCATCCGCTTTTCAGAAAGGCGTCCATCCAGGCGCGTTCCTCGGGCAGGAAGCCCGGGGACTTTGTGTTGTCCTTGGGGCGGGCTAAGTCGATTTCGTAGGGAGCGATATTGAAGTCGCCGCCGAGCACGACAGGCTTGCCTTTCTTGCCGAGCTTTTTCAGCCAATCGGCCATGGCGTCGCAAAAGCGGATTTTGTAAGGAAGCCGCGCGCCGAGGTCTTGTGAGTTCGGGAAGTAGGCGCTGACGGCGATGAAGTTGTCGAACTCGGCGCCGAGGACGCGCCCCTCTCCGTCGAACTCGTCGTAGCCCATGCCGGTGAGGATCTTCTTCGGAGGGGTCTTGGACAAGAGGCCCGTGCCCGAATAGCCTTTCTTGACCGAGGCTGGAAACCAGACCTGATGATAGTGCGTGAGGGCGGTGACTTCTTCGGGCAATTGCGATTGTTCTGCGCGAACCTCTTGTAGAAGGATCACGTCGGCGTCATGGTTACGTACCCAATCGGGAAGCCCGGACTTCGTCGCGGCGCGAATGCCATTGACGTTCCAGGTTGCGATGCGCGCTACTTGCGGCCCTTGAGACATGCTTCGGCGAGCCTTTCGAGCATACGCTCGGTCGATTCGAGGTCAATGCATTCGTCCGTGATGGATTGGCCGAAGGTGAGCGGCACGCCCGGTTTCAGGTCCTGCCGGCCGGCGACAATGTTGGACTCGATCATGATGCCGAAGATGCCTTCCTGGCCGTTTTCAACTTGCTCGGCGATGGCCTCGTTGACGATGACTTGGTTGGCCGCGTGCTTTTGCGAGTTCGCATGGGAGCAATCGATCATCAAGCGGTCGGGAAGTTTTTGCGCGCGTAAAGTGTCCAGGGCGCTTTCGACGCTTTCGGCGTCGAAGTTCGGCAGCTTCCCACCGCGCAGGATGACATGGCAGTCTTCGTTGCCGTTGGTTTCGACGATGGCGGTGTGGCCTTCCTTGGTCACGCTCAGGAAATGATGGCTTTCGCGCGCCGCGCGGATAGCGTCAATAGCGATGCGTACGTTGCCGTCGGTGCCATTCTTAAAGCCCACGGGGCAACTGAGGCCGCTGGCGAGTTGCCTGTGCGATTGGCTCTCGGTGGTGCGCGCGCCGATGGCGCCCCAAACGATAAGGTCCGCGATGTATTGCGGAGTAATCATGTCGAGGAACTCCGTGGCGGACATCAGGCCCATCTCGGCCAAGTCGAGAAGCAACTTGCGAGCGCGGCGAAGGCCTTCGTTGATATCGAAGCTTTCATCGAGATGCGGATCGTTGATGAGCCCCTTCCAGCCAACGGTGGTGCGCGGCTTCTCAAAGTAGACGCGCATCAAGGTAAGCAATTGCCCTTCGTAGGGCGCGGCCATTTCCTTCAAGCGCCCGGCATAATCGATGGCGGCGTTGACATCGTGAATGGAGCAGGGCCCCACGACAACGGCGATACGGCGGTCTCGACCATGGAGCATGTCATGCAAAGCCTGCCGTGTTTCGGCGATCTTGCGCATGGAATCTTCGGAGGCCTTGAAATCCGAAAGGAATTGGTTGGGGGCTATGAGTTCGTGGATGCCGCGGATGCGGACATCGTCTGTGCGGATGGACATTCGGTGAGCTACGACTGGGAACCTTGATTTTACTAAGGTTCGAGGCTTCTCCGCAGCTAAACTATTTTAGTGTTCACCCAACTCCTAGTGGTGCTTTGGGCGCAAAGCGTGCGTGTCGACAGTGTAACTGTCGATGCCAATGTTGCCGCGCAGCGTGTCAGCCCGATCAGCGCCGAGCTTCTGCGGGAGCGCCCGCAACTCGGTCTATCCGATGCTCTGCGGGAGGAAGTAGGGGTGGAAACGCAGCGCACATCCGCATTTATGGGCGGAATCTTTATACGGGGCCTCACGGGCAACAAGGTAGTGGTCTATCGCGATGGGATTCGATACTCCACTTCCGCCGGCCGCGGAGGCGTCAGCACTTTCTTCAATTTGCTAGATAGCGGAGGGCTGGAAGAGGCGGAAATACTCCGTGGGCCAAACTCCTCGCAATATGGCAGCGATTCGTTGGGCGGAGTTTTGCATGTAATTTCCGGCCGGCCCCTGGCGAGTGGCGGGCGGATTGAATTCACGCCCTTTTACTCCAGCGCGGCTCATGCCTTTGGGGAAGGCGCTACTTGGGTGAACCGGTACTTCGTACTGCGCGGGATGGGACAGAGAGTGAATACTTTGCGCACGGGCAAGGGCTTGGATAGCAGGTCGGCATTGACTCGCTACTTGGGTTTGCCGTCCACAATTTACTACACGCGCCAGCCCGACAGCGCATTCACGCAATATGGCGCAAGCGCACATGCCGTATTGCGTGGCTTTACGTTGCATCTGGATCGCAATCAACAGGACGGCGCAAAGAGGACCGATCAACTGCTCGGTGGTGACGGAGCCCGTTTGGCCCGTGTCGACAACATCATGACGGACTTCGCTTACCTGCGATACAACCGCGAGAAAGTCGCGCACCTGGACTGGCTCAGCGCGGCGATTTCTTACAACGCGCAGCGCGAGGAAAGGGTTAATCAAGCCAGCTTTACCGCGCCGGTGCAGAGGCAGTATGAAAGATTGCGGGCTTGGGGGCTGCAAGGTCAGGCCGCCAAACGCATCTGGAGGCAAGACTGGACGGCTGGCAGCGAAGCGTACACGGAAGAGATGCGAAGCCCTGCGCAAAATACTCTGCCTCGCATTCGTAACGGAGCGAGCTTCCAGCACTATGGCGCCTACGTGGAGAATCGCACGGAGTTAGGGGGCGGATTGCTCCGATTGAGCGGGGGCTTGCGTTGGGGAGGTGGGCGGTTTTCTTTACCCGGTCTTCCGGGAGTAGCGTCGAATGCCTGGTCGGGCCGCATGGGCGGTGTGGTCAGGGTGTCGGGTTGGATGCAGATGCATGGATACTTGAGCCGTGGATTTCGGGCGCCGTCGATGACGGATTTGGGCGCGCAGGGGCTGCAGGGCAATGGCGCATTTGAGGCTTTGCCTTCCGGATTGCGGCCAGAGTTTAGCGACAACGTGGATCTTGGATTTCGCCTTCGTGGCAAGGGGATGCACTTTGAAAGTACGGTATTCCGCTCCGCGATTCGAAATTTGATCGTGGCGCGCACTTTGCTGCTGCTTCAGGGTTCGGTGGGAGATCTGATCTCGGGCGAGCGGATTACGAGCCAACGGCCCGATGGCGCGGTGTTTGTCGCGATCTCGACGCAACCCGTCCAAGTGCGCGCGAACCAGGATCGGGGAATCTTTCGCGGATTAGAGCAGCGATTCGAGGCGAGGCTTTCGGGCTCCTGGCTGCTCAGCGAAGGCTTCACTTGGTTGCGGGCCGACGATCCAACAAATGGGGGCGTGCCGAACCTGGAGGGCGCATACCCGCCTCCGATGGGTTATGTACGTGTGCGCTACAACCCGCCGGGCAAGCGGCTCTGGATCGAGCCGTATTGGACGGGTAATGGGCGATTGAATCGCTTGAGCGAATTGGCGCGCAACGATCGCCGCATTGGCGCCAATCTCACCCGCGCGCAGATTACGAATTTCTACAACAACCATCCCGAACTTGCCGCTTTGACGGGATTGCCCCTGAGCGAAGTACTGCTGCGAGTGCCTGCTGGGCCACTCTACAGCGCACTGCCTGGCTACGGCCTGCTTGGCCTTCGCGGCGGCTACTCGTTTACCGACCGCATCAGCCTCTTTGCCGATCTTTCCAACCTGGCCGACAAAAGCCACAGAGGCATGGCCTGGGGAGTGGATGGCGCGGGCCGTGGAGTATCCTTACAACTTCGATGGAATTACTAGCAAGACTCGAAGAGTACTTCGAATTCAGGTCGCTGGGGACGGATTGGCGGACGGAGACGCTGGCGGGCTTAACGACCTTCGTCACCATGGCCTACATAATCTTCGTGAACCCGGCGATTCTCGCGGAAACGGGAATGAACGGCGCGGCCGTGACAATGGCTACTTGCTTGGGAGCGGGCTTCGGAAGTATTTTGATGGGCGCTTGGGCGCGCTATCCGATTGCGCTTGCGCCAGGCATGGGCTTGAACGCGTACTTTACTTACGTGGTGGTGAAGGGCATGGGCGTGCCTTGGCAGGCGGCTCTAGGTGCGGTGTTTCTCTCCGGCGTGGCGTTCTTGTTGTTGACGATGACAGGCCTGCGGCAGAAGATCGTCGAGTCCTTGCCGCCGGAATTGTACTCCGCCGTCGCCGTTGGCATTGGGCTTTTCATCGCATTTATCGGATTCAAGAACGCGGGTATTGTGGTCGCCGATCCCGCAACCACTGTGACTTTGGGGAACCTACGGGCGCCCATGACGGCGCTGGCTTGCGCGGGATTGCTTGCTACGGCGGCTCTGATGGCTTGGGGCGTGAAAGCGGCGATGTTGTTGGGAATCTTGGGGACCACACTGCTCGGAGCGCTATTGGGTTTGGTGCAATGGCGTTGGACCACTCCCGATTTGAGTGCGATTGGCGCGACGGCCTTTCAACTCGACATCGGCAAAGTGCTCGAAATTGGGTTGATCGAAATCGTCTTTGTATTCCTGTTTGTCGATCTTTTCGACAATCTGGGAACTCTCGTGGCGGTAAGCAAGAAGGCGGGGCTACTCGATTCGAGCCACCGGATTCCGCGCGTGGGGCGCATTTTGACCTGCGATTCCTTGGCGACGATGTTTGGCGGATTGGTGGGGACTTCGACAGTGGTGAGTTACATCGAAAGCGCATCGGGAGTAGCGGCGGGCGGGCGAAGTGGCGTGACTGCGATTGTGGCGGGATTACTATTCCTGGCGGCGACCTTCATTGCGCCGCTATTCGGTGTCATTCCCGCAGCCGCAACCGCGCCGGCGCTGGTGCTCGTGGGCAGCCTGATGATCTCGCACTCAGCGGAAATCGATTGGCGCGATCCGGAGGCGGCGATCCCGTCTTTCCTCACGATTACGACCATTCCGCTGAGCTTCAGCATTGCAAACGGTTTGGCGATCGGGTTCCTCGCTTATACCTTGTTGAAGGTGTTGCGCGGCAAGGCTGGCCAAGTCGGATGGTTGGTCTATGTTTTGTCCATCTTGTTCCTGGCGCGCTTCATCTATTTGGGAAAGGGCTGAAGATGCAGATATTGAGCTGGCTGTGGAGTGACCCGATTGCGGTGGGCCAGATGGCGCCGCCGTTTTCCACCGTCGATCACACGGGCAAGCGCGTTTCGCTGTTGGAAATGCGCGGGAAAAACGTGATCCTCGTTTTCTATCCTGCCGACGATACGCCAGGTTGAACCAAGCAAGTCTGCGACATCCGGGACAACTGGTCCCTGGTGAAGCGGAAGAACGCCGTAGTTTACGGCGTGAACCCTGGCTCGCTGGAGAGCCACAAGAAATTCGCAGAGAAAAATCAACTGCCTTTCCCGCTCTTGGTGGACGAAGGGCAAGCCATCGCCAAGTTGTATAACGCGCATGGCTTGTTCGTGAAGCGAACTGTTTATCTGATTTCGCCCGAGGGCAAAATTCTTTTCGCCAAGCGCGGCATGCCGGGGCCAGCGGAAGTGCTGCGTTACGCGCTTTAGTTTGTTCCGCTATTCGTAGCGCAAGGCGGTCATGGGTTGCACTTTGGTGGCGCGCCAAGCCGGAATCAAGCCCGCGCCAAGCGCAACGAAGCTGAGGCCGATCGCGGCTAGCGTCATGACCAAGGGGTCTCCACTGCGCACGTTCCAAAGCTGGCTTTCGATAAACCGGCCGAGGGCATAGGCGAGGGGCAAGCCGAGGGCGAGTCCGATGGCTAGCATCCACGCGGCTTCGCGAAGGATTAGCTCAACAACCTGCGAGCGGTCCGCGCCCAAGGCCAGACGGATGCCGATTTCGCGGGTGCGCCGGGCGACATTGTAAGCCATAACGCCATAGAGACCGATCGCCGCCAGGATAGTCGCCACCAAGCCGAAAGCGGAGCAGACCGTGGAGAGCATGCGCTCAAGAACCAGACTGCGCTCGATGGTACGTTCCATCGTTTGGATGCGGAACATGGAGAGGTTTTCGTCCACGCGGCGGAGAGCCGCGCGAATGTCCGAGACCAAGCGTTCCGGAGAAGATTCGCCGCGCACATAGAAGGTCATCGATTCGATGGATTGATTTTGGGTGTATGGCGTGTAGATGAAGCGTTCCGGCTTCTCTTCGCGCAAATTCGCGTGTTTGCCATCGCGCACCATGCCTACGATTTCGATGTCGTGGGTGGGCCCGCCGGTCTCTCTTAAGCGGCCGAAGCCAATCTTCTTCCCAATGGCGTTCCCGTTGAAGTATTCCTTGGCGAAGGCTTCGTTCACCACGGCCACGCGCATGCTATTGGCCGTGTCGCTTTCGCTGAACTCCCGGCCCAGAATGACCGGGATTTGAAGCGTGCTGAAGTAGCCGGGGCCGATTTCGTTCACCCGGTTGTTCATGTTGCGGCCTTCGGTGCGAGTGATGCCTTCGACGCGTGTGGTCTTTTGGCTGACTTCGTTCGAGAGCAGAGCGCTGGAGGCGATCGTGACATCCTTCACGCCGGGCAGCGCTTCGATGTCCTTGCTGAATCGCCCCAGGAAATTCACCGCCTTTTCCTTTTCGTAGCCGTTCAAGCTGGCGTCGATGCGAAAGGTGAGCAAGTAGTTGGGGTTGAAGCCGGGATTCTGTGACTTCAGGTTGAGAAGGCTCTTGCCGAAGAGACCTGCGGCGATGAGCAGCACCAAGCTAATCGTGACTTGACCGGCAACCAAGGCCCGCCGAAGCCAAGCCTGCGCTCCACTGGCGGCCAGCGCGCCCGTGTTTTCCTTCAGGGAATCGACGATCATCTTCCGTGCCCCGCGAGCAGCGGGCGCCAGACCGAAAAGCAGACCGGTCAACATACTAATGCCCAGGCAGAAGCCCGCCACCCGCCAATCAGGCTTAGACCGGAAAAACATTTCTTCCGCCGCCTCAACGGGGTTTAGCGCCAGAATGGCGTCCAAGATCCAGATCGAACCCAGCAGACCAGCCACGCCACCCATCAAGGAAAGCAGCGTGCTTTCCACCAGCATCTGCCGGATCAGACGGCCTGTACCGGCTCCCATGGCAAGCCTTACCGCGACTTCCTTCTCCCGCCCGCTGGCGCGGGCAATCAGTAGGTTCGCCACATTGGCACAGGCGATGAGCAACACCAGACCGACCACGCCAAACAAGGCATACAGAGCCTGCTGCACCTTCTCCTTCTCGTTCACGAGCGGCGTTGCAGCGGGCGCCAGCGCGAAGCGCTTCGCGCGGAAGCGCGCCTGCCCTTTGGCCGGGATATTCGGAAATGCGCGCATCTCTTCTTCAATGAGCGGGCTCACAAGAGAATCGAGATTTGCCTTGGCGGTACTCGCGTTGAGTTGGTCTTTCAGGCGGCCATAGACATGAAGGAAGTAGAAGTTGGGGTCGTCCATGCCGTCCCAGGTCGTGGTGATTTGGGTCTTCTGGGAGAGCGTGACATAGAGGCTGGGTACGGTCTCCATTTCGAGACCGGTGAATCCCATCGGGGCGACCCCGGCTACCTCGTAAGGCTGCGAGTTGATGCGAATCGTTTGGCCCACGATTGTGGTGTCGCCGCCGAAGCGGCGTTGGAAAAATCCATAGCTCAAGACCACTACTGGGTGGGCGTTTTTCTTCTCGTCGTCCGCTGCGCTCAGCACGCGGCCAAGCGCCGGCTCCAGGCCAAGGGTAGGAAAGTAGTTGCCGCTTACGAGCGCTACGGGAACGGTTTCGCTGCGGCCGCGGTGGCTCATGTTGGCGCGGTCATAGTAGGTGGCAATAAGTCCGTCGAAGCTTTTGCTCGTGTCGCGCAGCTTGCGGTACATCGGATTGCTGAAGGCATAGTCGGTGTAGGTGGCGCCGATGCGAGCGCCGGGAAGGTCCAGCATGACGAGTCGCTCGGGGCTCTTGATCGGCAAGGGCCGGAAGAGGATCTGGTCCATCAGGCTGAAGATGGCGGCGTTCGCGCCGATTCCGATACCGATACTAGCGACCGCCACCAGCAGAAATAATGGAGACTTGAGAAATCCGCGCATGGCGTAGCGGATGTCCTGACTAAGACCTGCGAACATACACCTCACAAAATGCAATCGGCGGGCCAAAGTCGAACGATATTTGATTTCAATAGTTTGTGAGTAGCAGGGCGGGGAAGGAGTGTCCGCTAGCGGACACCTTATTCTCGATTGGACACGATTGGATTCGTGACATGAGGAGCGGCAACGTGGGGAGCCGTGAGCGCACGCCGGCTCCGCATGGCGGTAAGCTTCTGCAAAAATTCCGTTTCGTCATGCAAGCCATCGAGAGCCAGATGCGCTTCCGTAACCAGGCGAATGGCGGCAACCAGCAGCATGATCGCGCCGCTCACGCCGAGCGCAACCGGAATCACGTACAGCTTCGTGCTCGATATCGTAACCAAACCGATCGAAACGCTCGTGAGCACGAACAGCCCGCTGGCGAAATACAGCGAAACCATGGTGCGTTGCAAAAGGCTGGCGCGGCGCGATTGCAGTTCGAGATGCTTTTCGATCATCGCTGTGCGTTCGCGAATGAGTTCGGCGTCCGCCTCCTCCTTCATAATGTCTTCCATGCGGTCGCTCAGCTTGCGCACACGATCGACCACGCGGCCGAGACGATTCGAGGTGGAAATAATAAAGTTCCCGCAGGCGCTCAGAAGCAAGGCGGGGGTCAGCATGGCGGTCAGCACCTGCAGGGCGCTCGAAAGGTCTTGGAAGAGATTCGGGAGCCCGAAGAACTGATTCATGCGTTACGATTCGCTTTCGGGAACTCCGGCGACCATGACCTTGACTTGTTCGGCGGCTTCCTCGGCGGCTGCTTGCGGCGGCTTGGCTGCTTGCTTCCGCAGCGCGCCGCTAACGGCATCGAGGACGCCATTCACAAAGCCAACGCTTTCGTTGCCACTAAACTTACGAGCCAGTTCGAGTGCCTCATCGATGATGACGGCATGCGGCAGCTTCGCTTCAAGCAACTCAAAGGTAGCCAGCCGCAAAATGTTCCGATCCACCGTAGGCATGCGATCCAAGCGCCAGTTCTCGCTGGCCTGTACGATCTGCTGGTCCAGTTGCTCCTGGCGAGCCAGCGTGCCGCGCACCAGCTGCTCCATGAATTTGTCGCGCGCCATATTGGAGAAGTCTTCGTCTTCGGCGTGCAGCGTGTAAGAGAATGCCTGCATCGCTTCCTCGATTTCCTGTTTGCGCAAATCGACGAGGAAAAGAACTTGCAGCGCCCGCTCCCGGGACTTGCGACGGCTTGCCATCGCCTTAGCTCTTGCTTCCCGCGGAATGAATGTTCCGCAGCAAGTGCACCATTTCGACGGCGCAAGTGGCAGCTTCCGCGCCCTTGTTGCCGAGTTTGCCTCCGGCGCGGTCCAGCGCTTGCTCCATGGTGTTCGTCGTGAGAACTCCGTTGGCCACTGGAACCCCGGTTTCGCGAGATACCGCCGCGATGCCCTTGGCATTCTCGCCGGCGACGTAATCGAAATGAGCGGTGTCGCCCTTAACGACGCAACCGAGGCAGACGATGCCGTCAATCTTGCCGCTGGCGGCCAGCGTTTGGGCGACGACGGGCATCTCCCAGGCGCCAGGCACTCGGTACACCTGAATATGCTTTGCCTCCGCGCCGGCGCGAGCCAGCGCTTGGAGCGCGCCGTCCAGAAGACGGTCTGTTACGAGACTGTTAAAGCGGCTGACGATCAGAGCCAGACGCAAGCCCCGCGCATCTCCCAAGCCTTCTTGGACCGGGATCTCGTGGGGATGAAATGTCGACATATGGGATACTAGCGTTGAAACCCCTATTTTAGCGCATGGATCCTTCACACATCCGTAACTTCTCGATCATTGCGCACATTGACCACGGCAAATCGACCCTCGCGGACAGACTCCTCGAAGTAACCGGAGCCCTGAGTCAGCGTGAAATGATGGCCCAGGTTCTCGATTCGATGGACCTCGAACGCGAACGCGGCATCACGATCAAGGCCCACGCCGTCCGCTTGGATTACCGGGCGAAGAACGGCGAAGACTACCAGCTCAACCTCATCGATACTCCGGGGCACGTGGACTTCAGCTACGAAGTATCTCGTAGTCTGCAAGCCTGCGAAGGCGCACTGCTGGTGGTGGACGCTTCCCAGGGCGTGGAAGCGCAAACCTTGGCCAATACTTATTTGGCCCTCGGGCAAGACCTAGAGATCATCCCCGTCATCAACAAAATCGACCTGCCCAGCGCGGAACCCGAGCGCATTCGCGAGCAAATCGAAACACTGGTGGGCTTGGATGCAACGGAAGCGGTGCTCGCCAGCGCGAAGAACGGCATCGGCATTGACGACATTCTCGAAGCGATCGTGCAAAAAGTGCCGCCGCCCAAGGGCGCCGTGGACGTGCCGTTGCGCGCGCTGATCTTTGACAGTTGGTTCGATAGCTATCGTGGCGTCATCATCCTGATGCGCGTCATCGAAGGCAAGATCCGCAAGGGCATGAAGATCCGCCTGTTCAACACGGGCGGGGTCTATGAAGTGGATGGCCTGGGCTATCAATCGCCGAAGCCGATTCCTTGCGATGAACTAAGCGCCGGGGAAGTAGGCTTCCTCTTCGCCAACATCAAAAACGTGGCCGATGCGCAAATCGGCGACACGATCATGGAAGAAAACCGGAGGGCCGCCGAGCCTTTGCCGGGCTTCCAGGAAATCAAGCCGATGGTCTTCGCCGGGCTGTATCCGGTGGAAAGCCACGAACACGGCCTGCTGCGCGAGGCCCTGGAAAAGTTGCGCTTGAACGATAGCGCCTTAAGCTTCGAAGCCGAAAGTTCGGCGGCCCTCGGCTTCGGTTTCCGCTGTGGCTTCCTGGGCCTCTTACACTTGGAGATCGTCCAGGAACGTCTGGAGCGCGAGTTCAATATCGACCTGATCACCACCGCGCCCGGCGTGCGTTACGTGATCACGTTGATGAACAAGGACGTGATCGAGGTCTTTAATCCTCAGAAATTTCCCAACCCCACGGAGATCGACAAGATCGAAGAGCCGATCATCGAGGCGACGATCATCACGAGCGAAGAGTCGATTGGGGAAATTCTGGCGCTGGTGGAAGAGAAGCGCGGTGTCCAGAAGAAGTTCGAGTTCATCGGCCAAGGCCGCGTAATGCTGGTCTACGAATTGCCACTGAACGAAATCGTGCTGGACTTCTATGACCGCTTGAAGAGCGCCTCCCGAGGCTACGCTTCGCTGGACTACCATCTTGCCGGCCACCGCGTGAGCCCCATGGTCAAACTTGATGTGCTCGTGGCGGGCGAGTCCGTGGACGCGCTAAGTCTGATCGTGCACAAGGATTTCGCCTACGATCGCGGCAAGGTGCTGATCGAGCGCTTGCGCAAGCTCATTCCGCGCCAGATGTTCGAAGTGCCCTTGCAAGCGGCGATTGGCGCCAAGGTGATCGCCCGCGAAACCATCCCGGCAATCCGCAAAAACGTCTTGGCCAAATGCTACGGCGGAGACATCTCGCGTAAGCGGAAGTTGCTCGAAAAGCAAAAAGAAGGTAAGAAGCGCATGAAGCGCGTGGGTCGCGTGGAAATACCGCAGGAAGCCTTCCTGGCGGTGCTAAAGGTAAATAGTTCTTCCGATAACGACGACTAGGTAAGCGATTTCCAATTCGGTTACACTGGCCCCATGCCATTTTGCCCGAACTGCGGTACTCAGTACGTTGAAGTGCCGGCCCGTTGCGGTTGTGGTTTCCTTTTCGGTTCGACGCAGGCGAACCAGGTCGGAGTGCCAGTAGTTATCGGGCCCGTCAGCGCTCCGCCCATTGATCCCGTAGGACGCTTCGACTTTCATGGCAATGGCATGGAGCTACTGATTCTCTATGTCAAGACTTTCTTCCTCTCGCTGGTCACCTTAGGTATTTATGGGTTTTGGGGAAGAACGGAAATCCGGAAGTTCTT
>VFQP010003090.1_pt1 | contig 17438 bp, 25 predicted proteins | sample 3512351 | NCBI WGS metagenome assembly VFQP01 (sample SAMN10412372, study PRJNA504923) | tailings metagenome | isolation source: Relicate 1 Philex TSF1 revegetated site | place: Philippines: Tuba, Benguet | collected 2017-08-29
AAAGCCCCCACCCCCGCCACCGCCACCGCCGCCGCCGCCGCCCCAGCTGCCAAGACAGGTGCGTCCCCGCCCACAGCCCCCGATGTTGCCACAACAACACGTGCGCCCCCGCCCGCCGCCTCCCCCTGTTGCCAAACCAAGCATGGCCCCGCTCGCCCCTCCCCCTGTTGCCAAACCAGGCGCGCCCCCGCCCGCCGCCAAGGCCGAGAGCGACGCCAGCGACTCGGCCTCACAAGGCAGCACCGCCACCAGCCGCCCCGCCTCCACCACCACCGCCGCCGCCGCCAAGCCCCGCTCCTCGCAGCCCCCCATGCCCTCGCTGGAGGCCATGCAGCAGGCCATGGCCGCGGCGCAGCAGTTCCAGGCCAAGGCCGCCGCGCCGAAGCCGGCGGCGGCTCCGGCGGCGGCGGCACCGGCGGCGGCGCCGGCAGCAGCCAAGCCCAAGGCGGCCCAGCCGCCCGTGCCTTCCTTGGCCGACATGATGAAGGCGCAGTCGCTGCTCAGCGCAGTCAAGCAGGCGCCTGCGCCGGCGGCGGCGGCGACGGCGGCGGCGGCGGCGTCTCAGCCGGCGGCGGCGAGTGCGGCGGCGGCGGCGGCGACGGGGGCAGCGCCGGCGTTCGGCGGCACGGGCGGTCAGCCGCCGGCGCCCGCGTTCGGAGGCCTGGCGGCGTTCGGCGGGGCCGGCATCGCTGCGGCGTCGACGGCGGCAGCGGCGGCGTCAGGCCCAGCCTGGGGTAGCGTGGGCGCGTTCGGCGCCCCCGCCGCCAGCGGCGGCGGCGCGGGCGCGGCGGGCACGGCGCCAGCAGCGGCGGCAGCGGCTGCGCCGGCGCCTGCGTTTGACTTCAGCGGCCTCAGCTTTGGAACGGGCAAGACCGCCGGCGCAGCGGCGGCGGGCGCCGCGTCTTCCACGCCGTTCGGCGGTGCCGGCAGCTTGGTGTTCAGCGTGCCGGGAGGGGCGCAGTCTGGCGCTGCCGGCGGCGCGGCGACGGCGGCGGCGACTGCTGCGGCCCCGGCGACCGGCGGCGCGTTTGGCTTGGGGGGCTTGTTTGGGTCACTGCCTAGCGCGGGGACGGCGCCGGCGGCGGCGGCGCCCGGAGGCGGCGTGTTTGGTGCGGCGGCGGCGGCGGCGAGCCCTGCCACGTCTAGCGCGTTTGGTGTGCCTGCGAGCCTGGGCGGCGCGGGGGCTGGAGGCGGCGTGTTTGGGGCGCCTGCCGGCGGCGCCGGGGTGTTTGGGGGCGCCGCGCCGCAGGCGCCGGCGGTGCCGGCGGGCGGGAGCGTGTTTGGGAGCGGTGCACCAGCGGCGCCGGCGGCGCCGGCGGCGGGCAACGTGTTTGGTTCGCTGCTGTCGCAGCCGGCGGGTGGCGGCGGCGCGGGGCCGTTTGGCGGCGCGGCGCCGGCGCAGCCGTTTGGGGGCGGCGGTTTCGGCGCGGCGGCGGCGAGCAGCCCTGCCGGCGGCGGCGGCGCGTTTGGGTCGGCCGGCGCGGCGACAGGCGGCGGCGGCGGCGTGTTTGGCGGCGGCGGCGGCGCGGTGGCGTCCGCGTTTGGCCAGCCGTCGGGCTTCGGGCAGTCGTCCGGGTTTGGGCAGGTGGCGCCGGCGTTCGGGCAGCCGTCAGGGTTTGGCATGGGCGGGGCGTCGACGCCCGGGTTTGGGCAGAGCACGGGGCTGGGCGCGGCGGCGCCCGTGGCGCCGGCGTTTGGGCAGGGCGCCGGCGGGTTTGGGTCGGCGGCGCCGTCGCCGCCGGCCTGGGGCGCGGGTGGTGGCGGCGGCGGCGGCGGCTTTGGAGGGCTGGGCTCGGCGGCGCCTCAGGCTCCCGCCACAGGTGCGAGTCCTCCGCTGCGGAGTACGGTTGTGCTGTCCTGTCCTGCGTCGGTGCACACATATGAAGTGGAGCTGAGACCAGTGCGCCAAAGAGCTGGGGTTGAGCTTGCTGTGTGGTTGTGTGCCGCGCAGGCGGGGCGCCGTTTGGCGCCATGGCGGCCCCGGCGGCGGGCGGCAGCGGCGGAGGTTTCGCGTCGTTTGCCAGCCAGCCCGGCGGCTTTGGCGCGCTGGCGCAGCAGGGCGGCGGCTTTGGCGGCGCGGCGGCCGGCGGCGGCGGCTTCGGCGGGCTGGGCGGCGGCGGGCTGCCGGCGAGCCCGGCGCCTGCGGCGGGCGGAGCCGTGACCAACCTTTGGGCGCCCCGCAAGTAGTAGTGCTGGCGAGGGGCTCTGGCCTGTTCTTCGCATTGCCGCTCGATTGCTGCGTTCTGCGTGCGCCACTGTCGTTGCTGCGGTGGACGGCTGTGGATCGCTCTGCAACAGCGACGAGAGTTGCCGCGCCGGGGCGGAAGCAAAGGTTCTGGTCTACTCCAACGCGCGTTGAGGGCGGCGACAGCAGCAGCACAGGCGACGCGAACAGGGCACGCATGCAGCACGTCCGCCGCGTCCCCCACGTCCCCGCCGTGGGCTGCCTACTTCTTCTTGCCCTTCTTCTTGCCCTCCTTGGAGCTGCCCGCCGTGCCCGGCGGCTTGCCCGTGCCCTTGGCCGCCGCCATGGCCGGCGTCTTGTCCGTCCACTTGCGCAGCGCCTCGTCCTGCTCCTTGCTCACCGGCTCCACCTGCCCCAAAGCGCGCACGCACACCAAATAGCATTTGGGCACGGCTTGGTCATGCCACGTGCGTCGGTGCGGCATGCGCGCCGCCGCCAACCCTAGCGTCTGCGTCGGTGGTGGCAGAAGAGGTGGTCCTCACCTTGCAGAGCCACTGCAGCACCTCTGGCAGCGTGACGGGCTCGGACTTTATGCGCTCGAGGCGTCTCCGCGTGAGCATGCTGTGCACCACCATGTCGAGCGCGCCGCTGCTGTAGCCGTCGCTGATGTGCGCCAGCGTGGGCAGGTCGAAGCTGACGGGCAGCCGCCCGCCGTGCCGCTCAAAGAGCCCGGGCCAGAGCACCTTGCGCGAGGCGTAGTCGGGCGGCGGGAGGAAGACCGTCTTGGTCCAGAAGCCCATGAAGGCCTTCTCGTCCTTCTTGGTGCACAGGAAGGGCTCGCGTGAGTTGCCCAGCAGCAGCACGCGCTCGCCCGGGCCCATGCCCTTGACCTCCTTGAGCATCTCCTTCTTGATGCGGTTGTAGGGCTCCTGCGCTCACGTGACGGCGGCGGCGGCGGCAGAGCGTGCTGAGCGTGCGCATGCGGCGCTGGGGGAGTGCAAGAGCCACAGGCTGCGGAAGCAACACAGCTCTCACCTGGCTGCCGAACTCCTTGAGCTTCTTCTTGTCGCTCAGGAAGATCTTTTCCGCCTCGTCAAAGTAAATGACCGAGGGCGCCATGGTGCGCGCCACCTTGAACACCATGTGGATCATCATGTTGACGTTCTTGCCCGGGTACTTGCCGTCCGTGTTGCGCGGCGACAGGTCGAAGAAGTTGGCGCCCGCCAGGTTGGCGATCGCCTGCAGGGCGGCGCACGGCGCAGCACGGCACGTCACCTTCATGCGCGATTCCAACCTCATTCCCCCGTACCAGGCGAGGATCCTTTGAGAGAAGGAGAACCAACAAGGGCCGCGAGAGAGCGGGAGAGGAGCCGGGGCTTCCCGGACGGTGCGGCCGCCTCACCTGGCTGAGCAGCGTCTTGCCCGTCTTGTCGGGCCCGTAGAGCAGCATGGACTTGACGTATGGCACGCGCTCGTGGATGTACTGGCTGCCGAGCGGGAGGATGGCGTACTCGGTGACGGAGGTGCGGATCTGCGCCATGCTGGGGTCGGGGATGACGCCCGCCTTCTCCAGCGTGGCCTGCATGAAGCCCGACGCGCCCATGTAGTCGCGCACGTGCACGTGCGGGCAGGGCTGCAGGATGCCGTTGCTGACCAGCTCGGCAAAGAGCGACTCGATGGAGCGGTCGGCCGTCGGGTCCTTCTTCTTCTTGCCCTTCTTCTCCTTCTTGCCCTGCGGACGCGTGGGTGAGGGGGAGGGCGCGGAGGGCGGTGACGAGTGCCCAGCAGGGGGCGACGTCGCAGTGCGCGCAGCACCGAGGGAGCTCCCTCGTCACAGCTGCGTGCGGGCGGGCGCCGCTCGCCTTTTTCTTCTTCTTGGCCTTTTTCTTCTTCTTGCCCTTCTTGCCGAGCTTGGCCGCCCGCTCGGCCTCCACCATGTCCTTGAGGTTGCTGAGCAGCACGGCCATCTCCTCGTCCACCTGCTGCCGGATCTCCTCGAACACGATGGGCCGCAGCTCCTCCTTGACGAGGTCCGCGTCGTGCTTCTGGAAGAAGTTGTTGGTCTCGTCGCGGTCCTGCCACTTGGCCACGAACTCCTGCACCGCCGCCTCGATCGGCGGGATGAAGACGCTCGTGATCTTCTCCTCGACGACGGGCGCCTCCTCGGCCGCGCCCTTGCCCTTGCCCTTGGCGTCGCCCTTGCCCTTGTCGCCCTTGCCGCCCTTGGCGTCCTTGCCGTCGTCCATTCCCTCGAGCAGGCTGTCGATCGTGGGCGGAGGAGGGTTGAGGATGAGCTGCGGCGCGGGTCGGTCGCGGTCGGCGGCGGCAGCGGCAGCGGGTGGGTTCGATGATCAGCGCGATCGCAAAGCGCGGCGCTTTGAGCCCTGGAGCCCGTCGAGTCGATCAACTGCGCGAGCGAGCGTAAGCGAGGGTGGGTGCGCACCTTGCTGCCGCCGTCGTCCGCGTCGGGGAAGTCGGGGTAGTCGCCCGTGTCAGGGTTGCGGTTCTCGACGAACCAGCTGTTGATCTTGTCCTGGATGGTCTCGCGCATGTCCTGGCCCTCGAGCTCTCGCACCTGCGCAGGTTTGCACGCGGCGCCGGCGCAGCAGGTGGTGTGCGCCTGCCCCCGCGCGCAGGCACTCGCACCATCACGCCCCTCGCCACCACTGGCCGCTCACCTTTTGCTTGAGCTCCACCACGGCGTCGTCGTACTCGCGCGCGTACTCGAGCTGGATGCGCTTGCGCCGCATGAGGTTCTTGGCCTCGGTCACCGTGGGGTCGCTCTTGGGGTCGCGTGGCTGCAGGCGGGGCGCCAGCGGGCGGTGGGACAGACAGACGCGTCGGATCGCCAACAGGCTGGCGCACAGCACCAACGCAAACAAGGGCCGCCCTGCCTGTGTGGCTGCGCACCTTTGGCATCATGCCGATGAAGATGGCCTCCTTGTCCGACTCCTTGCGGATGCGGTGCCGCCAGATGAAGCCGCGCACCGCCGCCTGGATCTTGCGCGCCGCCTCGTCGTGCGTGAGCGGCACGCCGCTGCGCGAGCGCTTGTCCTCCACCTGCCTCTGCCGCTTGACCAGGTTGACCACGCGCGCGCGCTCGCGCGCCTGGCGGCCTGCGCACCGGCACGCGGCGTGTGATGGGGCCCACGGCAAGAGCGTCACGGTGCCATGCACGCCCTGGCCCAGCCGTGCCCCACCGACAGCAGCAGCGCGGCCGCACCTCGCTCGTTCCTCTGCAGCATGAGGATGGCCTCGTCCTCGGTGAGCGGCGCGCCAATCTTGATGAGCGAGCTGGCCTGGGGCGGCTTGACGTTGTACTTTTCCACCAGCGCCTCGAGGAACTTGTCCCTGCAAAGAGGCATCAGCAGCAACGCAACCCGCAGGACTGGTGAACTCGATGCACAGGGCCCTGCGTCACTGGGCGGTGCACGGGAGCGGCCCAGGTCTGCCCAGCTCGTCTGCCGCTTCCTCCCCCTGAGCTCAACGCTCTTGCACTGCCGCCGGCATGTTCAGCTGCACCGCTCTCCTCCAGCATGATGCTTGAGGGGCCGCTGCCCTGCACCCGTGGCCCGTCTAGCGGCGGCAACCGGCGCGCTGCCGCCACCAGCCCCACCTCTAGCCGGCCTGCTGGCGGCACCCCCATGCTGCCGCCACCGGGCCCAACACTGGGCCCAACATTGCCGCGCACCTGTCGTCCAGCTCCTTGCCCCGGTCCTCCACAAAGTACTTTGGCACGGGCACCTCGAGCACCTCGGGCGTGAGCTTGAGGTCCACCAGGATGTCGTCCATGCTGACAAAGTCGAGGCCCTTGTTCAGCTTGACCATCCAGTGCCGGATCTCGAGCATGCGTCCGATGCACGCCTCGAGCGCCTTGCGCATGTCTAGCCGCTTCTGGGGGTGCACCATCTGGTCGTACGCCGTCTCAAGCTTGCGCAGGATCTGGATGTAGCGGATGTAGATGCACGCCCACTCGGACAGCTCCTGCGGGGGAGGAGGAAGGGAGGAGGAGGAGAAGGCGTCGCATGAGCGTACCACGCGTCGCCCGCAGGGCTGCCTGGTGCCCAACACCGCCCAGCAGCACCAGCAACACTCTGGTGCTGGAACACGCAGCAGCAGCAGCAGCGAGGTGTGGCGCACCTTGGGCGCGAGGCCGGGGTCCTCGGGGTTCTCGGCCTCGAGCTGATCGAGCAGCTCCATCATGGCCTCGCGCCACATGATGTCAAACGTGCTGCACACGCGAGTGCAGCACCCAGGCGCCATGCGTGTGCTGACGCTTGCTCGTCGTCCAAATGACGCGCTCGACCAAGCGCGACGACGCGCGCCCAGCACTCACACGTTCGCCATCTTGCAGCGCCTTTGAGAGCTACGTGTCCACCTCCTCTCCGCTGCTCAGCGTCTGCTTCTTCTCCTCAGGCCGCGCGAAATCGCGTACGGACTCCGCGCCGCGCCTCCACGCGTTCACCAGGAGCTCGTCATCCGCTGCGTCATCCCCTAGCGCTCATGGCCTCCCTGCAGCGCGCGCCTGCCGCTGCTCGTCGAGCACGAGCAGATGCGCCCTCAAGAACCCGCGCCATGCACATCCACGCGAACAGGAGCGCTCAGGACAAGATGCGCAGGCTCAGGGTCTGGCAGGCAGCGCGCCTCCGCTTAGCGGAGGCGCTTGGGGTGCGTTCGCTCTCCTTGTCGCCCTGCGTGTGCGCGGCGGTGGGCAGCGCTCCCTCCAGGCCAGCGCCGTGGCAGGTCCACGACTCGTGCACAGCGCTGGGCACCCTGCTGAGGTGGTCAAGCAGCTGTGCAGCATCGCCTGCGGCATCGGGGGGGCATCCGCGCCCACCAGGAGGCGGTGCGCCACCCTGGGGCAAGGAACTCGCAGCATGGCAGCAGCAGCACAGAGCACTCAGCACCAACACCGCGCGAGACGACGCCCTCCCGCCAGCAGCAAGCAGCACGGACAGCGACGACGGCGGAGGAGCAGGCCAGGCGCCGCACTCGCTGCCGCCAGTGTGGGAGCTCGTCTCCTCCATGGCGCTCGCCCTCAAGGCCACGGGCCCCGTGCTGAGCATTGGCGAGCTGCTCTGGGGCACGCAGGCACGTGCCAGCTCCCTCAATTCACGCCTGCGGCACCGACCTTTCGCGCGCAGCTTTGCGAGCAGCTGCGGGACTCCAGCAGCTCAACCCCAATTAATAAGTAAGTGAGCGCCGGGCCCCGCGCGCTCCTGCAGGCGTTGGCTGCGGAGCACACGCACACGCCCCGCCGGCCCGAGGACGAGCTTCTCGGCCAGCCCGTGGCGTCCGACGACCCCCGGCTGGCGCAGCTGGTGGAGGCGCTCGACTACGCCGTGGCGGCGTACCGGCGGGACAAGCTGGCGGTGGCCGCCAACTGCAGGATGAAGGTGGGCTGGCGGGCAGGTGGCGGGAGCATGTGGTGCGATGCGTGGGGCGCGTCGCGTGGACGATGTTCACGGTTGGGCGGTGCGGGCGTGTGCTGCGTGCGTGCAGCTGCATGACATGGTGGCGTGGCGGTCCGAGGGTACGTACCTGGCGCCTGGCTACTTTTTGGGCCTGGACTACACGGCGAGGGAGGTGGTGTGGGTGGTGCGCGGCACCCGCCAGGTGCGCGTGGGTGTGGTGGGCGGGCAGCGTGGGTGCGGCGCGTGCTGGCGGGCTGCTCACCGAATTGGCTCAGGGCTGTGCGCTGCTCGCCACCGGTTGGTGTTGCGCAGGTGGCCGACCTGCTGATTGACCTGAGCAGCGCGCACCCCATGCACGGCGGCGGGCACACGCACTGGGGCATGCACCACGCCGCGCTCTGGCTCGTCAACCGCGAGGGCCGCCGCGTCAGAGGTGAACCAGGCAGCCACGGCCACCTCGCCGCGCCACGCCGCGCTGCCCCCCCTGCAGGCCCCAAAGCCTTCGTCGTGTGCGCCGGCACCGTGAGCGCTCGCAGAGCTGCTGTGCGCGCACCCGGACTTCAAGCTGCACCTGATTGGGCACTCGATGGGCGGCGGCGTGGCGGCGCTCATGGCGCATATGGTGCACGCCGACCCCGACGTGCGCAAGCTCGTCTGGCCGGAGCGCGCGCTAACGACGGACGAGGGCGAGCCAAGGGTGAGGCTTTGGCAGGGTGGGTTGCGGGAAGAAGCGTGTTTGTTTTGGAGACGTCGCACTCAAACGCCGTGACCGCTGCGTGCGCTGCGTCTGCTCCAGGTGTTTGCCACGTGCTTTGCCACGCCGTGCATCATGACGCGCGAGATGGCAGACAGCTGCAGGTGCGTGTGCGCGTGCTTGGCGGCAAGCGTGGCACGACGTGCGGACCAGTGCGACGGCGCTCACGCACCATCTTGCGAGCCGCCACGCAGGCCGTTTGTAAGGAGCGTCATCGTGGGCGATGACGTCGTCGGACGCCTGAACGTAGCCACGGCGGCGGCGCTGAGGGCCGAGATCGCGGGCACCGACTGGCGGCGCCACGTGGCCAGCCTGCTGGGCGTCCGCGCCTACGTGGACCAGGTGCGTTCGCGTCGCCGTCGACGACGCGCTGCTGTGTTGTATCAGCGAGGACGAGCCAACCGAGCACACCAGGCGCCTGGTGTTGGAGGAGGACGAGGAGGAGTTCCAGTTCTGCCTTGCGGCGCAGCTCAGGGGCGAGGTGGGCGGTGACGCCGTGTGGGCCGTCGACAGCGGCGCTGCCGGGCTCATGACGCCCCACGTTAGGCGCCTGGTGTGCTCGGGTGGCTCATCCTCGCCTATACAACATGCTGCTCGGCACTGCAGCAGCAGCGACCTCGAGGTCCGGACGCCGCGGCCTGCGCCCCTCACCGCCGCGCGCAGGTGTCGTCCATCATGCAGCATGCCGAGCGCGGCGCCGGGGCGGCGGGGCCCGACGCCGGCGCCTGCCCTGCACCGGGTGCGGGGCAGGAGGAGGTGCCACAAGCCGCTGCCGGCGCCCCGGGCGCGTGGCCGGCGCCGAGCGGCAGCGGCGGCGCCAAGCCTGCGTGGCCCAGCGGCCGCGACGTCGGGGCCATGCTGCAGCAGAGCGCCGCGTCGGTGCTGCGCGCGCTCGTGATGCTGCCGCAGCGCATCCAGCCCACCGCTCCCAGCGCCGCCCCCACCGACTTGCAGCGGCAGCAGCAGCAGCAGCGGGGGGAGGACAGGGAGCCGGGCCTGGACCTGGGCGGGTGGGGCACGGCGTTCCGGTCGGCCGTCGACGCGGCCAGCGCGCAGCTGTCAGCGCTGCGGGGCAGCGTGCCGCTGGCGGTGCGCCAGGCGCTGCTGTGCGTGCTCACCAGCCCCAGCTCGGGGGACCCCCGGCACGTGCTCCGGCTGGCGCTGCTGGGCGCCGCGCCGACGACCAGCAGGCCAGGCGCGCCCGCCGCGCAGGCGCCGGATGCGGCCGCCGAGGCGGAGGCGCTGGCGGCGCTGCGGCAGCTCAAGGTGGACGCCGAGTGGGAGCTGGTGCACAGCGATGGCGGCGAGTCGCCGGGCAAGGCGGCGGCGCTGCGCGAGGCCAGGCAGCTGTCGTCGCACAGGCAGCTGCCGCTGCTCTTCCCGGCGGGGCAGCTGTTTTACGTGCCGTCGCCAGAGGCGGAGGGGGACGGGCGCATGCGCGTGGTGCCGGCGGGCGCGCCGTTCTTTGGCCGCGTGCGCGTCACGCGCAGCGCGCTGCGCGACCACCGGTCCAGGACGTACCGGGCGGCCCTGGCGCGCCTGGCCGGCCGCACCATCCACGTGCACTGAGGGCCGTGTGTGCAGCAGGCGTGCTCTTCGTCCCCCTTGCAAACGCTCGACCGGCTCGTTCGTTTGTGCGTCACGGGCGAAAAGTCTTTGCAACAACGTCTCTGTGACCGTCGCCTACAAACGAGGCTCAGTTCTTGGGCGGGGCGAGCGGGGTGGTGGCGGACGGGCCGCACCGCTCGCTCATCACCTCGTACAGCTGCCTGCCGTTGAAAATGATGGGGAAGAAGTGGATCTGGCCCTCGGGCTTGGTCTGGTTCTCCTGCGGATGCGGGCAGCACACGCAGCAGCTTTGGGTCCTCCTCTGCGCACCCGCTCGCACCTGCGCTCCTGGCCCCACGGGACGTACCTTGAAGTAAACGAGAACGGGGAAAGGGGCCCACCAAAGCTCCCAGTTGATGAACGTGCTGTACGGCCACCTGCGCCACCGGTGGGCAGTGCGGCGCACGTCAAGGCGGTGGTGGAGCTTGCCCGGCCAACGCGGCCCACCCTCCTGCTGCGTGGTTCCCTGCTGCCAGGCGCATCTCGACATGCGCCGACCGGTCGGCGCACCTGTTGAGGCCGCCCACCACCACGTTCTCAGACTCCTTGTTGTAGATCTTGATCTCCAGCGCCTCGTCGTCAAAGATGAACCTGCTCATGCGCGCACGCGCATGCTTTTTGGCTTTCGCCACCTGTGTGCGCAGCCCCCCGGTGCGTGGCCCGCCTCTCCGCCGCCCCAACGTGTGGCTCACTTGACGCGCGAGGCCTGGATGGTGAGGAAGACGCCCAGCAGGCCGGTGAGCACCGCGGGCACGGTCCACCCCTGCCATCCCTCCACGCCGGCGATGGCCACGAGCGCCGCCTGCAGGTTGTACGCGGGCTCGAGCACCACCGTCTCGAACTTGGGCTTGGGGGGAGGCGCGGGCTCGCGGTTCTTGGGCTTGAAAAAGTCCAGCAACTGCGAGCGCAGCAGGTGGTGCTTCAGCCACCTCTGGATGTGGGTGGCCCCGCAAGGATCGAGGAGCGCGCGATGGCGGAAGATCGCGCCAGAGCCACGGCGCGAGCACGGTGGCGTTGCTGCGGCGCACCGCGTGCGTGGTGACGGCTGCGCGCCTGCTGCTCCCCGCGCTCCTGCCGATGCGCCTGCAGGGAAGCAGGGCCACAGACTTGGTCCGGTCGCTGGACAGCGCCTTGCAGCCCTGCTGCTGCTGCATCTGATGGAGGGCGCGCATTCCCAGCAGTCTCTCTCGAAGCCCTGGCGTTGCAGAGCACGCCACGCCGCACGCGCATGCGTCAGGGCGCAGCCGAACCGAAACGACAGCCCATCCCGACGAACGCCCCACATCGCCCCACAATCACCCTTGGCCCAGGCGTGGCAGGCTGATGCCTGTGAGTGTGGGTCCAGACGCCTCTGAGTGCACGTGCAGCGCGTGCGGAGCGGGCGACGACATCTGCCGACTCAACGCGCCCAGGGAGGTGTGAGAGGGCGGCGGCAGCAAGGAGGGGGAGCAGCTGCGGGAGCGGCACAGCTGCAGCATGATGCGGGTGCTCACGCCCTCGCACGCCCACGCGTCCAGCTGCGGCGCCGCAGCCGTGAGCGGCGGGAGGCTCACCGCCCCCGATGCCCCCCCGCACGTCGCGTGCAGTTCCACCGCGTGGCTGCCGTCTGCAGGAGGCGCAAGATGGTGCTGGCCCGCCGCCGGCGTTGCTGCCGCCGCCACCGCAGTCGCCGCCGCCTTGGGTGGGCTGTCCAATCCGCCCGACTGCCGCATCGCCGTGCCGTGCAGCCTCCACGTGAGGCTGGATGCCATGGGTCCCCGTAGGATGGCAGGCGTCGGCGCCTCTGCCCGCGAGTCCGCCAGCATGACCATGGCCGGTGTGGCGAGCTGTGGATGCTGCGGCGGCGACTGGAGGTGCTGCTGCGGCTGCGGCTGCTGCTGGAGCGCGGCGCGTGGCGGGGAGGGGCTCTGCCAGATGGCCCGCCCCGCCAGCACGCTGCTGCTGCTCAGGGCACCATGTGCTGGGCCGTGCGCTGGGCTGAGCGGCGAACACGGGGAGACTGTCAGAGCGCCAGGGGGACGATCCGGCGCGAGCAGACGCTGGCCATCGTCCGTTGCCATCTCGGTGGGAAGAGCTGCCTGCATGTCCTCCTCCTCCTCCTCCTCCTCCTCCTCGTCCTCGTTCTCTCGCTGCGCATCGACGCGTTGAACCGCCATCGCCCGCGTGGGCGAGAGCGCCTGCCGCCGGATCTGCAGGATGGCCGTGGAGCTGTGGTGCGCCGGCGGGGAAACCTCGTGACTGGGGTGCGGTGGCCCGCCGCGGAACGGCAGCACCCGCGGCAGCAGCAGCAGCGGCTTGGGCTGTTCACGGCCTGCTGCCGTGAACAGCCTGCCGCTCACGGCGGCGCCGGCCTGCCGCAGGTGGTCGGGGGAGGTGTGGCGCAGCACGGGTGACGGCCGGAAGGAGGGCTGGGACTGCGGCACGGGTGAGGCCGCGGCGGGCGCGGGGTGCGCCGCGCCGCGCTGTGCGTGGGCGGGCGCGGGCGCCAGCGCCCGAGGCAGATGAGGGAGGCGGCCCCGGCCTGGCGCGCCCAGTGGAGTTGGGTGGGGAGGTTCGTCCACCAGAAGCGCCGTCGGGCTGTGGTCGTGTGGCACGGCGTCCAGCTGAGGCTCGGGACACGCGGCATCCAGGTACATCGCAGTCGGCGATGCCGCCGTCCCGCAAGTGGCCGCCGCATCAGGGCCATGATGTCCTCCTCCCGGAGAAAATCCGAGGCGCTGCCGGAGAGTGACGGCTGGCGCGCCGCTGCTGCTGGAGCCCGTGAGCTTTTGCCACAGGGTCGCCAGGGCAGCGATGCTAGCGGCTCACGGCGAGCCCTGATGCGAGGGAAGACGGCGCGCTGCGCACCAGCGGCGTGCGCGCCACATCACAGCGTAAACAAACGTTTGGCGGCGAGGTGAACGTGTGGCGTGCGAGCCGAGGCAAGGGCTTGATGTGCCTCGACGTCTGCAGAAGCCGGGACCGCTGAGGCCTGTTCACACTGCCTTTAACACGCTGTCGCCCATAATCGGCTTATCGCTTCTCGCAGTGTGTGAACACACCCCTGTAGGCGCTGCAGAAGCGGGCGTCAGCATGCGCACCACGGTGGTGCTCACCTGCGTGGTGGTTGCCCTCCTGGCCACCAGCGCCAGCGCGGACTTGCCCCTGCCCAGCGTTGAGGTGGGCCTTGCCACGCCCGAGGGGCAGCGCAGGCTGTTGGATGCCGCGCCGCGCTCCGACTACTTCGCGTTGGCCGAGCACTTCGTGAGTCAGATCAACGCGGCGTTCTGCGGCGTGGCGAGCACGGCCATGGTCCTCAACGCGCTGGGCACGCCGCGGCCTGCGCCGGACGCCTCCGCTGGCTTCGTGAACCCGGCGTATGGGTGCGAGCTCAGATGGGCGCATGCACTGGGAGGGGGGCGACTTAGGGGTGCCAGGGTGATGTTGCGCCGCCGCTTCCTCCCTGCATCGCCACGCCACAGGTATTGGGACCAGACCAACGCCTTCACCAACGACACGGAGCGGGTCGTGCCGCAGGCCCAAGTCCGGAAGCAGGTGACTGCCGAGCGGCACGAATTCCTTCCCCCACATCAGCAAGGCAGGCGCGTCGCAGACACGCCGCATGCATGCATGCTGCCCGCGCGCGCCCTGCAGGGCATGTCAATCGACGAGCTGAGCGGCTTCCTCGCCGCCCACCCCGGCGTGGCCTCCTCCTTCACCCGAACCCAGCCCCAGGACGTCTCGCTGGATGCCTTCCGGGAGTCGATCATCACGGCGCTGGCACTGCCCTCGGCCTTTGTCGTCGTCAACTTTGACCGGGGCGTCATCATGGTGCGCGCCGCGATTGGCCACCACGCCTCGGTGTGCTCCTCACAGCCTGCCCTGGTGCCGCCGTCGCCGCCGGCGCCGCCGCGAGCCGCCCTCCTCGCGGCACGGCGGTGGTGGCGCAGCTGCCCTGAGAGTCGCGCGCGACGGCAAGGCTACCGCCGCCGCCGCCACCTGCCGCACGCCGCGCGTCTGAAGTCGCAAGTCGCGGGGCCGCTGCCGCCACCGCACCGCGTGCACGCATGCATGCCGCCATGCGCTGCAGGAGTGGGGCAGCGGCCACCACTCTCCCATTGCCGCCTACCACTCGGCCTCTGACTCTGTGCTGGTCCTGGACGTCTCGCGGTACAAGTACACGGCCTTTTGGGTGGACGTGCCGCGCCTGTACCAGTCCACCAGCGAGACGTACGACAGCAGCACCAACCTCACGCGCGGGCTCGTGTTCGCCTGGGCAAAGGCGAGCGCAACGCCTGCTGCTGACCCCGCTCGATGAGGCAGCACGAGGCGCGCGTGCGTTGCCGGCGGCGGTGCCAAGAAGGTGTGCATCTTGGCTCGTTCCTGTGCGTGCGCGCGAGCCGCAGGACGCGTACCCGGGCGCCGCCTCGCTCCCTTCCGTCGCGCCATCCAACACCGACAACGTGCGTTCCCCTCCCTGCTTGTGCTGCTGGCACATGGGGCGCGCCCTCGCGCACCTCCGCTCGCTAGCCTGTCGCGCACACCGTGCGTCCCAATTTCGTGCGCAGGGGCTGCCGCCGGTGGTGGCCAGCGCCAACGCCGCCTATGCGTCCCCCACCATGCACCGTGGCATGGGCCCCGGCGGCGCCACGTGCTTGGCGCTGGGCATGCTGGCGGCGGGCGTGCTGGTGGGCGGCGTGGCGGCGGCGCTCTGGCACCGAGGCCGCCAGGAGCGCTCGCTGCGGTCACTGTCGAGCATCATGGCCGATGGGCTGGCCTGGGGCGGCCCGGGGCTCAGCGCCAGCAGCAGCATGGCGGGCTTCTTCAAGGGGGGCGGTGGCGGCGCGGCGGGTGCGGGTGTGGGGGGGGCGGGGTCGCCCTTTCCTGGGGCGGCGGGGGGCACTGGCCGGCGCCGCGACTCTGTGGACGAGGGGGAGGACCGGGTGGGGCTCATCTCCCCGGCCGCGCGCAAAGGGGAGCTTCCTGTCTAATGCGTGGGGCGCTGGGTCGCGGCGAGATGAGGAGGAGGGCGACGCAATGGTGTAGCAGCTTGTAGACCCATGCTGTCGTGCGCGCCCTGCGCGAGTTCTTTTCACTGTGTAGCGGTGCGTCCTTTCCAGCCCTGCGTTCCTTCGGTGTCCTTTTTCTGTACACTCTCTCCCTGCGTGTGCTTGCTCATCCGTGTGTACAGCAACGAGCGCGTCGGCGCGGCTCACGCGCTCGTTCAGTGCAGCCGTGGCCTCCCCGGCTTTTTCTTGAGCTCTCTCTCTCTCTCTTGGTCCCCTTGCACGTGCAAGAAGAGCCCGCGGAGCACCACGCCAAAGTCAGATGTAGAGCGAGGCGGCAAAGATGATGTCGCGCCGGATGGTCTTGTTGGCGGCCTCAATGTGGTCGGCCAGCTCGGTGGCGCCAATCACGCGCGCCGCCATGGTCATTTGCTGCAGCAGCTCGTCCAGCCGCCGCGTGGCGCGGATGATGCTCCCCTCGTACAGGTCTGCACAATGCGTGAGCCGGCACACACAGGACGCCACGCCACAGCTGGCACAGCACCCCCAGGTGTGGGCGTGCCGTCACCACCCGTTGCTCGAGTGCGCAACCTGAAGCCCAACCGGTGGGCTCACGCGCGCCGATGGCACCGGTCCTGCTCTGGCAAGGCAGGGGAAGAGCCCCGCGCCCCCCGCCCCGCGCGCACGCACCCGTCATGTTGCTGATGTCGGCGAAGCTGGCGCCCTGGGACCAGAGGTGCATCACGTCCATGAGCGCCGGGCCAAAGCTGTCGCGGTACACGTCCGAGTCCACCGCCACCTTGCACTCGTTGGAGACGGCGGCGATGCGCTCGGCCACCGACTGCGGGGAGCCAGGCGGCGGCCACGCATCACGCATGCAGCGCTGTTCGCAACTCTGCCCACACGGCCCCAAACGGTTCCCGCACAATGGTTAACGCTCGTGAGTGATGCTGCCGAACGCTCAGTGCGTGTGGTTTCCCCGCATGCGTGGCCTCTCACCCGCAGCAGCGAGAGGGGCTGCGCCATGGCCGTGGTGAGCTTGATGTCCGTGGCGCTCTTCTCCACCGGCACCAGGCAGGACACCAGCGCCACCTACGTGGACACGGCAGTGGGTGCGGCGCGGCAAACAGGCAGTGAAGCGGTGGGTGGGAGCCGGGGGAGGGGGGGCAGCGTGCCACGCGAGGCACCAGCAGGCCTGAGGGCGCGTGGCGAGGTGCGCGCCAGCCGTCCCGCGCGTGCCTTGCACGCGCACAGCGGGTGTCCAACACCGCACGTGTGCAGCACAAAGCAGCTGGACGCCCGTGAGCGAATGCACAGGGGTCGTCGGCGGGCCACAGGTTGACTGAGACGCTGAAGTCAGGGGCGCAAGGGGGGGGCTTGTGAAGGGCCAGCCGGCCCTGCGAACGTGGCCCTGTTGCTGCTGAAGTTGCATGCCTCAAGCCAGGACGGCGGTTCGGTTGAAGAGCAACGGGATGCCCTGCCGCTCACCAGCTGGGCGTGCGTGAGGCTGAGGAAGGCGTTGTGGAACATGAGCTCGGTGGTCATGAGCTCGTCCGCCGTGTCAATCTCGCACGCCGCCCGGCCCTTGAGCGTCACCACGCCTGCAGGCAGGCAGCGCAAGCGGCAGGCACTGCACGCACAGATGCAAATCCAGCACACACACGAGCGGAATCCCGAGGACACGGCCCGTGCAGGCGCCCGGCTGCGTTGTTGCTGCTGCTGCCGCCATGACGCCAGCGGCTGCATGTTGCGCGAGGCGCCCAACAGCTGCGCCTGCCCCGTCACGGCTTGCATCACGCGCACCGTCGGCGTCCACGTGGCCCAGCGCCTTGAGCACCTTGGTGCGGCACTCCACCTCCTCCCTGCCACAGCACACGCGCGCACACGCGCGCCGTCAGCGAGCGCCACGCGCCTCTGCGCGGTGCCATGGTCCATCATCGCCAGCTTCCTACCTCCCGCACTGGACACCAAACGCGTGTGAGCATGGCTGGGCGCAGGCGAGGGGACGCGGAGGGCGCCTCGCGGCACAACGAGCATGCTGCTGGCAAGAGGGCGCTCACCTGAACTTGGCCAGCTGCGTCTGCTTGAGCTGCTCCCGGATCTCCTCGGCCCGGACGGCAAGGTCGGCCTTGGCCACAAACACGTCCACCCGCCCGTCCTCGGTCTGCTGCGCCTGGAACACTGCAGATGCATTGGGCACGCAGCAGCGAGCAAGCAAAGGCAGGTGAGGCGAGCAAGCAAAGGCAGGTGAGGCGAGCGGGGGCGGGCGCGCGAGGGCGGGCGCAGAGGAGCGGGTGCGGACGCACGTGGCGACGTGGTCGGCCACCTGAGGTGCTCCTTGCAGCGGGCGAGCGAGCGCTGTGCACGCATCGCCGCGGACTACCGGAAGCGCTGGGCAGCGTGAGGCTGCGGCTCCCATGCCAGCCCAGGCGGGGCGTATGAGCGTGCGTGGCTGCTGGCCGCCGTCACAGTGTTCGGGAGCATCACACCCG
>VFQP010003091.1_pt1 | contig 17435 bp, 14 predicted proteins | sample 3512351 | NCBI WGS metagenome assembly VFQP01 (sample SAMN10412372, study PRJNA504923) | tailings metagenome | isolation source: Relicate 1 Philex TSF1 revegetated site | place: Philippines: Tuba, Benguet | collected 2017-08-29
GGCAGGGCACGACATCCCAGCAAGAGATGAGGCGCACGCCGCTTGCTCAGTGGCGGGAAGACGCTGCCCATGCGGCGCTGGCAAGGAGGCAGGCGTGCGCAGAGGCGCCACGCACTTGCGGTAGTGCCGCCAGGTGGCGTCGTCAAACACGTAAGCGGTGCCGTGGCCCTTGAGGAAGCGCACGATGGAGCGGCACACCTGCGGCGCGCCACAAATCATCAAGGAGACGGCTGCTGAGCGTTGCATGGGGCTGGCGTGTGGGCGGCGGTGCGAGATGGCATTGGACGTGAGAGGGCACTGTCGTGGCGCTGACCTGCTGTGAGGCGGTGTAGGGCGTGCCGTCGTCCTCGAGCGCCCAGGCCATGTGGAACTCGGTCTTTAGCAGGTGCACGCACGGGCGGATGAGCCCCGCGCCCGCGTCGCTGCGTCACGCAGCGCGCGTGCAGGCGCCGCAGGGAGCCTCAGGCGACCCGCCAACGAAGCAGGGGCGCGCGCTGCTTGGGGCACGTGCGCGCCGTACGCAGCACGCACTCACTCCCAGGCGTCTCGCGTAAAGAAGAAGAGCGCCGTGCCGGGCGCCGTCTTGAGGATGAGCACCTCGTTCATCGTCACGTCGCGCGTCAAAAAGTACTCGGTCAGCCACTCCTGCACGCGGAAGAGGTGGACGTGGTGGTGGTGGAGGGCACGAAGGGCGCCCGTTGGCGGATCCAGATCTGCGCATCACTCTGTGCGCTGCAGCCGGGGTGTGCACCACGTGTACTTCAGCTCGTTGCTTCTCCGTGTTCACTCTGACTCCCTCTGGAGCCCACTTCGGCGTTGACGTCCTGCAACTCTAGCACAACTCTGCCCGGCCACTGTCCCGCTGCCGGCCCGCCACCGCCTCTCTACCGCCACCTTCCCTCCCCACGTGCCGCACCACAAGCCGCACCTTGGTGAGAACCTCGACGTCCTGGGGCTCGAGCGTCAGGCCGCCCAGCTGCATGCCCGTCACCGCCTCGCGCCCCGCGCGCCGCGACTCGGGCTGCGCGACGCCACAGCACGCACGCAGCAGGCGCAACGACCCCTCACACGCACGCACAGAGTTCCTGTTGCGCACCTGCGCTTGCCTATGGACTGGACCGTTGGCCACATCAGAAGCAGGGCCCACCGTGTGCCTGCCTGCCGCCCTCCCGTGCCCCTGAGTCAGGGCAAGGGTGGCGCACCGAGTAGGTGTCGAGGAAGAGCAGCACGTCCACGTCAAAGCTGCCGGGCGGCTCGGGGTTGCCCGTCTTCTCCTTGAGCAGCTTGCGCGCAATGCCGCCCTTGATGCCCATGCCTGCAAAGCACGGACGCGCGACGCCGACGCGGCACCGGCTGTTGACCTGACTCGAGAGTCGAAAGGCCGCCGCCGCCACGCACAGCGTGCCGCAGCACGGCCAGCGGCGCGCGACTCACAGCCCGCAGGACTTGCCAGCCAGCCACCTGTCGTGCAAGTGGCCAAGGCACACGGCCACGGACAGTGTGCGCTGTCACTCACCGACGGGCAGGTCGTCGACGAACTCTGCGTAGGCCGGCAGATGCGACCACAGCCAGACCATGTCCAGCTCCTCGCAGTCCACCTGGCCACGCGACGCAGCGCAACAGCAGCACGCCGCCACCAGACGCATCTGCCTGCGCTGGCTTCGCGCGCCTCTGCACAGAGTCTGCGTGCCCACGCCCAGCAGCGCCCTGTCGCCACTCACCACGACTGGCCTGCGCACTTGGGCGTAGTGCACCACCTTGACCTCGCGCGGCAGGAAGAGCGTGGGGATGAGCCGCCACTGCTCCATCACGCGGTGGCCCACCACCAGCAGCACCACCAGGCCCAGGCCCACCAGCACCACCGTCAGGATCACGCCCCAGGGGATGCGCACCGCTGCGCAGGCGAAAGACACCACGCGTCAGGTTTGTTTGTTGCTGCCACTCGCTGCGAGCAGCCAAAAGCCGTGCAGGCGGCGGCACCATGGGCTACTTGAGAGTGCCCGTCTCATCCCCTCACCCGTGTCGTCGTCCACCTTGAAGTCTGGCAGCCACACCGCCATGTCAGGAGGGCCGGGGCACAAGTCCTCATTCGCCGCACCCACGCCATCCTCCGCAGCGTACAGCCCTGACCCCCCCACCAGCTCCTCCGTGGCCGGCGCCTGCGCCCACCCCTGCGCCTCGGGCTGCGCCTGCCCCCCGGCCCGCAGCTGCGCGCCCGGGGGGCCGTCCACACCCCGCATGAGGGCCAGGGTGAGCTCCAACGACGAGGCCAGCTGCTCGGGCGTCGGCAGCATCCCGTCGTCCCAGGCCTGCAGCCCCGCCGCCCGCTGCTGGCGGGACACCAGGCGCTTGAAGCGCCGCAGCAGGTCCCGGGCGCTAGGCGCCCTGAACCGCCCCGCTTCCGCCGCCGCTGAATGGCTCGGCGCTGAGGCGGCGGCGTCCGCCACCCCCAAGGGCCGCGCCGCTGCTGCGCCCGCTGATGCCGCGCCGCCACCGTCGCTGCTGTTGCCAGCGGGTGCGCCGGCGCCGTACTTGGCGCAGGGGAAGAGCTCCAGGTTCTTGTCCAGGCAGATGCGGATCTGCGCACCATGCGCATGGTGGAGGAGGAGGGCTCTCACGTCCACTCAGAGCTTCCTGCCGTCTTGCTGCTGGCGGCAGCGACGACCTGGGGCGGTGTGAAGTGCTTTCACGGGTGAGGAGCAAAGGTGGCGCACCTCGGAGACGGCGGTGTGGCCGCTGAGGTCCTTGACGCACGTGAGCGCCTGCGTGGGGCTGATGGCCGTGCCGTACTTGGCCGTCAGGGCTTGCAGGATCTGTGCGGCGGCACCCACATGGGCATGGAGAGAGAGAGCGTTGCAGCACGGCAGGGCTTGGCAGGCGTACACGCGTGTCGTCCTCCTCGCGTCGCACCTGGCCCTTGGTGTACGGCTTGCTGTTGGAGGGCACAATCTTGGCGGCCGTCAGCGCGTCGGTCATCTTGTAACGCGACGACGCCTGTGATGGGTTCACCGGTGCAAACGGCACGTCCATCACGAGCCGCCGGCGGGCGGTCCTCTCACCCGTCGTTCCCCCACCGCCCCGCCCGCGCACCCACCATGTAGACGGCGATGAAGTAGGACAGCTGGTCCAGCTTGGAGCACGTGCCGTGCCTGCGGGCGCCGCGGTCCCAAGCGCACCCGCCTCAACAAAGGCCGCTTGACCAAGGCGCGCTCGTAGCGGGCTCGTTGGATCACACTGCGGACTCTGACGCCAGAGTCCGCACCTCATCCACTCGTGGCTCCAGAACGTGTGCAGCTTGATGGGCATCATGGTTGGCAGCGAGCTGCGAAGGTAGTACATGAGCGACGTCTCGAAGGCGCCCAGCAGCTCCGGCTTGAACACCTCGGCCGTGCAGAACGCCGGCGGCTTGACGCCCGCCCTGTGCGCGCGCCGCACAGGCACAATTGATGCTGCGGCGGCCTCGCTCCCGCGGGGGAACCCACGTGATCGCCGCCCGCCGCCGCCCGCGGTCGACCAGCCGCCCCAGGTGGCACATTGGCACGCCCGCGCTGCTCCCGGTCTCGTGCGTGCGAGATTTTGCCTCTGGTCTGGCTGTGGCGACAACCCGGAACAAAAAGTGTTTGGGGGCGTGCTCATCGCCCGGCCAGCGCGCCGTCCCCCCCGCGCCCGCGTTCGCGACCGAGGCGCGCCGCTCACTTGCTGGGCCACAAGCCGTGCGTCCACATCCCCGGCGCCGCCTGCTTCATGTGCACGATGTGGCGCGCCCGGCCCTGCGCGTCCAGCGGCACGGTCGACGGAGGCCAGAAGAACGCGGCCACGTAGAAATCAAAGGTGGGCACGGGCGTCGGACCCCACGGAGGGAAGCGCAGGGGCGCCTGCGCCGACGAGTGGTTGCCGGCCGCTGCGGCGAGAAGGACGGGTGCGTGCCACAGCAGAAGCGGCGCGAGCAGCACCAGCACGGACATCCGTGCTGCTGCTAATGACGGCCGCATCGTCCGCTGCGGAGTGCGCGCACGCGTTCGAGCTCGGTTCGCCGCACGCCAAACCGCAGCTCCGCGCGCGGCGCAAATAGCGAGAGCAACAAGGTCATTAGTACACATCACGCACTGCACCATCTCCGCAAAACCAGCGACAATCATCGCTCCTTGCGCGATCGATCGACATCTGCCGCACGGCGTCTGGTACACGACATCAGGGGCTGCACTGCGTGAGGGCAGCGATGAGCCACGCCGAGCGACTGTTCCTCGTCATCGATATCTCTACGTGCCAGCAGCGCAGCCGATGACGAGCACGGCTGCAGTTCGCCCATCGCACCAGGCTGGCTGGTGGCATTCGCTTTGGCACCACCAGCTCCGCCAGCAGCAGCAACAGCAGCAACCAGCTGGAGGCTGCAAGCTCGACATGAGCTCAACTTTGGAAGTGGATGAGCAGCGGGGCGGCAGGCGCCGCATGTGGCGACGGCGCGCATCTGCGCCCGTCGCGGGCCTGCTGCGCTGCGCCTGGTCGCTCAAGCAGCCCGTCCTGGCCGTGGCAGGCTTCCTCAGCACGGCCACCGCGTGTGCCTTCCTGCCGCCAGTGCTCACCATCCCCCTGGTGCGGGCGGATGGCTGCTCATGCGCCGGCGCCAAGCGCATGCACGCACGCCAACGGAGCAAAGCTGAGCAAGCACATTGCAGGTTCGCCTCATCATGGCGTTAAGCACACATGCTGACTGCATGCCAATGTGCAGGGTGCGGCAGCCTTGGCCAGCCGTGGATGGCCTCCCTGGCCCACGCGGCCGCCCCGCACTGCGCACGCGGCCTGGCTGCAGCCGTTCCAGCGCCTGCGGGGACCAGCCATCGTGCTCACGGCCATGCGCCTGGTCCTGCCGCCCACGCTACCGGCCGTGTGGCGGGCGCTGCAGTACTGGCAGCGCTCAGTGCCCATCCTGGCGCGCTTCCTCACCACACGCGCAAAGTGAGCGTGCCGCCCGGGGGCAGCAAGCTGCAGGCTCGCCCCACCGGCAGGCGCACAATGAGCACGCGTGTGTCGCTGTGCGGCGCCGTGGCGCAGGGCGAACCGGCTGCAGCGGCGGGGCCGGCACACCGAGGCCCAGGCGCTGTGGCAGTGGCGCCACCAGGCGGCCGCCAACGAAATCTTCGACATGCTGGCGGACATCCAGGTGCGCTGTGCCCTGCGGGCTCGTGCTGCCCAGCCCTGCGGTGGGCCTGCGTCTCCACGCCAGGCGCCTCCCTCACCCTTGTCCCTTCCCACGCTCAAGCCACCTCCTTGCAGGGCTTTTACGTCAAGCTGGCGCAGATCCTGGCCACCAAGACCGACATGCTCCCCGGCGTGTACACCAGCAGCCTGCAGCGCCTCATGGACCGCCTGCCGCCGGCGCCCTGGGCCCAGGTCAAGCGCGTGCTGGAGCGGGAGCTCAGGCGGCCCGTGCACGAGCTGTTTGTGGACATTGACACGGTGCCCATCGCGTCCGCCACCGTGGCGCAGGTGATTGGCTGCGAGTGATGGTGCAGGAGACAGCGCAGTTGATTGATTGCGCGCGGACGACGAGTCCGTGACGTCTGCCTGCGCGCGCTCCTGTGCGTGGTGGGCAGGTGCACGTGGGGCAGCTCAGGAGCAGGAGCGGCGACGCGCACGTGGCCGTCAAGGTGCAGCACCGGGGCGTCCGCGGCATGATGCAGGCCGACCTCGCCAACATGCGCCTCTTTGTCGACCTGTGCGACCTGTGAGTCATCCAGTCTGGCGCGCGGGACGCCGCGCCCACCGCGCTCATGCGTTGCCGCGCTGGCGCTGCAGCGCGAGAGCTCACACGCGTGGTATGCGCCGCACCCGGCTGCTGGCTCCAGGTTGCACATCAGCCTCGGGTTTGACCTGGGCAGCGTGGTGCGCGAGTACCAGGTGGTCGTGCCAGACGAGTTCAGGTGAGCAAAGGCCTCCTCACGGGCTGGCTGTGCGGAGGACGCAGCGCGTCACAGTGTGGCAAGTCACGGTGCAGCCCGGTGCTGTCCATCCGGCTTGACCCCGGCGCCGGCCAACGTTCTCACACACCTGTGTGGTGCCCACGCAGGTTTGACCGCGAGGCCGCCGCCATGGCGGCCGTGCGCGAGAGCCTGCAGCGCCACGCGCGGGAGGAGGACCTGGCCGACCTGCGCCACGTGAGCACGCAGCCAAGAGCACCTGCGCGCCTGCCCGCCCCCCCCGGCCTCACTCAGGCCCCGCCAGTGCGTGCGGCGGCCCCGCTCGGCCTGCAGGTGATTGTGCCGGCGGCGTACCAGGAGCTGAGCACCGAGCGCGTGCTGGTGATGCAGCTGCTCGAGGGCGTGCCGCTGCTGCACGCCTCGGGCATGAGCCAGCACATACGCACCAGCCTGCTGCAGGCGCTGGTGCTCAGCTACGGCGTGCAGGTGCGGCGAGCACGCGCCTCGGCGCCCCCCCCCCCCCCCCCCCCCCCCGCCCCCCCCGCCCCCCCAGGCGCGGATACCTGTGCAAACCCCCTGGTTGGCTGGTGGCGCGCAGATCCTCGTGGACGGGCTCTTCCACACGGACCCCCACCCAGGTGCGCGAATGTGTCAGAGGTGGCTGGGCTGGGTGAGCGCGCATGCGCGCGGAGGGACTTGTGGGCCCGCGGCACCTGGTGCGTCGGGAGACACGTACGCGTGAGTGACTGTGCGCGGTTGTCACGTGAACGTGCGCCGCAGGCAACCTGCTGGCGTGCATCGACGAGCTGGGCGACGTGGCGATCGGCATCTGCGACTTTGGCCAGGTGCGCCCCCAGTGTGGAGCTGCGCCGCTGGCGGCAATGACCAGAGCCCGCGCTGCCTTCCTGCCGGCCGCACCACACCACACCAGGGCGGCACGCGACGCACGCGTGGCGTGGGGGCCATTGGTTCTCGTGTCCCGCTGCGCAGGTCAAGCGTCTGACCCCGGACGAGCGCGAGCGCTACGCCAGGCTGGTGGTGGCGCTGGCCTCGCGGGACAACAGCTTCATCCGCCAGACCTGCAAGGAGCTGGTGCGCGGCGCCGCACTGTCACTGCAGCAGCTGGCAGGGCCGCAGACATGTCGGGGCGTGGGAGCTTGACGTGTGTTTGAGGTGGCTGTTGCTGCGCCACAGGGCGTGCGGATCGAGAACTGCGGGCCTGACTTTGAGGAGGTGAGTCCACGTGCGTGCTCGGTGACGAGGATTGCCACGTGCCTCGGGCGCATGCGACCACAGCGTTGCCCTGCGCCCCGTGGTGGCGCGCAGACGGCGGCATACATCCTGTTCGACACCCGGATGGACATTCCAGAGGCGCTGCAGAGCCCGCTCGCTCCAGACTCGCACCCCGGGTGGAGGTGCGTCCTCATGCATGTGGGGCGGCCTGCATGTGCTGGACCCCCCCATGGCCCGTGATGTGACGGTGGGCGCCCTGCGTTGCCGCCTGAGCCGTGCAGGACCACGCGCGTGCCGGCGCTGCCGCGCGACCTCTTCTTCATCATGCGCGTCATCACGCTGCTGCGCGGCGTGCTGGCCTCCATGCAGTGCCTCACCGTGTCCTCGGCGCTCCTGTGGGAGCCCATCGCGCGGAAGGTGACGACGCGACGCGCCCCAGCTGGCTTGCGACCCAGGGACGCTTTCCTCGCCTTGCATCCCCTCATTCCCTGAACACGGTGCATGCCGGGCCTTCACCCTGCAGGTGCTCAAGGAGGCGCGCGCCACCCGCCAGGCGGCAGAGGAGGCGCAACAGCAGCTCAAGGCGCAGCGCGACCACCACCGCACCCTGCTGCAGAGCCACCCGCTGACCGACGTGGCCGGGAGCCTCAAGCCGGACGAGCTCTCGGCCTCCACGGGCAGCCTGGACGCAGGGCAGGTGACCCTGGACGCCGGCCTGGACGCAAGCCCCACCCGCACGCCCTCGTCTGGATGGGACAAGTTCATCGCGGCGGTGCCGAGGAGCAACGAGCCGTCCCTGTCCGGGCTCAACGACGACCTCTCGCTGGCGGGCATGGGGCGGGCCTCAGCGGAGGGCACGCAGGCGCACAGCGCGTGCAGCGGGGTGCGGCACCCTGAGTCGACCGAGATGCCGGACGTGGACGTCCTGTGGTGGGACGAGGGGGAGCAGGACGAGGAGGACCGCGCCACGCCGGGGTTCAACACCACGGGCGTGTCGCTCTCCAAGGGGCTCGCCAGCTGACCCCCCAGGCGCGCGATTGATTTTGTCTGCCATGCCCTGCACGCCCTGCACATTCCTTGATGCATCGCCTCAACTTGCTGCTGCTGCTGCTGCTGCTGCTGCTGCTGCTGCTGCTGCTGCTGCTGCATCTGTGCACACCTGGTGCAAGCATCGCGTGAGCGCGACCTTTCCGCTGGCGTTTGCTTGGCAATCGCCTTGGGGCCTTGCACCTTGGCACCCTTGCATCCTTTGCGTTCAAGGGCGCCCGCCGCTGCAGAGTTGCTCTCCTTCCTCACTCGTGGTTCAAATGGCAAGCCCTGTGCCAGGGCGCAGCTGTCAGCGCTGGGACGAGCGGGATGTGTCGGTGTGTTGGCCCGCACGAGCGCACACAGCGCCGTGATGGCTCCTTCTGCTGCGCTGCACCCGTTCTGCGCCGTGGAGCTGCAGAGCGAGGCGCCTCCGACGAGCAGCAGCGGGAGCGTCTGCGCCCGGGAACGCTTCCTGTTCACGCTGTCGGAGAAGCGCCTGCTCAGGTGCACGCCCCTGTACGCGACCGCCGCACCGGAGCCGCAAGCCTGGGAGGTCGAGCTCGCCACGGCCGAATGGGCGAGCACCGCGCCTCTCCTTGGCGCCACAACTGAGAGCGCAGAGGTGAGAGGGCGGCAACAGCACCAAGCAGCAAGCGATCTGCGGCGGGATCTGTGCACTTGGATACATGCAGATCTCCCCTGCCCCGCTCCAACCCACGCTGCGCGCGTCCCGCTGCCCCACATGCCCGCCGCCTCTCCGCAGCCGCTCTGCGCCAACAGCTTCGCCGGCGACTCGCCCGCCACCGTCGTCCACGTCGCCATCGAGGGCCTGGAGCGGCGCTGCGCGCTGCGCCTGGCGCCCCGGGAGCCCGTCCGCGCCCGCCTGGTGCAGCTGGCGCCCGGCGGCCCGCAACCCACAGCAGCAGACGTGGGCGACCGCTGCCTGCAGGGCGTGTGGAGCTGCACGCCCCTGAGCGCCTGGCCCTCGTACAAGGCCACCAGCAGCGCCGAGCAGCCCGTCGCCTTCCCAAAGCTGCGCATGGACCGCATCAAGGCCTCGGACGTGCTGGCGGGCGGCGCGAGAGGCAAGCAGCTCATGGACCACCTGCTCATGTGCGTCATCCGCCGCACGCCCGCGCCGCCGCAGCGCCCGCCGGCGGAGGGCGTGGCCGTCCTGCACGCCGCGGCCCCCGCCGGCACCAAGGCGGGCAAGCCGCCGCAGCAGCAGCAGCACGGCGGGGACGCGCCCAGCGCGCAGGGCACGCCGGCAAAGGCGGGCGGCAGCGCGCAGCACAGCCTGTCGGGCGCGTCGGGGGGCGGCGCGGCGGCTCCGCCCTCCTCCATGCTCTCCCACCCGAAGCCCTCGGGCGCGCAGCAGCAGCGCGCCGCCACGCCCACCGCAACCACCGGCTCTGGCGCAGCGGCGCACGCGGCGGCCGCCGGCGCCCAGGCCGCCGTGGACCAGCGGCCGCTCGCCGCCGCCACCAGCGCTTCACCCGCTGCCAACGTGGCGGGAGAGGACCCTGCGGCCACGGCAGCGCCGCGCGGCGGCCCACCGCCCGCCAAGCGCCACAAGGGCAGCCAGGGGGCCCCCGCGGCGGCGGCGGGAGAGGGCGCTGGCGGGCCGGCGCCCACCAGCAGCGGCAGCCAGCCCGGCGGTAACGCGGCGTCCTTCGTGGCCGTGGGGGGCGTGCTGGCCGCCATGCTGGGAGGCGGTGGCGGCAGCGTGGACGGACGGGCGGCAAGCGGCGCGGAGGGTGCGAGCGGTGGCGGCGCTGGGGCGGGCGATGTGACCGGCGGCGGTACGCAGGTCGAGGCGCCCCGGGGGCCGGCGGCGGCGGCGGCGGACGGACGGCAGCGTGGCAAGCGGCGGGCTGCGGCTGCGCCTGTGGTGGAGGAGGAGGACGAGGGGGGGGAGCAGGCGGGCGCCGCACCGGTGGTTGTGATGCTGGACGATGACGACGAGGAGGAGGAGGAGGCGGAGCGGCGGCGGCAGCAGCAGCCCGCGCCCGCGCGCGTGCCGCGCGACAGCGAGGAGACGGTGTTTGCCGGCGGGTGCCGTGCGGCGAGCGCGGGCTGCGGGATTCCCCAGGCGGCGGGGCGCCAGCAGGGCGAGGAGGAGGGCGAGCCCTTGGACGCACCGAGCCCGGACGTTGGCGCGGCGGCGGAGGACCCAATGGAGGTGGACGGCGGGGCGGTGGGCCACGAGGAGTCGCCGCCTGCCGCGCTGGATGCAGCCGCAGAGCACGAGCAGGAGCCTGGCGGCGAGGTGGTTGACGCGGCGCGCGTGCGCGAGCCCCCTTCGCCGCCGCAGCCCGCGCAGCCGCGGCGGCTGGCGGGCGCGTCGGAGCGCGGCGTCGCCGGCGGCCAGCGCGGCGGCGTGGGCGGGCCGGCGGCCAGGCTGCAGGCCACGGCCGCCCGGACACCGCACATGCGCCCCCCAGCCGCGGGCCACCTGGCGCCTCCTCCTGGGCCGGCGGCCGGCGCCCTGACGCAGGTGGGGGAGGCCCCACCGCCCGCCGTCGCAGCGCCTGCGCCCGCGGCTGCCGCACGCCCGGCAGCGCAGCCGCCGCCCCAGCAGCAGCAGCTGCAGCAACTGCTGCTGCAGCAGCAGCAGCAACAGCAGCAGCGGGGCTTGGTCGCGCACGCCGCGGCAGTGCCGCCGCCACCGCCCGCCGCTCGCAACCCTGCAGACCCCGCCCTGGCTGCCCACATCGGCGTGGCGGGCGCCGGAGGAGGTGCGTACCTGGCTCAGCAGCAGCAGCAGCAGCAGCAGTACGCCTACGCGGCGGCGGCGGGCGCGCCGCGTTTCTTCGCTCCTGCCAACGAGCTCGCCGTCGCAACGCCCGACGCCGGCGGCGGCGGCGTCGACGGAGGCGCGCTGGGTGGCGCGGCGGCGGCGGCGGCGCTACCGCGCCGCCTGCACATGGTTGTCCCTGCGACGGCGCGCGTGGTCCAGAGCCACAACCAGAGCTGCAGCGTGACCATGCTTGAGGACCACGTGAGCGCGGCCGTGGCTCCGGCGCTCAGCCGCATCGTGACGCACCTGGTGGACCAGTCGGTGGGCGGCTGCGAGGCGGCCTTCAGCAAGCTGCTGCAGCTGTGCGCCGTGCTGCCCGTGGGCAGCGCCATGGCCGGCGCCATCCGCGAGGCGCTGCAGGCCGGCGCGGCCGCGTCAGCCGCCGAGGGCGCGGGGCCGGGGGGCGAGGACGCGCGCTGAGCGCCGCGTGCAGGATGGGTCGTGGCCCTGGCTGAGCAGCTAGTAGCAGCAGCAAGGCAGCGCAGGGACTTTGACCGCAGCAGCGACTCTGACCTTTTCCTTTTGCTCAGCCTTTCTGCCTCTTCGTGTGCTTTTCCCTTTGCTGACGGGAGGACGGGCCGTGTGTGTGTGTGTGGGACTGGCGCGTGGTGTCCAGGGCGTCAAGGGTGCAAGCCGTCCGCCTTGCATTGTGCTTCTTCAAGGCAGACCAGGGGCGCCCCGCTGAAGCAGTCCATCGTCAGCCACGCTCGTTTCACGGTCCCCGGAGGCAGGCAGGCTCACGGCGAGCATGGGTAAGGGCTCTCAGCGTCGCGTCAATGTCAAAAACGTGCAGCAGCAGCAGCTGCTGTCTGGCACTCGCGCTGATGGTGCGCAACGGGCACCACCCTCACCCACCACCACCACCATCACCAGCAACGCGCGGGAGGGGCCCCAAAACGCGCACCGCAAAACCGGCAGCGCAGCAAACACCATGCTCACTCTCTCTCTCTGCGCAAAAACCTCGCACTACGACCCTCTAAAACAGCGCCACACGCAAGGACCACCGTTGTCATCACCGTGGGGTGGCTGCCGTCACGCCGTCACTGCTGCTGCCGCCGCTGCTGGTTGCTCTCCCGTGCAAACCGCCGCGGCAGCACACGCACACCCACGACCGCCCAATGCCTCGGCACGTGCGGGGCCCAACGAAATCAAACTCTGCACGCGCTCTCGCCTAACCTGCTGCGAGCGGACAAACGTGCCGCCAACCACCCCGCCCGCGTGAACTGCCGCTGCGTGACCGCCGCTGGAAGCAGCGACGCCACCACACAGCGAAGCACCGCCTCCCAGCGCAAGCCTCACTCCCGCTCGGCGCCGCCCTGCCCCACCAGGCTCAGGCACCGCGACGCCGCGCCCGCCGCAGACGCCGCTTGCGGCGCCTGGCGCGGCTGCGTCCGCGCCTCCTGCTGCTGCGGCTGCTGCTGCGGCAGCGCGCCGGCGCGGTGCGTGGTGCCGGACGCGCTGAGCACGCCCGTGGCGCGCAGGACGGCGGCCGCCGCCGTCTCATACTCGGCCACCACGCCCACCACCGCCTGCTCCTTCACGGCCTGGCCAGCGCCAAGGCTAGGCACGTCGCCACCCGCGCCGCTGGCCGTCCCAGACGTACGCCGCCGCGCCGCCTGCCCGCCGCCGTGCCCGCCGGATCCGTTCACCGCGGCGAGCGCCGGCTCCAGCAGCTGCTGCTGCTGCGGGATCAGAGTGGGAGCGGCAGCCTCGGTGCCCAGCCGCTGCTGCGCGCCGGCAGGCGGCGCCCCTGGCCCTGCGGGCGGCTGGACGGGGTCCGCGCCGGGCGCTGCCGCGCCGCCGCCGCTCCCGGAGCCCTTGCCGAGTCGTGCGGCGCGCACGCGCCGCCGCCCGCTGCGCGCCAGCACCACCCTGCCGTCGTCTGCGCCGCGCGGCGCCGGGCGCACGCCCGCCGCCGCCGCCGCCAGCTTGCGCACGGCCCTGGCCAGCAGCGCCTTCTGCCGCTCCGACAGCTGCTGCCGCAGCTGCTGCGGCTGCTCTGGCGCGCCGGCGGTTCGGGCGCGGAGCACCTGCGCCGCCGCCTGCGCCCAGCGCCTCACCGTGCCCGCCGAGGCCCGCGACATGAGCACGCAGCGCGTGACGCCCACCACGCCCTGCACCAGCTGCGCCGGCGGCAGCGCCGCCAGCAGGCGCCCGTCGCCGGCCAGCGCCGCGTGCACCAGCGCCGTGGCCCAGGCCGACGGCGGCGGCGTGCGCAGCTTGGCCGCCGCCCACGCCACCACGACCAGCTGCGTCGCGCTGTAGCAGCGCCGCGGCGCGCCGTCGCCATTCACGCTGCCGCCGCCGCCGCCGCTGCTGGCGACCAGGTGCGGGAGGCTGGTGGCGAAGAAGCGGCGCATCCACACGGCCGGCACCTCCACCTGCACCCGCCCAACAAGCACCCGCCAGACGAGAGCCACTGCTCATCTCCTAGGCTCCGCGTGGTTCGCCTCTGCTGCATAATGACCTCCTCAAACCCAGGTGTCCCAACCTGGCGATGCAGACAGCAGCGCGGCTCACCTGGAGGCGTGCCAGCGCGCCCAGCATGTGCGCCCACTGGTCGGGCTGCATCTGGTCCCACACGCCGTAGGCGGCCAGCAGCACCTGCCGGCTCCACCGCGGCGCCGGCCGGTGCCGCGCGCGCGCCATGTGCCACAGCACCATGCTCAGGTGCCACGGCGCCGCCTGCCGCTGCGGCAGCGCCGCCCGCAGCGCCAGCGCCGCGCCCCGCCACCAGGCGGGGAAGGGCTGCTGCCGCAGCCGCGCCAGCGAGGACAGCTGCGAGCACAGCGCCGCCGGCGCCACGCGCCGCCGCGCCATGAGCACCAGCGAGCGCCACCAAAAGCGCACCATCCAGGCGCGCGGCGGCGGCAGAGCCACCGCCGCGCCCGCCGGCTGTGCCGCAAAGGCTCGCAGCAGCAGCGCCAGCTCCAGCGCCGTGTATCGCCGCTTGAGGTGCGGCGCCGAGCACGCCGCCACGCGCCGCAGCAGGCTGGCCGGCAGCGCCGCCTGCTGCCGCCCAGCGCCATGCGACGACGACGACGACGACGACGACGTGGCCGCCGCCGCTCCGCCGCTGGCGTCGCTGTGGCTGTGGGTAGATGCGAGGGCAGGACCGGAGGAGGAGGAGGAGGCGGAGAGGTGGGTGAGGACGCCGAGCGCCCAGAGCGCCTGGCAGAGCGTGCGTCCCTCTCGGGCCACGCCCTCGAGCAGCCCGGGCGAGCGCTCCACCACGTCGCACAGCCGCTGCAGCTGCGGCGCCGGCAGGCGCACGCGCATGAGCGCCAGCGCGTACAGCACGTGCGCCGTCTCGCGCGGCGTGAAGCCGGCGCCGTGCTGCTGGTACGGCGGCGGCAGCGGCCACGCCTGAAGGTGCTGCCGGTGCGGCGCGTGCGAGGGGGGGTGCTGCGATGCGGGGGAGTGTGCGTGCACGCCGTTGCCGTTGCCGTTGCCGCCGTTGCTGCTGGCGTGGGCGCCGCCGTCGCCGGCGTGCTGCTGCTGCTGCTGACTGGTCGGGGGCCCCGGGCCCCCCTGCCTGACTGACTGCTGTTTCCCCCGCGGCGCCCCCTGCGCCGCCGCCGCTGAGACGCCGGCGCCAGCGCCCACGGCGGGCTCTGGCGGCTGCGAGGGGTGCGCGTCGCGCGGGTGCCGCTGCTGCGGCTGCGCCGCGCCGTGCGCCGCCGCCGGCGCGTCGTTGAGCCACTGCTGCCCCACCTGCCCCGCCTGCTGCCGCTCCTGCGCTGCCGCCCCGGCCAGCGGCGGTGGGAGCGGCCCCAGCAGGCTCCACACGACGCTCAGCTGCGACTCTAGCCACGCCGCCGCCACGCTGTGCCCCGCCTGCTGCTGCTGCTGCTGTGTAGCGGTGGCCGAGGGCGGCTGGGCAGGCGCAGGTGGTGCGAGCGTGGCGCGTGGGCCAAGTGCCGCCGCCGCCGAGCGTTTGCCGGCAGGCGCGGCGGCTGCGTCGGCAGCCCACGGCCCGCCCATCATGGCGACGCCGGCAAGCGTGCACGAGACGCTGAGCGGGCTGCAGGCGGCGGGGCTGCCGAGCGCCTGCGCGCGCTGCGAGCATGCCAGCGCGCGCGCCATGAAGGCGGGCGGCGGGCGCGCGCCCAGGCGGCCCAGGCTCACCAGCAGCTGGGAGAGCTGGTGGTGCGACAGCTGGGGCATCTGCTGCATCGCCGCCTGCGCAGGCAGCACCACCAGCACCACCACGGCAAGCAGGCGTGAGCGTTGCGGCCCCAGCGTCGCCGCACCGGTCGCCGCCGCGTGACAAAACTGCTCTGCGCGCATGGGAACGAGAGCGCACCTGCAGTGCTGCGTCGAGCCAGGCGTCTGGCGGCTGCATCCTGAGCCTGGCCACCGCCCACACCAGGCTGACGAGCTCCTCGGCCTGCATGGCGCCCAGCGCCGGCAGGCTGGCCCGCAGGAAGGCCTGGCACCAGGCTCCGCTGGGCGCGAATCCCAGCCGCGCCAGCCCCCACACGCTGTTGGCCAGCTGCTGCGGCTCAAAGGCGTGCAGCTGCGCGTAGGCCTGCTGCAGCAGCGCCGCCACCACGTCGGGCGCCACCTTGTACTGCGCGCCGTTGAACTGCAGCCGGCCAAACGCCCACAGCGTGTTGGCCACGTCCAGCGGACCGAAGTAGGCGATGCGCCACTCCAGCGCCGCGTAGAAGCTGGCGAACCAGTCGCGGTCGGGAGTGTAGCCCAGCGTGACGACGGACCAGATGACGTTGGCGATGTTTTGCGGCGTGCCCGTGTCGAGGCGGTACTGCACGGCGCCGAGCAGCGCCTCGACCAGCGCGGCGTCGTGGTGGCGCAGCAGCGCCAGCGCGTAGAGCGAGTTGCTGATGCCGCGCACGTCGAGCAGCGGCAGGTGGCGCAGCAGCAGCGCCAGCAGCTGCCGCAGCATGTCGTGCGCGCCGCGCGGGTGCAGCACGTGCGAGAAGGTGGGCGCGCGCGTTGCGCCGGCGGCGGGGGCGGGGGGGGGGGGGGGGGGGGGGGGGGGGGCTGCGGTTGTGGTGGTGGCGCCGTGCGGGTGGCCTCGCGACCCGCTGGCGCCTGGCTCGCCAGCCGCTGCGCCGCCCTGCTGCTGCTGCTGCTGCTGCTGCTGCTGCTGCTGCTGCGTGGCCTCTGCAGCTGTCCTGTGTGGCGGGGCCACTGGCGGACTGTCGTGGCCACCGGAGGCTGCGGTCGGGGACCAGGGTTGCTGCTGCGAGGCCTTTTGCAGCCTGGCGAAGTGCAGGAGCGCCGCGCTGACGTGCACGTAGTTGAGCTGCTGCTGGTGCTCGTCCAGCACGCGGCGCAGCGCCTCCCAGGAGCGCGTGGCCTTGATTTGCCGCATGATCAAGGGCGCGCTCACCCAGGACGGCCTCAGCGCCGCCCCGGGCGCCGAGTCCGCGCTGCTGCCTGGGCTGGCGCGGCCACTGGAGCCGCGACCCACCGCTGGCTCGCCGCTGGAGGGCCTGCCGCTGGTGCCGCTGCCGTGTGTGGCTCGCTGCTGCTGCTCTGCTGTGTGGTGTGGCCCAGAGGGCCATGAAGGCGAGGCCGCGCCTGCCGCCACGACAGGCCTCCTCCTGCATTGGCAGCGATATGACGAGCACGCAGTGTGCCAGTGTGGTGCGTGGCAGCGCGTCCTGCGCGGGTGCTGTTTGGGCACTCGGTGCCCCTCTTCAGGTGGACCTGCACTGGTGGGAGACGCGATCCGCCGCAGCTCGATGAGCACAAACGACGGCGTAAGGCTCGCACCTGGATTGGGGCTGCGCCGGGCAGCATCGCCCGTGGGGCCGTGGGGCACTTGCGACTTGGGAAGGTGAGGCGGCCGGGACATGGTGCCCGGGGGCGCCGCAGCGCGAGGAGGTGGAGGCGTGCGCGCCCAGGCTGAACTGGGCGCGTGGGCACGCCTCCTGCAGCGCCGCCGGCAGCTGCATCCCCCTGGGGGGGAGAGGCTCCTCCCTGAACGAGCTCCTCCCCGAAAGCGCTGCTGGTCAAGCCAGGGCGACTGACGCTTCTACTGACACGTTGTGGCTTGCCGGCCCATCGCAGAGGCTGGGAGCTGCGTCCGCCTCGCGGATCCGTTGCATGGGGGGAAGGGCTTGTGCGCCTGGAGCTGGAGCTCCAGCAGCAGCTCCGCAGCTCCGATATGGTGGTGGTGTGCGTGGTCTGATGTGTCTGGCTGTGCTTGTGGGGCCAAGGGGGGGAGCAAGGGGCGCGCGCCGCACGCGGGTGCGGCCCCCGGGGGACCAGCAGCCTGGCTCTCTCATGGGGATTTGGTAGTGAGCCTGGGATGATGAGCTGCGTGTGGTGCTGCTGCTTCCCTGCTGCTTGTCTCTGCTCCTCCACCCAAGGGCGAAAGAAAGTGCACGCGTTCGCGCAGCAGACGAGCACCACGAGCAGAGCACAGATGGCGCACACACTGACGACGACGAGCATGCAGCAGCCCAGCGGGCTCGCGGCCC
>VFQP010003092.1_pt1 | contig 17430 bp, 16 predicted proteins | sample 3512351 | NCBI WGS metagenome assembly VFQP01 (sample SAMN10412372, study PRJNA504923) | tailings metagenome | isolation source: Relicate 1 Philex TSF1 revegetated site | place: Philippines: Tuba, Benguet | collected 2017-08-29
GGCGCGCGGTTGTTATGCGGCGTCAGTTCGCCTTCTTCCACGGGGATCGAGAATTCATAGATATTCTGGCCGGGGTGTTTGATCTTGAAGCTGAAATCGCGCAGCTCGTTCGGCAAGACTTGCGCGGTTTCGACCACCTTGCCGTCTTGCTTCACTTCCAGCTGCAACATATCGCGGCTGTCATTGCCAAAGCTTTCAACGCGCACGCTGATACGGATGGTTTCATCCAGAACGCCGTATTTGGGGGCGGTAATAATGGATACCTTGCGGTCGAATTCGTCACGCTTGCCTGTTAAAACCGCATGCACAGGGGCGATCTTTTCCAACGGGCCCAGCGCATCGGGCACGTCATGCACCTGCCCGTCGGTGATCAGCACCGTACCCGCAACTTGCGACAGCGGAATGCTCATCAGGTTATCGCGCAGCTGGGTGAACAGATAGGTGCCATCGCCGCGCAGGCCGCGCGCGTCTTGTCCGGCACGGATCACCAACGGCTCCAGCCCCGGCAGGGCTTCGGCTTTGGCCAGCACCTGACGCAAGGCTTCTTCGGCCGTCTTGTCACGTTCACCGATTTTCTGGCTGGGGCTTTCGTCGACGACGATGACCAGTTTATCCGGCAGCCCCGTGCGATCTTCGCGAGAGATCATCGGGTTCATCAGCATGAACAGCAATACCAGCGCAAATATACCGCGCCAGCCCGTATCGGGCATTTTGCGCCACAGCGCCAGCGCCATGACAACCAGCGCACCCACCGCCAGCGCGGTATAGTACACATCCGGTAAAATCGGGAACCACTGGAATGACGCGTTCATCGGCTGATCCTTTGCAGGATATAGGGCACATGCACCTGATCGGCTTTGTAATTGCCCGCCAGCGCCACCATGGCCAGATTGATGCCGAAGCGCAGCGCAATTTCACGCTGGCGCGCGCCATTGACGGCCGTGCGACTGAAACGTTCGCGGTCATGCGGCGCGTCCGACCATGCCGACGCCCAATCGTTACCGCCGATAAAGACTGACGTTACGCCGTCGTGATCGGGGCTGGGTTCTTTTTCCACCCACAGCGTCCCGCCCGTATAAAGACCAGGGAAGTTATTGAGCAGATAAAAACTCTTGCCGATAATATGGCCGCTTTGTACGGGCATCAGTTCGGAAATCTGGATGTTTTCGGTCAGCTTGCGCAGGCGGCGCTGGCCGATGGTGGCGCCCTGCGGGCCGCGGCCGTCATCGGCGGCGAATTGCTGGTCGCGCGTATCGAATACAATCATGCCGCCCTGTGCCATATACGATTGCAGATTGCGCGCCGCGCTGCCCGGCAATGCAGCCTGGGAATCTGTCATCGGCCAATAGAGGAACGGATAGAAATAAAGCGCGTCGCGCGACGGATCAACGCCGCGCACGCCCGAGATTTTGATATTCGTGCGCATGTTGATCGCCGTGCGCAGGCCTTCAAGCCCACTATGGCTGATGCGGTCGGTTTCCTGATCGCCGGTTTCGACATAGGCCAGATAAACGCCGGTCATGAGGTCGGCTTCATCGGCGGTTTCCTGCGCCTGTGCGGGCGCGGCCATCAGCGTCAGCGCCAGCACACCTGCCGCAACCGATGCCGCGTAACGCGCAGGCAGGGCAATCACACCGCGCAGGAACAACGTGACCAAGGTATCAACCAGCAGCAGCAGCAACGCCCATTTCAGCAGATCCGGTTTCAAGCTGCGCTCCCCTTCCAGCTGATAAGTGTCAAGACGCACCGTGGCAGGCACATCGCCCAGCGCCTTCATGGCAGGCAGCGCATTGCCGAGGTTATAAACCTTGAACTGTTTTTCAACGCCGTAAATGCCGGGCGGCGTTTCGGGCGAGGGTTTGTATTCGGTGCGCGGATCCAGCGGGCGCGAAACGCTGCGCGGATCGGGCGTGGACAGGCGACCGAAACCGTCCATCAGCATCATCGGCGTCAAAATCGTTTCAGGCCTGAAATCCGCCGCGCCAGAGCCGAGAGAGACCAGACGCTGCAAGCCCTCCACATACAAGCCGGAATAGCAGAAATTCGACCAATCCGGCCCCGCCGTCGTATGCACCAGTACAATCATGCCATCACCGATGCGCCCGCCCGTTATCAGCGGCGTACCGTCAGACAGCGTCAGCCATGTGCGTTCGAACACTTCGGGCGACGGGGTTGCCAATACCTGACGCGTCACGGTCACATCGGTGGGTACGTTCAGCCCCAGCAGCGGGCTGTGGTCGGCCATGCCGCCGAGGCTCACGGGCTTTTCCCACGTCAGCGCGCCTTGCATGGCGCGCTGGCCATAGCGAAGCCCCACCGGCAACAAGGGGTCTTCGGGACTGCCCGCCAGATTGGGACCGGCGAAGCGGATCAGGAAACCGCCCGCGCGCACCCAGTTGACCAACTCCACACGCTCAACCGCGGTCAATGCCGTGCTGTCCGGCCAGATGACGGCGGACATGGGCTGTTTGGTCAGCTCTTCCACACTGCCGAGCACAGGCTTGCCCGTGGCGGCCAGCGCGCGGCGCAGATAATAAACTTCGTTCAGAAAACTCGCGCTTTCCTTGGCCTTCTCATCGGCCAGAATGCCTGCGGTATGCTGCTGCCACTGGGAATCCGTCATGAATACGGCCGATGCCATGGGTAGCTGGCGCAGGGAAATGCGCGAGACGCGACTGCGCACTTCGTTCAACAATTCCCATTTAATATCCGTCTTGGCCGCGCCGCCGGGGAAGGTAAAGGTCAGCTCGTCAATCGCGTTACCGTCGCTGCCATAGGCGGTCAGCAACATTTTCTCGTCGCGCGACAGCTTTACCAGACGCTCCAGCGTCAGCGACAGCTCCGACGGATGCGTGGGATTGCGGCGCAGGATATGCGGCGTGTTGACTTTGTCGTCGCGCACCAGCGTCAATTCGGTTTCTTCACGCACCGCGTCGATCAGGGCGTCGGTTTCTTCCTGCTTGTTCGGCACCGTGCCATCGCTCAGGAACAGCGCATGGCTGATGCGCTGGCCTCGCAGGATGTCACGGACAGCCACGGCGGCGGCGGCATGGTCGGCGGGCCACGGCTGCGGCTTCAGGCTATCCACCCACTTCTCGGCCTCGCCCGCGCCCATGGGGCCGTGCGGACGCACTTTGCCGTCTTGCGCAGATGCGGCGGTGGGCAGGAAAATCACGCTGCGGTCGCTGCGGCCGATTTGCGGCATGTATTCACGCAGACGCGCGGCGCGATCATCCCAATGCGCGGCGGCGCTATAGCCGTTGTCGACCACGACCAGCACCGAGCCGCCTTCGCCCGGCAGGCCGCGCGACAGGCGCATGACAGGCTCGGCCATGGCCAGCACAAACAACAGCACAATCAGCGAGCGCAGCAGCAAAAGCCACCACGGCGTTTTCGACGCCGTTTTGACGTCGGTTTTGAGGTCCTGCAGCAGGAAGAACGCGGGAAATTTCACGGCGCGCGCGCGTGGCGGCATCACGCGCAGCAGCCACCACAAAACGGGGATCAGCAAAAGCCCGCCCAAAAGCCAAGGAAACAGGAATGCCATACCACCCAGCATGTATCCTACCCCTTCGCCGACAAAAGATCATAAATGCGCGCCAGCACCGCTTCGGGCTTATCCGCCGTGGTCGCGGTGATAAAGCGCCAGCCGAGACGCTTGGCCATATCATCCAGCGCCGCGCGGTGCGCCGCAAATTTTTGCAGGTATTCGCCGCGCACGGCATCGACCTGCTCGACCGTCACCGTGGCTCCCGACATGTTTTCGATGTCATGGAATTTCACGCGGCCGCTGAAGGGCAGCGTTTCTTCGGCCGGGTCGGTGATTTGCACCAGCAGCCCGCGCACTTCTTTTTCCGCCAGCGGCGCGCAGAAATTGCGCACGCGGTCGGGCGTGAAATAAAAATCGCTGAGCAGGATCATGTTCGACCGCGCCGCAATCGGCCGGCCGGGCGTATCAAACTCTTTTTGCGTCGGCAGGTAATCGTGCAAACGCTGCGCCGCGCCCGCATGCGCCTGCGGGGCGAGAGATGTACCCAGCAAACTCACCTGTTCTCCGCCATCCAGAATGATCATGGCCAGCGCCAGCATCAAAACTTCGGCGTAATCTTTTTTACTGGGCAGTTTGGGCGATGATTTATATGCCATTGATTCAGACGCATCGCGGTACAGCCATACGGTCTGCGACGCTTCCCATTCCAGCTGGCGCACAAACACATCGTCGCGTTTGCCGGTCTGGCGCCAGTCGATATCGCGGGTTGAATCACCCGGTTGATATTCGCGGAACTGCCAGAAAGTCTCGCCCTGCCCGACACGGCGGCGGCCATGCACACCGCGCATGACAGTATGGGCAATTTTTTCAGCCTGCAGCAGCACCCCGGGGACATTGCCGGCCAGATGCGCGGCCCGCGTCATGTTGTCGCGAATATGCCCGTCGTTGCCTTGCTTCCTGCTCATGCCGCCGTTTGCTCCTTGCGGCGCAGAACGGCCGCGAAAAACCCGTCGGTGTCGTGCTGGCCCGGCGTCATTTGCAGGTAATCACCCACGCCATCGACCTTAAGGAAGCTCGACACCGGCACGACGGTAAAATCCGGATGCGCGGCCAGGAACTCGGCCACCTGCAATTCGTTTTCTTCCGGTAGCAGCGAACACGTCGCATACACAAGGCGCCCGCCCGGACGCACCAGACGGTGCGCGCTATCCAGAATGCTTTTTTGCAGCGGCACCAGCGCCGACAAGCCCGGGCCCAGCTGGCGCCAGCGTTTATCGGGGTCGCGGCGCCATGTACCTACGCCGCTGCACGGCGCATCGACGAGGACGAGGTCGAACTTGCCCGCCGCGCGCTTGACGTATTTATCCCGCTCGCTGGTCAGGGATCGCGTTTCGATGTTGTGCAGGCCCGCGCGGCGGAAACGTTCCTTGGCGCGCTCCAGCCTGCCGCCGAGGACGTCCATGGCGACGATACGGCCTTTGTTATCCATGCTGGCGCCCAGCGCCAGCGTCTTGCCGCCCGCTCCGGCGCAGAAATCGGCGACCTGTTCGCCCGGCTGCGCGGCCGCGACCAGCGCAACCATTTGCGACCCTTCGTCCTGAATTTCGAACGAGCCATTTTGATAAAGTTCATGCTGCGACAACGACGGACGGCCGAAAACGCGGATGCTCAGGGGCGAGATTTTACCTTCGTGCGCGTCATAGCCTTCGTCCTGCAGGCGCTTCAGCACGTCCGCACGTTTGGCCTTGATGGTATTGACGCGCAGATCAAGCGGCGCGGCGCTCAGCATCGCTTTCAGTTCAGGTTCGAACCGGTCGCCCAGCGCGCGCTGCAGCGCATCGAAGGCCCAATCGGGGCATTCGCAGCGTTCACGCAGCGGCATGGCGGCATCGTCGAGTTTTTTGCCCTCCAGCGATTTGGCGAAGTTGTATTCTTCTTCGGTCAACTCGTCCGGCGCGAAGCGTTCGCCAGAGAACATCATGGGCAGGCTGTCGGTCGTGTGTTCGCGGTCGAAAATCAGCTCGGCGATGATCAGATTGCGGGCGGTGACAGGCATGCCCGATTTTTCCACCCACCAGCCAAGACGGATGTATTCGCGCATGGCGCGGTAAAAACGCAGGTTGATCGCCGCGCGGTCTTTGGAGCCGATAAAACGGCGGGCGCGGAAGTACAGGCTGGCCAGCGTGTCGGCAGGACGGGGGGTCTCGATGACCTCCCCCAAAAGCTCGATCACCGCTTGTATGCGTGCGGCCGGAGTCATCGTATATTTATTCCTTATTCTTGTTATTTCGTTTTGATCAGTTCGGCGTTTTCGCGCATCCCGGCGATGTCGCGGTTGCCGGTATAGGCCATCGCCGTTTTCAGGCCGCCCACCAGCTGGTTCACCACCTGCGCCACCGCGCCGCGGTACGGCAGAGATGTATCCACGCCGTCTTCATCCAGACGGAACGGGTCGTGCACCAGCGAAGTCGTTGTCGGGCGGTGCTGCGCTTTGGCGGCGGGGTTCACAACTTTGTACGCATGCGTATCCTGGTACATGACCACGCCCGGTGCCTCGTCGGTGCCGGCGAACAGGTCGCCGATCATCGCGGTTTCGGCGCCGGCGGCAATGGCCTTGGCCAGATGGGCAGGCGACAAAATGCCGCCGTCCACCATCACGGGAATGTTCTGCATTTCGCAGCTTTCGACGACTTCGAGCACGGCCGTCAGCTGCGGCATGCCGATGCCCGCTTGCGCGCGCGTGGCAGAGCCGCAAGTGGGGCCGATGCCGACCTTGATCGCATCCGCGCCCGCATCGATCAGGCTGCGCGCGGCGTCGGACGTGGCCACATTACCCGCGACGATCTGCACATTGCTGCTGCGCTGCTGGCGGATCATGCTTACCGTGCCGACCGCATCGCGGCTGTGGCCGTGTGCAACGTCGATGAAGACAACATCCAAACCCGCATCGGCCATGGCATTGGCGCGGTCAACGGCGTCTTTGCCCAGTGTCACCGCCGCGCCCACGCGCAGGCGGCCATGCATATCGCGCGCGGCCTGCGGGAAGCGGGAGAGTTTTTCGATATCCTTCACGGTGACCAGACCGGCGCAGCGGCCCTGTTCGTCCACAATCACCAGCTTTTCAATGCGGTGCTGCTGCATCAGGCGCTTGGCTTCGTCATGTTGAATGCCGGGGGATACGGTAACGACCTTGCTGCTCATCAGCTCGCTCACCGGCTTGGCGTAATCTTCAAAAAAGCGCAGGTCGCGGTTGGTGATGATGCCGATCACGCGCTGCGACGGCTGTTCAATCACCGGCAGGCCGGAAATGCGGTAGGTGGTCATGAGGTCGAGCGCCTCGGCCACGCTGCTATCGGGCGAAACGGTAATGGGGTTGGTGACGATGTTGCCTTCGGCGCGTTTCACGCGGCGGACTTCTTCGACCTGCTTGCCCAGCGGCATGTTGTCGTGAATAACACCAAGGCCGCCCAGCTGCGCCAGCGCAATCGCCATCTTGCTTTCGGTCACGTAATCCAGCCCCGCCGCCACGATAGGGATCGACAGTTCGATCTCGCGCGTCAGGCGCGTGCGGGTGACGACATCATCCGGCTTGACGTGCGTTTCTGCTGGCACCAGCAGCACGTCATCGAAGCCAAGACCTTCACGGATTACCGAATTACGTTTCATTTATGACTACCCCTGTTAACGCGCCATATATTTATAAGGACGCCCAAGGCGTCATTTTATCCGCGGAAGCCCAAAGCGACAACATACATTTCCGATGAATCCGCGCGGCTGGCGGGCGGTTTGATGTGTTTGACCTTGGTGAAGTCCTTTTTCATCTGGTTAAGTAAATCCCGTTCCGCCCCGCCTTGGAAAACCTTGGCCAGATAGGTGCCGCCGGGCAGCAAAACCTCCAGCGCGAATTCATACCCCATTTCGGCCAGCGCCATGATACGCAGATGGTCGGTCTGTTTATGACCAATCGTCGGCGGCGCCATATCGCTCATGACCACATGCGCCTTGCCGCCGATGGCTTTTTTCAGCACTTCAGGCGCTTCGTCATCTGTGAAGTCCATTTGGAAAAATTCGGCTTCGGCCACGGGTTTCATTTCAAGGTAGTCGATGGCCACGACCTTGCCGCCGTTCTGCCCCGGCTTCACGATATCGCAGGCCACCTGCGTCCACCCGCCCGGCGCGGCGCCAAGATCGACCACGCGCATGCCGGGTTTGAAAATATCCAGCTCTTCCTGCATCTGCAGCAGTTTGTACGCCGCGCGGCTGTGATAGCCGTCGGATTTGGCGGCGGCGACGTAGGGGTCGTTCAATTGCCGCTCCAGCCAGCGCGCCGAAGAAATCGTGCGTTTGGCGCGCGTTTTCACGCGCACTTTTTTCTGAAGTCCGCGCGGGCCGCCCTTGCCGCCTGCGCCCGATCCGGCCCCTGCGCCGCCCGATTTACCTGCCGGTTTTTTATCCGTCATTTTTTTATTCCTTCTGCCGTATCAATCTTCGCCGACAGCTGCCGGTAAAAAAGCCATTCTTTGGTACAAAACCACAATACCATCGCGGACGGTGCAGCCGCAACGCAAAGCCCCAGCGCACGCCACACGTCGGCATCAAAGGCATAGCAAGCAAAAATGCCCAGCGGCAGCGATAAAAACAAAAACGCCTTCACCATGCCGTCCAGCATGTATTGTTTGGCGCGTTTGACGCGTTTCGCGGCCAGCGCCTTCTGCGCTGCGGGGTTCGTTTTCTTATGCGCGATATGGGCGGCAAGGCTTTGCAGCGTCCAGTCTTTTTCGTGATCTTCCAGCGCGAAACAGACGGCATAACGCATCTGCACGGCATCCAGAAAACGGTGCAGCCGCCAAAGGCCGCGAAAGCTGTTGCGCACGTTCGCGATGTTTTTCGCCCCCGCCAGCAGGCGGTGCAAAAACGGCACATCGCCGCGCGCATCGTCTGCGGCCACGCGCGCATGCGTTTCGAATAATTGCGACAGGTCGGCGGTGATTTGCGCCGTATGTGCGGTCGGGTCTGTCATGACAAGTTACAGCATTTCCGTGATATTCAGGCGGGCGTCATAGCGGAAAGAAATCGTGGCGCCGCTGGCCTCGGCCGCGCGCAATTGGTTGATGATATCGGCATGCGCCGCGCCACCGGCCACGCGGAAATAACCGGAGTGATTGGGCAGCGATATCATGAAAGCGCCGTCACGCTCGACAAGGCGGCGGATTACCCCTGTGGTTTCGGGCATGCGGGCCCTCCCTTGGGTATAAAGGTCGGCTCGTTCGCCGCAGCATCCGGTGCCATAAAACGGCTGCGCAGCGGGCTTGGGAACACTTCGGGCATAAAGCCCTGTTCGTTTTGCAAACGAACATAATCGCGCATCATCTTTTCGGCTTTTGCATCCGTGCGCCAGCCGGTGCGGTGAAACGGCGTATAGTCGCCCGTATACTGCGGCGGTGCCTTGCCGCAGGGCATCACGTATACGCTCTTGGGATCGGCGTTCATGACCTCGCCCCATTTTTTGACCGGCACGGGGCCGTCAAACAGCGAGGGATCAAACGCCATTTTCTCATACCGCTGTCCCGCCTCCGTATCGACGCCAAGCGTGGGCGCGACGTGGAACCACCATATCTGTTCGCCATGCGGGAAGTTGACGGTTAATTCTTGCGTCTTGGTTTCAAACGCCCATGCCTTTTCCGGCGCCGCGTCCATGCTGATCATTTTTTTGCACATCAAATGCGCACGGGCATAACAGCCGTCATCGGTATAGCCATAGGCAAGATTGGGCATACTGGCCAGCGCATCGAAAATTTCCATCGCGCGCGCGGGCGTAACAACACTCGCCGCGTCCGGTGCGGGATTGAAAAACCCCGTTCGGTCGCTGCGCAGATTGAACATATCGAGCAAAAGTCCCTTCATAGCCATGGCCGCATTATAACAAATTGCACGTTAAGGGCACGTTAAATGATAAGCGGCTGATTTGAAAGACGAAAATAGCCTAATTATGTCGGCTTATCAGATTTTTTCGCGGCGGAGCTGCCAGCCAATGCGCATATCGGGCGCGGCGCTGACGCCAGACAGCACGATTTGCAGGGCACGGCGCGGGGCCTCGCCCTCGCCCGCGTAGACGCTATCGTCAATCGCCATTTGCGCGTTTTCGGCAGCGAAGCGCCAGCCGATGCCGCTGCGCGCGCGCAAAAGCACCTCGGATCCATCCTGGATCAGCGATGCCTGAATGCACGGGTGCAAGTGAAAACGCACGGCGAAATGCGCGCCCGCCTTGCCCGCAAGAATGTCTTCGCCCCACAGCGTCTCGCCGCCGTCCAGCAGACGCAGGCGGCGGTGGTGCAGCAGGCCATAGCGCGGCATATACCCGCTGTGGCTGGCGGCGATTTCGGCGATTTGTTCGTCTTCGCTGCGGTTGCAGGCCATCTCGGGGCGGGTGGTCAGCTGGCCGTTTTCATCAAAGGTGCAGGCATTGCGGTTATCGACCACCAGCGTGGAGTGCGCGGCCGTGGTGCGCAAAAGATCGCGCCACTTGCCATCCACCGCCGCGGTGCCGCAATTCACAATGACGCGATCTTTGCCAAAGCCGTATTCAAAGCTGAGCAGTCCAGCATGCGCGCGCGCGCTGTATTTGGGCATCGTGCTGAGGCCGACGTCCATGATGACGCTGGCGCGGCCCAATTGGATTTTTTCGTACCCGCAGTGCGGCAGGCTTTTCATCGCCTTGCCGCGCGCGCCGGAGTGCATCAGCGTCGCATCGCAAATATTGGGGTTGCCTTCCTGCCCGCCATTGAACTGGCAGAACGCGCCGTCGCTGTGGCGGAAGAATTTCACCGCCGGCGCCAGCTTGTCGATCGCGTGTTGCAACTCGGACGGCAAATCCAGGCGCGCCGCTGTCACTGCCGTGCGCAGGTCGACGAGACACTGCAAAAATTCGAACGTCGCCTGCGGGCTGCGCGAAACATGGCCGCCATCGGGCAAAATCTGCAGGTTCAGCTCGCGCAGGATCATGCGGAAGGCTTGCTCCAGCCGCTCCTCGCCTTCGTCCAGCGCAAGGCCGCTGTACGCCAAACCTTTCAGCGCGCGCATCAGCGGAATACCCGCCAGATGCGCGGGCAGGATTTTCGACAGGTAACGCGCCTGTTTCACCAGACTGCTGAACCATGCATGGCGGAAATTGTCATCGGCGCTGGCACAGAAGAAATCGTGGAACGAAATCCACGCGGCCAGACGCACGCCAGTGGTTTCGGGCTGCCATGCGGCATCGCCCAGTTGCGGTTTGTCGTGATGGTTGAGCCAGTAGCCTACCATTTCGCGCGCCATGCGGCGGGCGCGGTCGCCCCCGACCGAACGCAGATCGCGCAGCCATTCAAACCCGTGCAGTTCGGCCAGCCATTCGGCCTTGGCGCCCTGCGGTTTCCATGACACGTCTTCTTTTTCAAACGTCTGGCCGGCGAAGCGGAAAATGCCCGCAATCATATCGCGGCCGCGTGCGGCGTCGCCCGCCCACGGGTCGGGCGGCACCACGCGCAGATGATCCGGCACGCGCTGCGGCATACCAAGGCCCGCCAGCGGCGCGAATGGATTGTTACGCGCAAGGTCGCCCAGCTTTTGCAGCGGGCGGATTCCGCGATAGATGAGACTCTGCTCTGTCAGCAACATCAAAAAACCCCAATGAACACCGAACCCCTTCGGTGAACACTCCCCAAGTACCTGCCGTCTACCCCCGAAAGCTTAGCCGCGCAAACGCGCGATAGCCTCCTTGTAGTCTTTTTCTTTGAAAACAGCCGTCCCCGCCACAAGCACATCGGCGCCTGCGGCAATCACTTGCTTTGCGGTTTCGGCATTGATGCCGCCGTCGACTTGCAGATCAATCTGGCGGCCCGTCGCGGCAATGCGCGCGCGGACGTCAGCGATCTTGTCGAGTAGCGGAATGAATTTCTGTCCCCCGAAGCCAGGGTTGACCGTCATGACCAAAATCAGGTCGAGGTCATCAATCATATAATCCAGCACAGAGGTGGATGTGGACGGATTCAGCGAAATCCCGACCTTCTTGCCATAAGATTTAATCAACTGGATCGTGCGGTGCGGATGCGCGCCCGCTTCGGGATGGAATGTGATGATATCTGCGCCCGCCTTGGCGAAGCCTTCCACATATTCGTCGACCGGCGAGATCATCAGATGCACGTCGAACGGCTTTGGGGTGACTTTGCGCAGAGATTCAACGACAACGGGGCCAAACGTAATGTTGGGTACGAAATGGCCGTCCATAACATCCAGGTGAATATAGTCTGCTCCCGCCTCGTCGATGGCCTGAACTTCAGCGCCAAGTTTCGAGAAATCTGCGGAAAGAATGGAAGGAGCTATGCGAACCCGTTGACTCATAAACCTTTTATACCAGTCCGATTCGAATCGGGCAACGCGGAAATGAAGACTCTGGTAAAAAAGTCGGGAAATATGGAATCAAACGCGCGCAGCAAGCTCCTGAATGGTCAGAGCCTTTTGCGTGCCTCCGCCGCTTTAGGGCTGTGCTTTTCGCCCCAGGCCTGCATCGCCATGAGCACGGGCTTGAGCGTTTTGCCAAGCGGGGAGAGACTGTAATCCACGCGCGGCGGGATCTCGCCGTAGTCCTTGCGGATGACCAATCCATCCTCCTCCAGCTCCCGCAGTTGCTGGCTGAGGGTGCGGTGGGTGATGCCGTTCATTTCACGTTGGAGCTGGTTGAACCGCTGCGTGCCCTGCATGAGGCAATAAATAATCATCACCTTCCACTTGCCTGCGATGAGGGCAAGCGTCACCTCGACCGGACAGAAAACGTTTTTATCTTTTTTTGAACGTCCCGTTTTTGGCGGTGCTGTCATTTCAAGTCCTTTCCGTGAACGCGGGATCAAATAGCCGCTATGCGCTTTACAGTATACTTTTTGTGCGTACTTGCAAGAACGCCTGTACAAATTATATCGTCTCTATAACCAACATGGAAAGGACAAAAGCCATGAAAAATAAAAAGATCACGCGCGTGCATCGCGCCACGGGCGGACATTGGGTGGGAGACGGCTTTCCGGTCAGCACCATGTTTTCCTATCATACCGACCAGCATGAGATCAGCCCGTTTTTGCTGCTCGACCACGCAGGGCCTGCGGCGTTTAAACCGTCGGATTTTCCACGCGGGGTCGAAGAACATCCGCACCGCGGGTTTGAAACCGTGACCATCGTGTACCAAGGCGAGGTAGAGCACCGCGACAACGCCGGCAACAGCGGCAAGATCGGCCCCGGCGATGTACAGTGGATGACCGCCGGACGCGGCATTCTGCACGAAGAAATGCACGGCATGGATTTCACGCGCAAGGGTGGCACGCTCGAGATGATCCAGCTATGGGTCAACCTGCCCGCGCAGCATAAAATGACGGCGCCGGGGTATCAGGAAATCCTCGCCGGCAATATTCCGCGCATCGTATTTGAAAACAATGCAGGGCATATGCGATTGATCGCAGGCAGCTATGGCGATCAGAACGGCGCGGCCAAAACTTTCACGCCCGTGAACCTGTGGGACATGAAAATCACGGCGGGTAAAATCGTGCGGCTGAATGTGCCCGAAGGCCACAACACCATGTTGCTGACCCTGTCGGGCAAGGTGCGCGTGAATGACGACGAAACCCTGGCGACCAAGGAACTCGGCTATCTGACGCAAGAAGGTGATACCATCAGCCTGCACGGCGAAGAAGACAGCCTTGTACTGCTGATGAGCGGCACGCCGATTGACGAGCCCATCGTCGGCCGCGGCCCCTTTGTCATGAATACGATGAAGGAAATCAGCGACGCCATGACGGACTACGCACTTGGACGATTTTAAAACAAACAACAACCAAAAAGGACACACCAATGACCGAGAAATTCAAATACCGCCGCCTTGATAAAAACGACGTCGCCGTGCTGATGGTCGATCACCAGACGGGACTAACCAATCTGGTAAAAGACTTCTCACCCGACGATTTCAAAAATGGGGTGCTCGCGCTGGCCGACAGCGCGAAGTATTTCAACCTGCCGACTATTCTGACGACCAGCTTTGAAGACGGCCCGAACGGCCCGCTGGTACCGGAAGTCAAAGAAATGTTCCCCGATGCGCCCTATATCGCACGCCCCGGCCAGATCAACGCGTGGGACAACGAAGATTTCGTGAAAGCCGTCAAGACGACCGGCAAAAAACAATTGCTGATCGCAGGAATCGTGACCGAAGTTTGCGTCGCCTTCCCTGCCCTCTCGGCCCTTGAAGAAGGCTACGAGGTTTTCGTTGTCACCGACGCATCCGGCACGTTCAACCAGACCACGCGCGACGCTGCATGGCTGCGCATGCAGCAGGCAGGCGCGCAGTTGATGACGTGGTTCGGCGTCGCCTGCGAATTGCACCGCGACTGGCGCAACGATGTGGAGGGGCTGGCGACTATCTTCTCCAACCACCTGCCCGCCTATCGTTGCCTGATCAACAGCTACGAAGGCGCGATTGCGGCGGCGAAGAAAAAAGCGTAACCCCCAATATGCGGCCACTAAAAAAGAAGGGAGCTTAAGCTCCCTTCTTTTTTGCATCACGATCAAATTTGCTTATTTTACGAATGCCGTAAGGAACCAGAAAAAGCCCGCCCAGCAACAAGGCCGCCGCCAATCCGAAATGCAGCGTAAGTTCTATATTATACAAATCCGGCGGCGCATCCGTATTATACGTTGTTTTCATCGACGAATGAAAAACGAAAAAGAAAAAGCATACCGCAGAGACGGCAAAGCAAAGAACGCCCGTCAATAAATACAAAAACCCTTTTTTCACTTCACCTGTCATGGCTCCACCGGCGTTACAAACCGCACTGCATAAAACCCGTCGATGCCGCCATGTTCTGCCCAGTGCTGTGGCAGGGCGCGCAGTTCGCCTTTCAAACTCAGCATCGCATTAATGCCCGCAAGTTCACCGGGGCGGATGGCCGAGAGGCGCAGGCGCGGGTTTTGCGCCAGCAGCCATTCCGTCTGCGCTTCGCTTTCGGCCTTCTGGATCGAACAGGTGCAGTAAAGCAGCACCCCGCCCGGCTTGAGCATATCCAGCGCATTTTGCATCAGTCGCTTTTGCAGCGCGGCCAGTTTGTCCTGATCGCGGATGTCTTTGAGGCGCAGCACGTCCGGCTGGTGGCGGATGGTGCCCGTGGCGCTGCACGGCGCATCCAGCAGGACGGCATCCAGTTTTTCCTGCGGCTGCCACACGGCGCCGTCGGCGGCGACGATGGATACGGACAGTTTCAATCTGTCCATATTTTCTTGCAGCCGTTTCAGGCGCGGGGCAGACCGGTCAAGCGCAATCACATCGGCGCCCATGGCCGCCAGCTGGGCGGTTTTACCGCCGGGGGCGGCGCATAAATCAACAATCTTTTTGCCGCGCAAATCGCCGCCGAAATACGACGCGAGAATTTTAACAGGCAGCGCGGCGGCGGCATTTTGTATCCACCATGCGCCGTCATCAAACCCGGCCAGCCCCGGCACAAACCCCGCCGACGGCAAACGCAACGACCCCGTGGGCAGCAGCGTTGCGGCCAGACGGTCTGCCCACATCTGCGGATTTTCTTTGACCGTGAAATCGACCGGCGCATCCGATAAATTGGCGGCGGCGATATCCAGCGCGGTTTCCACGCCGTAATCCTGCGCCCACTGTTGCCACAACCATTCGGGCGTGTTGACGCGCCCCGCATCACGCAGGTCTAGCATCTCGATTCCGTCCTGCGCAACACGGCGCATAACCGCGTTTACCAGCGATTTTTGCCACTCCATATTCGACGCAGCCGCCAGTTCGACCGACGTATTCACGGCGGCATGCGGCGGCATTTGCAAAAACGCGATCTGGGCGATGCCGAGGCGAAACACGTTGATCAGCTGCTGCGGTTTCAGCAGATGCAGCGGTTCATGCAGCAAACCCGACAATGCGGCATCGATCTGGGGCGCACGCTTCAGCACCGTCGCCACCAAAAGACGTACAAAACCGCGGTCGCGGGATTCCAGCGCATTGAACGCCGCGTCGGCCTGCGCATAGGCTTCGTCCAGACTGCGGCGCTGAAAAAAGATATCGTTCAGGATCGCATAGGCAACCTGCCGCGAGGCCAAACCATCACTGGCGCTGGCCGAAGGCGGGAATGCACGGTCCTGATCAGCGGTCACTTATTTACGGGCCTTTTTTGGTTTGGCGGCTTTGGGGGCCGCCTTCGCGGCAGATTCTGCGGCCTTGGCCAGCAGTGCCTCGTGCTTCAGCACTTCTTCTTCGGCGCAGGACTGATAGATCAACATTGTATAAAGCGTGCGGACGAAATCCGGATCAATTCCATAAATAAGACCAAGTTTCACCGCGTTGTTGCGCACCTCGTTCACGCGGCCGCCCAAAAAAGCGGGAATGTCGTGCTTTATCTTGATCTTGGCCACATCGCGCACCACATCAAAACGGTCGCCCAGCAGCTTCAGCAGCTGCGCATCGATCTTGTCGATCTTCTGGCGGTGCTTTTTCAACACCTGCGCGGCAAGGGCGGCCTTGTCAGCTTTATGGTTATCGGCGCTTGCGGGGGCAGTTCTTTTATTCATGTTCAATCTCTGTTAAATAATGGGCTTCATAATTTATAGTCTGGCATCTCGCTTACGTCCAACAATAAAGGTTGCCGATGCGTCTCTTTGGCTGTGTGTTCACGTTCGCAATTCTTGCCCTGCTTCTGCCCTATCCGGCGGCAGCGGGAGAGAAGATTTTCAATGCCCAGAGCTTCACGCTCGATAACGGGCTCAAGGTCGTGGTCATCCCCAATCACCGCGCCCCCGTTGTCACGCATATGATCTGGTACAAATACGGCGGTGCGGATGAAACGCCGGGCAAGTCGGGCATCGCCCACTTCCTTGAACACCTGATGTTCAAAGGCACCCCCACCGTGCCCGACGGCCAGTTTTCGCGTATCGTGAAAAAACTGGGCGGCAACGACAATGCCTTCACGGCGCAGGATTATACCGCCTATTACCAAAACGTGCCGCGCGCCCATCTGGAGCGGATGATGCAGATGGAAGCCGACCGCATGAAGAACCTGACTCTGCGCGAAGAAGAAGTCGCATCGGAACGTCAGGTGATCATCGAAGAGCGCCGCCAGCGCGTGGACAGCCGCCCGCAGGCGCGCTTTCAGGAACAGGTCATGAGCAGCCTGTTCGTCAACCACCCCTACGGCATTCCCGTCATCGGCTGGCTGCATGAAATGCGCGAGCTGACGCGCGCGGACGCGTTCGATCAATACAATGAATGGTACGCGCCCAATAACGCCATTTTGATCGTGTCGGGCGACATCACGGCGAAGGAGCTGGAACCGCTGGCCAAAAAATATTATGGCCCCATCCCCGCGCAAACCATCCCGGAGCGTAAACGCACGCGCCCAGCCCCTATTGTGGCCGCGCCGCGTCTAGTGATGGAAGATGCGCGCATTGGCCAGCCTGTGATCATGAAAACCTGGCGCGTGCCGCGCGGCGATGACGCGATTGACATGATGGCCGAAATTCTCGGCGGCACGTCGACGTCGCGCCTGTACCGCAAGCTGGTCGTTGAAAACAAAATGGCCGTATCCGCCGGTGCCAGCTACGAAGCGCTGAGCCTGAACGAAACCACGTTCTCGATCTATGCCACGCCCGCGCCGGGGGTATCGCTGCAGGATCTTGAAAACGCCATCGGCCATGAAATCGGCCTGCTGATCGACAAGGGCGTCACGCTCGAGGAGCTCAATGCCGCCAAGGGGCGCAAGCGCGCAAGCCTGACGTATTATCTGGACAGCCTGCAAGGCCCCGCGCTGTTGTTTGGCCGCGTGCTGACCAGCGGGTTCAGCATTGATTACGTCGAAAACATCGTGAACCGTCTTGAAAAGCTCAGCATTGATGATGTCGGGCAAGCAGCCAATACCGTTTTC
>VFQP010003093.1_pt1 | contig 17430 bp, 19 predicted proteins | sample 3512351 | NCBI WGS metagenome assembly VFQP01 (sample SAMN10412372, study PRJNA504923) | tailings metagenome | isolation source: Relicate 1 Philex TSF1 revegetated site | place: Philippines: Tuba, Benguet | collected 2017-08-29
CAAACGACTGCTGCTGCTGCTGTTGCTGCCCCCTAGTAGGGTCCGCGCCGGCGCGCGAGAGGCGCTGGCCATGGCGGTTCCAGTCGGTGAGGCTCAGCGCGGGGAACGGCAGGCCGGCGCCGCCGCCGCTCGAGCTGCCGCCGGCCCGCGCCTCATGCGTCAAGCCCTCATGAGGGTTTTGCAGCGGCGCCGGCGAGGCGCTGCGCGACGTCGGAGACAGCCGGGCGCTGATCGGTGAGGCTGAGGTGCCCTCTGGAGACCCGCCGAAGGCGGGAGGGAGCGGCGGGGCGTAGATGCCAGAGGGCGGCGCGTCCATGGGGCTGGCAACCCTAGGGCTGGGGCTTGCGGAGCCGCCGGCGGCCTGGTGGAACGCGTGCGCTGCCTCGTCGAGCGCGGCGATGGCGTCGGCGAGCGTCGCCGCATGGCGGGCGGCGACCAAGCCCTCGTCGGCGGATTGGGCGGCGCCGGCGCGGAGCGCGTCGGCGCGGGCGCGCAGCGAGGCGGCGGCGGCGCGCTCCTCCTCGGCCCTTGCCCTCAGCGTGGCCTGCGTGCGGGGCGCACACGCATGGCGAGGGCTTCCCCTCCTCCGCCCTCATGCGTCCTGGGAGCGCGCGGATCCCAAGCCTGCCCAGATCTTCGGTCAAACTGACGGGTGAGGCTCACCGCAGCAGGGGCGTCGTTGGCCTGCTCCGCGGCGAGCGCCTGCGCCTCCAGGCCAGCAGCGCCCTGCTCCCGGCCGTCCGCCTGCCCGTCCAGCTCCGCCGCCTGCGCCCAGCGCACCCAACCCAGGGTGTGGGCGCACTTGCACGCCATGCAAGCGCCATGCAAGCGCCCGTCACCGCCGAGCTCAGCGCGCAATGACGCACGCAAAAACGCAAACTTCTTCACCCGCAGAGCGAGCAGGGCACAGACGAGAGCGGGTCGGCAGGGCGAGGGAAGCGCACCTCGCCCTCTAGGTCGGCGGCGCGCCGCCGCAGCGCCAGCGCCTGCTGCTGCCAGGCCTGCGCCAGCCGCCCCAGCCGCACCACGTGCGCCATGTGCTCCACCGCCACGCGGTCCAGCGCCTCCGCCGGGCTCGCTCCCTGCGACGCAAAGCTTCGCAAAGCACCCTGTCGCTGGCCCACGCGAGAGGAGCCGTCGCTGCGCCGCACACCCGACGCGTTGCCAGGCGAAAAGGACTCACCAGCTCGGGCAGCGAGCCGCCGTGCGCGCGGATGTGGTCGGCGGCCAGCAGCAGCTGCTCCGTCAGCCTGCACCAACACGCGCGCGACATCCCGGGGACGACGTTGCGTCTTCGGCGAGCGACCGACCCTCGCAACGCACCCAGAGCGCTCTCAGCACGCACGGCTCACCTGGCCGCCCGCTGCTCCGCCTCGGCCGACGCCGCGTACAGCGCCTCGAGGTCCTGCGGCGCCAGCAGCGTCAGCTTCCCCCCAGCTTCCTCCACGCCGTCGCCGCCGAGGGCACGCGCCGCGCCGCCCGTGGCCAGCAGCTCCCTAGCCGCCTCGAGCGCCGCCGCCCGCTGCCGGGAGGGGTCCAGCAGGTCCGCAAAGGCGCGCTGGGCGGCGGCGGCCTCGCCGGCGGCGGCGCCCTCCTCCGTGCCGTCGCTGCCGTACCCGTACCTGCGGCCCCCGCGCGTGAGGGACGAGCGCAACGATTGCGGTACCTGTCTGCCGTCTGTGCTGTGCCGAGCCATCTCTGCTCAGTGGTTCGGTGCCGGCGGGCTGCGGAGGCGGCACGGGAGGGGGGGCGCACCTGCTCTGGGCGAGGTGGGCGGCGCGCCGCAGCGCGGCGGCGACCTCGGACTTGCGCGCGGCGCCGGCCCTGGCGGTGGCGGCCGAGGCCGAGAGAAGCGACGCCAGGCGCGCCCAGGCGGCGGCGGCTGCGCGCTGCACGCCCGCCTCCTCGTGGCGGCCCTCGCTGCGAACGCCAAAGCGACAAAAGAACACACGACCTGAGAAGCGCTCCGTGGTGCCAGTGCGGAAGAAGAGAGGAGGGCGCGTGGGTCGAGGCGACGCTTCTGGGATGGTGCTTCATCTGCCTCGCTGCTGATCATCCTCCTGGCGTGGCGCGGGCCTTGGCGCGCTCCATTGATGCAGGATGCACACACACGCACGCCTCCACTTGCCTTTGTGCTGCGAGGCATCTGGTGCACCCAGCAGCTGGGCTCCGGCCCCGCCGAGGTGTCCAAACAGATGCAACATCCCACACGCACACACACCTGGCGAGGTGCTCGGCGTCCGCCAGGCACTGCGCCTCGCGCTCGCGGTACCTCCCCGCCAGGCCCTCGAGCGCCTCCGCCTCGGCCCGGCTGGCCTCGGCCGCCTCCTCCGCCTGCTCCGCCTGCTCGGCCAGCACCTGCGCGTGCCGCTGCGCCGCCACCTGCACAGCAGGCGCAGCGCGCGCAGAAACGCGACCAGATGAACCATCGTGAGGCAGCCAGCCAGGTCCGCACAGGTGCAGGCTGGAGCTCACGAAGCGCCACGGTGTTTGGGCGGGGGGGGGGGCATCTGTTTCGACACCTCGGCGTGGCCGAAGCCCAGCTGCGGGGCGTATCCGATGACATGAACAGGTGCACAGACGCACCTGGCCAAGTCGCCGCCGGCTGCCCTCCAGCCCCTCCGCAACCCCGGCCGCCGCTCCGGCCGCCTCGGCGAGCCGCACCGCCTCCGCCTCCAGCGCCGCCGCCCGGGCGGACGCCGCCTGCGCCCTGGCCCTGGCGGCGTCGGCGGCGGGGCGCAGCGCGGTGGCCTCGGCGTGCAGGCGCTGCCCCAGCGCCACGTCGCCCGCTGCGTAGGCCGCGATAGAGTCGGCCTGCGGGCGCGCACCGAACAGCGGCAGCAGAGGTGGCGGCAGAGGTGCAGAGGTGGCGACAGGCGTGACAGCAGAGGTGGAGGCGTGCGAGCGAGGTGAGGGCGCCGAGTGGCGGGCGCCGGCTCGGGGGAAACCGCTCCAAACTCGCCTGCAGCTTTGCGATGCGCAGCTCGAGCTGCCGCGCCTCCTCGGACTCGTGCTGGGCGTCGGAGCGCGCCAGGGCCAGCTGCTCCAGTACCGCCGCGTGCTGCGCGCGGTGGCTGCAAACACGCACACCCGCAGTGCGAGGGCGATGTCAGGCAGGAGCAGAAGTGTGGCAGAGGAGCTGGGGGGGGTGCAGAGGAGCAGAAGTGTGGCAGAGGAGCAGGGGGGGTGCGGAGGAGCGGGAGGGTGGCGGAGGGCACAGGAGGGCTGCACACGAGCGGGAGGGTGGCACAGGCACTGCCTGAGTGCATGAGCGTCCCTGGCGTTTAAGCCTCTGTCTTGTCTCGAATCGTTTGTCGACATTCCTTGCTCCATCACCCCAAAAGAGCCGTGCCGGCTGCAGGCATGCAGCATCGACGTCAACATCAACAGGCCACGCACGGCGGCGCACCTGTTGGCCTGCTGCATGGCCTGGTCCGCCTCCTGCTGCAGCCCCAGCAGCTCCAGCTGCTGCGCGCGCTGCGCGATGAGCTGCGCCTTGCCGCGCGCGTCGGCCGCCTCGGCGTGCCGTGCCCGGCTCTCGTGCTGCAGCGCCTCGGACTGCCGCAGCGCCTCGTCGGCGTCCTTGCGCAACCTGCGCCCAGCGCGCCACTCACGGCCCGCTCTTTCAGGCGCGTGCGGAGCGGGTTCAGGAAGCGTGAGGCGTTGCGTCCCTGTTCTGCCTCCCTTGTTCAATGCAGTAGCCAAGGCAAGGCCAGCGAAAGCCGTGGGAGCAGAGACACGCTCCGTTCTCAACGCAGGGCGCCTGCCCACTCACTGGCCCGCCCGCCGCATGGCCAGCACCGCCTCTGGCAGCCGACCCTGCAGGCGGAACAGCTCGGCGTCCATCTCGGCCTGAGTGGCCTGCGCGCCCAGCTCGGCCGCCTCCGTGGCCTGCGCCCGAATGCAACGCAGCAGCCACACCCCCTGTCCGCCTCCTGTCGTGTGGAATGCTTGCGCGAAGGGGCGGCAGGCAGCGCCACAGCCTCCTGTGAGGGCCGCCGCGCGCGCACCTTGCGCCAGGCCGCCTGCTGCGCCGCCGTCGCCGCCGCCTGCGCGTCGGCCGCCCGCTGCTGCCACCGCTGCGCCGCCGCGTACGTCGCCGCCGCCTCCTTCATAATGTCCCCGCCGCCGCCCTCCCCGCCGCCGCCGCCCTCCCCGCCGCCGCCGATGCCGAACACGCCGTCCCCGCCGCCCACCAGCGCGCCGCCGGCGCCCAGGAACGGGAGCGGAGCCGCCAGGCTCTGCGCGGCGGCGGCGTCGACGTCCGGCCCCGCCACCGCCTCCATGACATCGGCGAGCAGCTGCTCCACCGCGCCGTAGAGGCTGTCGAAGCTCTTGAAGGTCTGGGCGAGGAGGTCGGTGCGCAGCTGACTGCCGACCAGCAGCGCGTGCGTGTTGGAGGTGGGCGGCGGCAGCGCGACGCCCAGCGCCTGCGCGGCGGCGGCAAGGTTGAGCTCTCCCTCGCTGCGCAGCGCCGCCGTGGAGGGGCTGGCCGCGTCGTTGCTGAGCGCGGCCAGCAGCGGGAGGAGTGGGTGGCCGTCTGGCAGGCCCGCTGGGGCGGCGGCGTCGCTTGCGGGTGGGTGGTGGCCATGCTGGTTGGCGGCCGCTGCGGCGGCGACGGTGGGGGCCAGGTCGTGGAGGAGGGCCACCACCTCGCCTTGCAGGTCGGCCAGCACCGCCAGTGCGCGCTTGTGCAGCAGCGTGCGCGTGGCGGCCGCGCCCACGAGCCTCCCCGCTGTTGCGGCATGCTGCTGCGCCGCGCTGATGGAGTGCTCCTGGAGCTCCTGCTCCTGCTGCTGCTGCCTTTGCAGGGCGGGAGTGGCGTGCGGTCCTGGGGCGAGCGCCAGCATCCTGCCGGCCTCCTCGCGATGGGCTTTGTGCGGTGCTGTCACCAATGGCGGCGTCCCCGCGCCCGCTGCTGCTGCTTCGCGCTGCGCCCCGCGCACATTTTGTTGTTGTGCAGGAGCGCCTTTCGTGGTGCTGTGGGGACGCAGCACTCAAACGCCGAGCTCGCACACACCACGCACACCGTCGTGCATGGCGCGCTCGACGCTCGACGCTGTCCTGCCGTCCACCTTGACCTGAGGGACTACGCATGCAAGACTCGCTCGACTCGAGCCTGCAAGAGAGAGCGAGAGAGCGAGAGAGCGTGTTGCTGCTGCTGCTGACAATTCGCTCCGTCCATCGATGTAGAGAGCCAGCAACGCTGCGACGGGCAGGCCCAACAGGAAGGAGCCCCCAAGTGTGCACGCCGAGCGCCGAGATGGAGGGGGCGCTGATCTCGCTGGACACGCTCCGTGTCGGTGGCGACCTCGCCTCGCCCTCGTGCGTGCCGTGGTTCTCGGGGCGGGGCGGCGTACGAGCAGGTCAAGGTCAACATCCACTGCAGCAATCGGCACAAGCACAAGCTCTTTTGCTCTCTTCATGCAGGATGCTGTCTCCCAAGCCGGCCGGGCGCCTGCCGTCGCCCAAGCGCACCACCTCACCGCCACGGACCGCGCTCGCCAGCCGCGGCGCGGCGCGCGACAGCGTGTCCTCCTCCAAGCTCTTCAGAGACATCTCACCCACCAAGGTGCAAGACACTCCTCATTGCTGCCCGGTGCACTGCAGGGCACAGCCACCACGACGAGGCCGGGGAGTCAGAGAGCTCTCTCGCATCGTGGCGTGCACGCGGCGCTCCGCAGGTCTACACACAGGCAGGCACGCGCGTCAGCCTTCCCGACCTCTTCAAGCAAAAGGAGGGGCTGGCCAGCCTCCGGCCCCTGTACTCGGTCGACCTGTCCCCCAAGCATGAAGAGGTGGTGTCGCAGCCCAAGCTCCTGCAGCGGTGAGCAGGCGCCGGCAGGGGGCCACGTTTCACAGGAGCCGGGTCCTCCCATGCTCCCTCCCTCCCGCCTTGCGTTGCTTTAGCCCGCCAGCAGCGCTTACGGCTCCTGCAGCATGATGGGGCGCCGACGACGGGCGCGCTGACGCTTGCAGGTTGGAGGCGCTGCTCGAGGAGAAGCTGGCGCTCATAGACAAGGTCAGCAGCGCCAAGAACGGCTTTGCGGCGACGCAGATGCGGACCGACGCGCACCGGCAGGTGAGGCAACCGCACGGCAACCGACGCCAGCGAGCGCACACCGCATGAGGGGGCCACGGTTTGCGCTCCCAAGCGCCGACCTCGCGGAAATCCGTGCCTGCATCTCCCCACGCGCACGCACGCAGGTCTTTGACGCGTTCCTGCACTCGTTCACCACGTACCGCTCGCTGCTGATGCGCGTCAAGTCCGAGTACGACGCCGCGCTGGACGACGCCATGGCCTCGGTGTTTGACAATGTGCACATGCGCGCCGACCTCGCCATGTCCGAGCCCAAAATGGTGCGCCTGCGGGCCCGCTGCCGCAGCTGCAACAGAGCGAGCGGCGCGCCTCGCCTCAAACCCACGTGCACGACAATTGCTGCTCGGGGGGCGCGTCCAATTCGCGTGTGCGTCGCCCCGCCTGCCAGCAACGCGTGCAGGACGCGGCCATCCACCAAGCCAAGCAAAAGGCGCTGGCGGACGCGGCGGCCTCGCGCAAGGAGATCCAGGACGAGGTGGAGCAGCAGGAGGCCATCGCCGCGGAGGCGGAGCGGCGGTGCCAGCAGGTGCGCGGAGCCGTGTGGCACGTGCCGGCTCACCGCGCTGTGCCCGCTCAGCCGCCCAGGCACACGCGAGTCCAGATGCGGGCCTGTTGAACGTGCGGTGGGCGCAGGCGGACGTGGAGATGAACCTGATCAAGGACAACACGGCAAAGCTGCAGCAGGAGATTGCCCAGCTGACGGCCCAGGTGCGCAAAGACCGGTGTCATCATCGCATTCATGTGACTCTGGCGCACCTGTGGCAACGCCCGATGTCGGCCGCACACCTGCTCCACCGCCCGGCCCGCTTCCTGCGCCCCATCCTTGCGTTGCTGCCGCAGGTGACGGAAGCCAAGCGGAAGCTGCTGGCGGCCAGCACCTGGGGCACGCCGCAGCTCTTGGAAAAGTTCGCGCAGACGACGCTCCAACCTGCCAACCCTCCCAGCGGAGGCTGACCTCACGTCTGCGCCCGCTCCCACCTTGAACCCAACAGACCCGTGCTCCTGGCTGCGCTCTGGTCGCTATCCACAGCCGCAGCTTTGCGCTGCGCGCCCCCACTGCTGCAACAAGCGTCCGCGCTCCGACTCATTCAATTGCCATGATCGCGAGTCCGGACAGCAGCAACACAGAAGACAAGGCACGAGAGCGAAGACGCCCGCATGCCTGCGTGCCAGCGTCTCCATGGCACAGCCAAACGCTGCTCGTGCACCTGGGCAGCAACACCGTCGACCCGCGCCGCTGCCCCAGAAGCGCCTCTCCAGCTCCCGCTCCGTCGCCCATGCCAGCGTGGCCCGCCTGCCACCCTCGCAAGGCTCCACGAGGGCGTCCCGCGTCTGAGCCACTCACCACGCCGCCTGCACCCGGCCCATTGGCCAGCTCAGGGTGCGGCTTCCGAGCGCAGGCGACCTGCTGCTCGCTGTGACGGCAGGTCCCGCCGGCAGCGGCGACCGCTGCCCTCCAGCGTGGCCCGGTGCCGCCGTCTGCTCCCCACCGCAGCATCACGCCCCCCGGGCCTCTCTCCGTGTGGCGTCGTGGAGGATCTCCACATCCACGGCGCTCGCAGGTATCTGCGCAGCGACATGGACCCCAACGATCTCCGCGCTCCGGTCAGCATCGTCCCGCACCGCCTGGCCCGGCCCCCATGCTTTCACGCACATGCTCTCCCCCTGTGCGCCGCACCTGCACGTAGCGCACCACCGAGCCCCTGATGAAGCAGTTCTTGACCGACATCTGCAGGCGCGGCACGGGCACGCAGCGGCACGGTCCCGCCCTCGTCGCACAACACCACACGCCCACCACGGTTTGCGGAGCTGTGTGCTGCACTGCACTGCGCACCATGTGCGGGAACTTGCTCTCGTTCACGACCTTGACGTTCGTCAGCTTGACGCTCAGGTACTGGTCCACTGAGTGCAGCGTGCCGCTGATGGCCAGGTCGTTCTTGAGCTCCACGATCACCTGTTGTTGTTGGCCAACGTGGCGGTGGCGGTGCGGGCCGGTGGTCCAAAGCCAAGCTACACGATCTGCCAATCTCCACCTCCTGCGCGCTACCTCGACGACACGGCGCCCATCGCGGCCACGCACCTCCTTGCCCACGAGCGTCTTGAAGTAGCTGTAGAACAGCATCGCGCTGCGGCTGAGAGGAGGAGCGCGGCCGCCGGTGCTGCTACGCGCCCTCGCCCGCGCCTGCTGCTCGCCTGCTCCTTGCTGCTAGTGTAGCGTGCGCCTTATCGGTAGGTGGTTGATGTCTTGGCGCGAGAGTGGCGCACTCGACGGCTCGCTGGGGCCCACTGATCAGTCCAGATCCAAGCGGGGCAGCGCCAAGGCTCTTGCTGCAGGCTGCTGCTGCGCTCAGGGCCCAAGCAAGCTCAGTGGATGGGGTGCTGGCCTGAGGGGGCACGGAGGAAAGACTCTTGCAGCGTGCACGACGCGCGTCCCCACACGAACGTTCAAGGGCGAAGCCTGTCACCCCGACAGATCCATCCACGAGCCTTTCCTACAAAGGCTTCTCAGAGGTCCTATCATCCAGCGACACACGCGCATCACCGGCGCAGCGCGGCGCAGTGCTGACGGGGGGCCATCACTTGATGCCCAGCCAGCTGAGCACGTCCTCCACGGCCACGTTGCCGCTCTTCTCCTTGTCCAGCCGCCTCCTGAGGCTGATGGCCTGGTGGCGCGTGAACTTGAGGCCCGCCGTCGTCAGCGCCGCTTCGAGCTGGTCCTGGTTGAGCAGGCCGCTGCCCGTCGAGTCCGCCTGCGCACCAGTGCACGCGCACACCCCCAAGTCAGCATGCTGAGCTCCAAAAGGTGCGCCCGTGCCTTTGCTCGACCCCCCGAGCCCAGCAGGCCCCCTCGCTTCCCCTCCCCACCGCCCCTCCTCACCTCGATGAGCGAGGTGCGGATGGCGTCGTCCTTGCCCGCCGACTGCGCCTTGAGCGACTTGTGCAGGATCTCGGCGTCGGCCATGATGAACACGTGCTTGTTGTTCTCCATGTACGTGTACGTGTACTCGTCCGCCTCCACCAGCTCAAACGTGCGGTTGAAAATCTGCTCGCGTGCACACGTTTCATCGGCACACACGGCAAACCGCTCAGGCTTGGCGGACGAGCCAGGGAGCTGGAGCCCGCTCATCTGAGCTGCCCCCACATCGAGGGAGGCCGAACTGCTCACCTCGAGCGTGGCGCCCACGTACCGGTCGATGTACGTGTACTCGTCGTCGCTGCTGGGCTTGTACACCTTTTGCCGCTCGAGGAACTTGCCGCCGGCAATGCCGCTGTTGCGCACCGGCGGCTCAAACACCTGCGGCGGGGGGCGAGAGACGCGGCGCGGCGGCGGGGGAGGTCAGGAGCAAGCAAGCGCTTCCGCCCAGTATGCCGCATCCCCCCGCGCCGTTTGCTAACACCTTGGGCTCTGCCAAGGTGGTCGGCGCACCTGCATGCTGTCGTCCATCATGAAGTAGTTGAGCACGAAGCGGCGCGCCAGGTCGGTGGGCGAGTGCTTGTGCGTGTCCGTGTCCACGATGCGCACGGTGAAGCGCAGGATGATCTTGTCCTTGTTCATCAGCTTGTGCATGTCGCGGCGCGGAGGCTTGGGCACCAGCGCCAGGCAGTTCTGCAGCGAGTCCTCCAGCGTCCCGTACCTGCGCAGCCGCACCGCCGCAGCATGCAGCCAGGGCTGAGGGCCAGGGCTCGACGCGCGGCAAGCCAGGCACCGGTCAGCGCAGGCAAGGCCTGAAACTCTCTCCTCACCCGTTGTAGGGCGGCAGCGCGGGCCTGGGCAGCTGGCTGATCTGCTCCTTGAGGTCAATGGCCTGCAGCTCCTCCTCGCCAAAGCCCAGGTTGTCCTGGTACCTGCGCCAAGGCCACACACAGCACGCACAGCACGTGCACCACACCCCAGGTGATTCGAAGCTCGCGGCATGATTCCTGGCCCAGGCGCCATTCGTGGCCACCGGGCCCGTGCACCGGCTCGTTCAGGGGCGTGCGGCTGCCCACGCGCTCACCAGCTCTTGGTGAAGGTGTCGGCGTCGTGGATGAGGAAGTCGCGGTTGAGCACGTTGATGTAGGCGCCCATGCGGAAGTCCGACGGCTGGTAGCACTCGCTCTTGCGGTACCTGCGTCCACAACGCCACACGCACAGCGGCCGACCTGGCGTGAGCAACGACGCGATGATGAAGCCCCTTGTCGGCCTCATGCCGGGCCCAACGCTCCCTCCCGTCCAGGGATGCTCACTTGGGCGCCACGGTGGTGGTGTTGTGCACCAGCACCTTGGGCAGCGCGCTGCGCCTGAGGAAGACGGGGAAGGGGTCGCGCCCCGAGTTGTTCTCGTTGATCTCGAGGATCTCCACCTGCGAATCGTGCAGGACAAGGAGGCACAAGAAGAGGGGCGTCAGGGGGCGAGGAGCGCGTGCGGACGCATCATTCTGCGCGGCTGACGAGGGAGCCTCCATGGGATCGCACCGTGTCGTCCTCGAGGAAGTAGTGCAGCACGTAGGGCCGGCGGTCGCCGTACATGTTCTGGCGGTCGTCCCACACGCACCAGAACCGCAGGACCTGCGTACGACGCAACCGGCGGCCAGCCGCATCAAGTCACAAGTGCTATGAACCGGGCGCCCCTGCAGAGGTTGCCCGTGTCCCTGCCGCCCCACCGCCACAGGCTGTGCAGTCCGCCGCAGCCGTGCCTCTTCCCACGGGTCGAGTCTCCCAGCCGCCCGCCCACCCGCCCACACCTGCTTGTTGAAGGTGAGGAACTGCTTGAGCCTGTCGCCGTCCAGCAGGTGCGAGGGCTTGCCCAGCCGCGCCTCAATGTAGCTCTTGAAGTCGTCCAGGCGCTGCGTGCCCGTGCCTGCGGCCAGGAGAGCAGGCAGCCCACGCCCGCACGCTCGCCCGGCCCCCTGGGACCGCAAGGCTTTCTGCTGTGACCGCCGAGCGCGCAAGACCGGCGGCGCCGACCCTCATCCTGCCGATCCCACCCGGCCGACTTCTGTGTTGGCTGCGCTGCGCCACGCTGCCGCCTGGCCTGCAGGTGGCATGCGCGCTGACGAGGCTCCGGGCTCACCCTTGGGGCCGCGGGTGAGGCCAAAGGTGGCGCGGTACTGGTCGACTGGGTCGTCGGGGTAGCCCAGGGGCGCGGGGAAGTCCTGGCCCAGGTGGGTCTTGTACCACTCGCGCGTGAAGCTGTCGGCGTCCACCAGGTGGTAGGCGCGGCCGTAGATGGTGACGAGCTCGCCCACGGCAAAGTCGGACGGCGCGAAAAAGCCCGAGCCGTCGTCCTTGGTCAGCTTGTGGCGCTTGATGAACATGCCCTGCGCTCATGATCACCATCATTGAGTTCGTCCCAAGAGCTGGATCTGCACGAGGACGCAGCACGCTCCTCACACGATGTTTGACCTCGGCGCACCTGCGGGATGCCGCTGTTGTCCTGGCGCGGCTCGGCGACGTGCATGCTGTCGTCCTCGAGGTAGTAGTAGAGGATGACCTTGCGCACGCGGTGGTTCTCGATGTTGCTCTCGACGACCGACTCCTTGAAGTAGCCGTAGAAGCGCAGCACCTGCACCACACGAGCAGGCCGCGTGCAGGCAGCGGCCCGTCAGGCAGTGATGCCTGCCTGCGCCCCCCTCGCTGCTGCTGCTGCTCGCGCTGTTTCGCCTCGCTGCGGGGCCGCGCGCGAGTCCGTGATGGCGACCCACCTTGCGGTCGTGCTCGACCCACTGCGGCAGCCGGCTCTGCGTTTCCGTGAATGCCGCGGTCTTCTTGGGGCTGTAGGTGGCCGTGGGGCTGCTGATGTCCTGGGCCGTGGCGATGAGGCCACCTCCGCCCGAGCCCGCGGACGCCAGCTCCTTCACCTCGCGCAGGGGCTCCTCGCGCGCGTACCCATTAAGGTACGTGAGCGTCTGCCCCTTGGCCAGGCGCTTGTCGCCGAGCGACGCCTGCGGGGGGGGGGGAGCACGGCAGGTACGGCCAGGGACTCAGTCGCACCAGGGCGATGGGAGGAACGAGGAGCGGAAGGCGCCACAAGACTCTAAAGCATATGCGTCTGTTCCGCTGCGCGTCGCTGGGGTGGGCTGCGGGGGCGAGCTGGGCGTCCGGCCTCGAGTTGAACATGTTCACGATTGTTGAATGGCCTTGACCAGCGGCGTCTCGCTGCGCGAGGGAGCGAGGCGACGCGCGGCTCACCGGGAGGTTGACGGTGTATCCCGGAAGCTTGGGAATGGGCGGGTTGGCCGCCATTGCTGCTGCTTGCTGCTGCGGTCGCGCGCGCGACAAGCAAGCCGCTCCTTTTCCCTAGGCCTCGCTGCTGCTGCTCCTGCTCCTGCTGATTTCGAGCTGCTGCAAGCCTTGCTCTCCTCGCTCACTGGAGCCGGCCACGGCGTGGGGAAGGAGCAAGAGAGGGGCTTGCAGAGATCGCCATGCAGCAGGAGGACGGCAGGCGGAGAGCGGCAGTGAACCTAGACTCGGAACCCCACGGGGTTGGGCCTCACGCCGCTGCCAAAGCACCTGCGCCGGTCAACATGTGCACGCCACGGTCAAACGCGGCGCAGGCGCGTGGACCCCGCACAACCAGCAAGGCATTACCACACCTGTCGCACCTGTCGCAGGTGACCCGCCCCGACGCCTTGCAGGACGTGCACCAGACCGGCGTGGCGCCCCTGGGCATGAGCAGCGTCTTTGGGCTGGTGCGGCCCAGGCCGTCGCACGTGGGGCTGTTTTGCGGTGCACACGCCAAGCATTCGGGTCAGCACCAGGAGGTGGCGCCCCAGCGCGCACTCAGAGAGTGAGGGCACCGCCACTGCAGCGGTGGGCGCGCCGGCAGGGGCTGTGCACGGCGCCGCGGCGAGCGAGGGGGCAGGGAGGAAGGCTGGCAGGGCCGGTGCTGCAGGGCCGGTTCCTTGGAGCTGCCCCCTGTGAGCCTCTAGCTAGCAGCTCTGCGAAGCAGCACAGCACGCCGACTCACCACGTGAGCTTGCACGCCCCGCCGCAGCGCCTGCAGGGCAGGGCGCCCTGCGGCAGCGGCGGCGCTGCTGGCAGCGGCGGCACCTGCGATCGGTGCGAAGCGCAGGGGCAGCTTCACTGCGAGGCTTCCTTGCTGTGCAGCGGCACCACGCCCCGGCTGCCTGCTCGGCACCTTGAGCTTGACGGGGCGCGGGTCCAGCAGGCCCCACGCGGTGTGCGCCAGGCTGATGCTGAAGCTCACGGCCGCAGACGCGGCCACGAGGCCCACGTCCACTCCGTTGAGCAGCTCCTGGGGGGTGTCCAGGCCTCCCATCTGCTAGCGCTGCATTGAGCGAGGTGCTGCTGCTGCTCTGGTGCTGGAGCTGCTGCTGCTGCTGCTGCTGCTGCTGGCGCTGCTGCTGTCCTTCTGCGCGACGGCCGGCGCGCCCATGCGAGGGCGGAGAGGTGAGTGGCGCGTGGCGTTCCAGCAAGTGAGCAGCACCCTGAGCACCACGCACGACCTTTGCAGCTCTCCTCCTCCTTCCTTTGTGGAACTCCCAGCCGCGTGTTCCTGCGCCTCTCCTGCAATGGCGAGCGCGAACGGGGCCGCTCCACTGGCGCACGCCAACGGCACGAGCACGGCGGCGCCTCCCTCCCAGCCAGCCCTGCAGTACCTGAGCGGCTTTGGTGCGCGTGCTTGAGGGGGAGAGCACGAACCAGGGCTCCACCTCAGCACGGCGTCAGAGCGACGCGCGCAAATTGAACCACTTCGCGACGCAGGTAACGAGTTCTGCAGCGAGGCCCTACCTGGCGCGCTGCCGGGCCCAGGCAACAACCCACGGGTGAGCGGGAGCTTGCAGGAGCTCGGGAGGTAGCGCTCAAACGCCCGCACAGTGCGCCGAGAGCACTTGCGTGCTCGTGGGGGACGCGCTGCAGGTGTGTCCCTATGGCCTCTACGCCGAGCAGCTCTCTGGCACCGCCTTCACGGCCCCCCGCAAGTGCGTCCAGCAGGCGTGCGCGGCCGCACCACCTCCTGCGGCGTGCCCCGTCAGCAGCAGCACCTGCATCCACTCGTGCTGGTCAGTGACAGAGGCCAGCTCACCACCGCCAGCTTCGCGCGCGCTGCCCTCACGCCCCCCCGCGCGCCGCGCAGGGACCAGCGACGAGCGTGGCTCTACCGCATCCGGCCCTCCGTCACGCACGGTGAGGCCTATGCATTCTCTCTTACTCTCCTTGCCAGCGCCCGGCCCACCCCGCCCGCTTCTCCCTCACCTCCACGCGCAGAGCCCTTCCACCCCGTGAGCTTCCCCTGCGAGGCGCTCGTGTCGGACTTCAAGGGCGGCGTGGTGACGCCCAACCAGCTGCGCTGGCGGCCCTTCCCCATCCCCAAGGAGCCGGGCGTCGACTTTGTGCGCGGGCTCTTCACCGTCTGCGGCGCCGGAAGGTGTGCTGACCTTGGTCCCCGGACCCCGGAAGATCGACTGGCGGGCGGTCACTTTGCAGCCAGCCAGGGCCTGCGGGGGCGCCTGCTCTCCTCCTGGCGGCGCACCACCACCCCTAAGGCTGCGCTGCCCGATGCCTGGTGTGCTGCTCTTGGCACAACTAGGTTGTGCTGGTGGGGCTGGATGGTCGGATGGCGTGCACGGCCGAGGAGTGCGGTGTCTCTAGCGTCGTCGTCGTCGGTGCGCTCTTGTGTATGGCCTTGGGTGCGTGCAGCACGGCGGCCAAGGAGGGCTTTGCCATCCACATGTACGCGGCCAACAGCTCCATGGAGGACAGCTGCCTGGCCAACGCCGACGGGGACATGCTCATCGTCCCGCAGCAAGGTGCGCACCGCGGTGTGACCTTTCCTCCCCTGCTCCTCCTCCTCCTCCTCCTCCTCCTCCTCCTCCTCCTCTCCTCCTCCTCCTCCCTGCCGTGACGCCCAGCGCTGCAGTCCGCCAGCGCGCCACCCAGACTGTGGGCCACACAGACCAGGCAGGCAACACAGGGTGGGCCACACAGACCAGGCAGGCAACACAGGGTGGGCCACACAGACCAGGCAGGCAACACAGGGTGGGCCACACAGACCAGGCAGGCAACACAGGGTGGGCCACACAGACCAGGCAGGCAACACAGGGTGGGCCACACAGACCAGGCAGGCAACCGTGCGCGGCGCACGCCCGGCGGGGAGCGGTGCAGCCGTGTGTGCGTGGCGGCGCCCCGCCCGCCGCTCCGGACCCCGCGCGCGGCACTCGCACTCCCGCCACCCCTTACCTCGCCAAACGCGCTTCACCGCCGCAGGCACGCTGCGCATCCTGACCGAGTACGGCCGCCTGGACGTGGAGCCCACAGAGATTGCCGTCATTGGCCGCGGCATGCGCTTCTCCGTCCACCTCCTGCCGCCCGCCGGCCCCGCCGCCCCCGCCGCCGCAAACGTGCGCGCCTGCTCTCCCGTCAGCGAGCCGCTTGCCGCGGCGCTTCGTGGGACGCCGCGTCGCCCGTCAGGGCTCGCTCGCTGCGCCTTTTCTCGCCGGAGTCCGGCCGCTGATCCGGCTGCCGGGCCAACCCAAATGCAACGCGCTCGGTGCGACCCCGCTCGACCCTGCGCGACCCTGCTGGACCGTGTTGCTGCCGCAGGCGGAGCAGGGTGCGCGCGGCTACGTGCTCGAGATCTTCTCCGGGCACTTTCAGCTCCCTGAGCTCGGCCCCATCGGTGCGCCCACAACTAGACCATGCGTGCCGCGGCGACGCCGCGCAGCCGGCGGCGGCAGCGATCGCACACTCCGCTGCTGCCGCGCGGCGTGCGCAGACAGCGGGGACTTGTGCGGCGGCCGCCTGACGGTTGCGTGCTCGCGTTGCGTGCGTGCGTGTGGGCGTGCGTAGGGGCCAACGGGCTGGCGTATCCCCGCGACTTCCTGGCGCCCACGGCGTGGTACGAGGACAGGGACGGGCTCAACTACACCGTCATCCACAAGGTGAGGAGGGGGTGTGTGGGGAGGCGTGGTACGAGGACAGGGACGGGCTCGACTACACCGTCATCCACAAGGTGAGATGCGCAGTGCGGTGCCGCGGCCTGCGGTCGTGTCCATGGGGCTGCCTAGCACCTCCCGGGGCGTTTGGGCAGTGGAAGTGCTCACGATCCAGCCGCAGCCGACGATGCCGCGGGTAGCTGGGCAGCAGAACTGACTGCTGCGGCACTGTGCAGCCCGCCGGCTTGTGCGCGGCAATGACGGAGCTGCGGCACGCGTGCTCCCGCCGTGCGTTTGCCCCGTGCAGTTTGACGGGCAGCTCTTCAGCGCCTCGCAGACCTTCTCGCCGTTCAACGTGGTGGCCTGGTCAGGCAACTACGTCCCATACAAGTACGGTGCGTGCTGTCCTTGAAGCTGGCTCTCACGCTTCACGATCCTCTCCCCCCTCTCATTGCCACCACAGCAGCAGCCCGCCGCAAGCAGCGGAACGGCGCGGGTGCGACATGCACCACCGCACGTTGACGCGTCATGCGTGCGGTGGTTGTGGGTGTTGGTGGCGCGTGGCGCAGACCTCAAGAAGTTCTGCCCCGTCAACGCCGTGTCGTTCGACCACCCCGACCCCTCCATCTTCACCGTGCTCACGGCGCCCTCGGCCATCCCAGGTGCGCCTCCGCCCCTGTAGCGTCGCGTCATGTCCAGCGTGTTCAAGGCGCGCGCGGTGCACGGCGCGGGACGGCGCGCCCGGGCGGCAGGGCCGCGAGCGAGCGGGCTTGTGCTGGCGCGCTCCTGCCTTGCGGCGTGCACGCGCCCGTCGCGCCGCTCAGACGTGACGTGTGCGTGGGCGGTGCGTCCCTTGTGCGCGAACGCAGGCGTGGCCACCGCCGACTTTGTCATCTTCCCGCCCCGCTGGACCGTGGCGCAAAACACGTTCCGGCCGCCGTACTAGTGAGCAGCGCCGGCCCCTGGGCAAGCGCAGCACACGTGTAGCCGCGCCGCGCCGCAGCTGGCCCAGTTTCGCCGCCTTGTGGTGTTTGCGCGCCTGCACTCGCAGCCACCGCAACTGCATGTCTGAGTTCATGGGCCTCATCACCGGTGCGCGCCCCTTTCCCCGCAGCACAGCCTCCGCACAGCTTCCTCGCGCAGCGGGGCACACGTGTTGCGCTTCTCCGCAGCCTGCGTCTCGAACGGCGATCCGCCTGGCCGCCCAAAGCGGCAGCACTTTCTGTCCCACCGTGGATGCGTTCGCCTTGGCAGGCGAGCGGCCGCGTTCACCGCGCTTCTGCTGGTGCTGCTGCTGCTGCGCCCGAGCTCCCCGCAGGCGTGTACGAGGCCAAGCGCGACGGCGGGTTCCTGCCGGGCGGCGCCAGCCTGCACGCCTGCATGACGCCGCACGGGCCCGACACCATCACGTTTGAGGCAGCGTCGCGCAACGAGGCAGAGGAGCCCAGCCGC
>VFQP010003094.1_pt1 | contig 17428 bp, 15 predicted proteins | sample 3512351 | NCBI WGS metagenome assembly VFQP01 (sample SAMN10412372, study PRJNA504923) | tailings metagenome | isolation source: Relicate 1 Philex TSF1 revegetated site | place: Philippines: Tuba, Benguet | collected 2017-08-29
GGCACGCGATCTCATCCTCGCGCATGGCCTCCCAGGCGCGCCCGACCGGCAGCGTTCTGAGCCGCAGCGTCACGAAGTAGGCGATCAGCGCCAGAGCGAGCACGAGGTAATACATGAAGGCGAGGCGGTAGAGCGGCGAGAACGGCAGCCCGAGTGCTGAGATCAGCGAACCCGGCTCTGGACCGAGCGAGAACCCGAACAGCGTCGGCTTGGGAATACTCGAAATGCCCGCATACCCACCCGTGACCGGCACCCAGTTGATGATGACGATCCGGACGATTTCCGCGAACGCGAGCGTGACGATGGCGATGTAATCGCCCTTGAGGCGAAGAACGGGGAGACTGATCATAACGCCCCAGAACGCCGCGAGAATTCCCGCAAGCGGCAACACGATCCAGAACGAGAGACCGAAGTGCATCGTAAGCAGCGCAGACGAGTAGGCGCCGACCGCATAGAACGCGACGAAGCCGAGGTCGAGCAAACCGGCAAGCCCCAGGATGATGTTGAGGCCGAGACCGAGCACCACATAGATCAGGATCTGAATGCCGTACGTGTCGACGAGCTTCAGAAGACCAGGCCCGCCGGCCGATGAGATCGCCAGGGCCAGGAATGGATAGGCGAGCAGGAAAGCGATCATGATGCGCGGCAGGAAGCGCATGAACGGATGCGGCGGAGCGGCCACTGCCGATTTCGCCGGCGAGGTCCGCTCAACGCCTGCAGGCCACAGCAACGACAGCACCAGCACGCCGGCGAAGGCGACGCCGGCGAGCGCGAAGGCCACGCCCCACCGCTCGACGAGTACAATCTGGTTGGAGAGATTTACGTCCGTTCTGATCGCGACGATCGGAAACGCTAGACCCAGTGTCACGAGCGCGGCGACGAACGCCTTCTTGATCGCGTCTGCGCCAAATCCCATGGGTTAGACCTTCTCCACGTCGGGGCGGCCGAGCAACCCGGACGGCATGAAGATCAGAACGATGGCGAGGATCGAGAAGGCGGCGACATCCTTGTAGTCGAGGCTGAAATAGGCCGACCACAGCGTTTCGATCAGCCCGATCAGTAGTCCTCCCAGCACCGCACCGGGCAGCGAACCGATGCCGCCGAGCACGGCCGCCGTGAAAGCCTTCACACCGGGCACGAAGCCGTCGGTGAAACTGATCACGCCGTAGTAGCTGACCCACAGAAGCCCGGCCACCGAGGCCAGCATGGCGCCCATGACGAATGTCAGTGAGATGGTACGGTCGACGTCGACGCCGAGCAGCGACGCCATCTTCCGGTCCTGCTCGCAAGCCCGCTGAGCGCGCCCGAGGGAAGTCCGCTGCACGACGTACCACAGCACCGCGAGCAGCACGGCGGTGACCACCATGATCAGGAGCTGCTTCTCCGCGAGCGTCACGGAGCCGTCACCAACTGGAATGACGATTACGTTGGTGAGGATCGGTTCGAGCGTCTTGTTGCGCGGACCTTGAACGAGCTGCACGAAGTTGGAGAGGAAGATCGACATGCCGATCGCGGAAATCATCGGCGCAAGGCGGAACGAGCCGCGTAGAGGCCGGTACGCGAGCCGTTCGATGACCCATCCCCAGAGGCTCGTCAGCGCCATGCCGAGTACGAGGACGACTAGGAGCGCGACTCCTAGCATGCCGAGGCCCAAGAGCTGGGTCAGCATAAGGAAGAGAATGAGGGCGATGAAGCCGGCGAGCATGAAGACATCGCCGTGAGCGAAGTTCACCATGCCGATGATGCCATAGACCATCGTGTAGCCGATCGCGATGAGGCCGTAGATGGAGCCGAGCGTCAGCCCGTTGATGAGCTGCTGGACGAAATAATCCATGTAGCTGCCGTTCCCCCGAAAGATCGCCACCCCTTGCTGTTTAGAGCGGGCGAGGGCGCCATGGGAACTGATTTTTCAAGCCTAGCCCCAGGGAGACCCAGGCTTGTGCCCCCGCTGCTGTGGATTTAAGCAGTTGGCGAGCAAAATTTGGCGCGCCTGCGGTCGAATGCGCCTGAGTTCCGGTGGGGCGGCCGAATACGGACGGGGTTAGATCATATTGTGGGTGCCGTCGCACCACGGCTCATCGTCGGTGGCCTTACAACCGCACAGATTGAACGTCGCCGTCGACGTGGCCACGAATTCCAGGGGTTCAATGCCCGTGCCCTCATGCGACCCGTCGCAGAACGGCTGGGATTTGGAGCGCCCGCAGCGGCAGTACCAGTAGGTCTGCCCTTCGACGAGATCGACCTGATAGGGCCCTGTTTGAGCGACGACGGGTTCTTCAGCCATGGATGTTTTCCGGTGTGGTTCATTCGTTGCGTACCCCGGGAGGGAGCCGCCTTCAAGGGGTTAGGGGGCGAACATGATCAGAACTCCGGCCGGTCTCAGCCGACGTTCAGGGGATAGCGCTCGATGGTCTCGCCGCCCTCATCATCTGCCCAGGTCACCTTGAGCTCTCCCGGCCCCGGGACTTTCAAGAAGAATGAAATGTAAGGATTGGCCGAGATACCCGAGCCGAAATCGGCCTTGAACACCAGGGCGCCGTCGTAATGCGCCGTGAACGTATGGATGATGTTGCGGGGAATTGGTCGGCCCTCCGCATCCTTGCGGTTGCCCGTCTCCATGACATGGGTGATGAGCGCCTTGATCTCGATGATTTCGCCCGCTTGGGCCTGTTCCGGAAACTTCAGGCGTGGTTTCGAGGCGGCCATGCGTACCCTCAATCCGTTCCGCAACCGCCGATGCCGACGATCACTTTCTGGCGCGCGATGAGCAAGGAGTTGGATGAGGTCAAGGCTACGGCTATGACCTCCTGCGTTTTCGCGAGACGCATGCGCCCTGCAACCGTGGCTTTGCCGGACAGCGGCGTGAAGTGGAAGGTCGCAACGGAGGCTTGGGGGTTCTGCGTCGAAAGCAGGTGCACCCGCGCGATGTGATCCTCGTCCGTCATCGGGCTCTCGACCGTGATCTTGTAAGGGACGATGTTGCCGTTCTCCGCATCCTCAGGGAGCTCGAGCACCATCCGGCCCTCGATGGGCGTGCCGTTGCCCACGATCTTGCCGAAGGCATCGTCAAACTGGGGCGTCGGGACGAGGGGCGCTTCAACCGCCTGCACGGTTGCGGGATTCGCAAGCGGGGGATTGGCAAGCGACGAGCGCGATCCGAATGAGGCGGATGCTGCGGCTCCCGCGAAGCCGAGAAAGGCAAGAATCGTGCGTCGGTCCACCAGCCGTTTCGATTGGGGGCTGCAGGAAGTCACGATTGATCTCGCATTCATATCAACAGGGAAGACGCTGAAGCTGTTTTGAACTGCCCCTTCCACAGATAGGAAGTGGCAGGCCATATGGCCATAGCGCTTCTCGACAATCCTGGGGACTGCTAGCATAGGTCGCAAACGGGGTGCAAACCATGCGGCCAAGACATGCGGCCTGAGTTGGCGCGATGGGGATGGGGATCCGCGGCGTTCTTGGTCGCGGTGCTGTTCGCGGGACTTGGTGCCATCGCGGCATCACGCGACGAGGTGCGCGCGTCGTCGGAAATCCGTTTGATCATGGTCGAGGAGCCGGGCTGTCGCTTCTGCCGCCAATGGGACACCGAGATCGGCGGCGGATACCGGAAAACGGCCGAGGGCCGTTTCGCGCCCCTGAAGCGCGTACGGCGGGAAGATCCCATCGTCAAAGGCCTCGCTCCGATCGTCTACACCCCGACCTTCGTGGTCATGAGATCTGGCGAGGAACTGGGCCGCATAACGGGCTACCCGGGCGCCGATTACTTCTACACCGAGTTGCGTCCCATTCTTGCAGCCGCCGGGTTCTTTCCGGGCCTTTGACCGAGGTCACCATGCACGAAATCGACCGCAGACAATTCGGCGTGGGGCTCGCGTCGCTTTCCTTGGGACTTATGGTCGGACCGCGCCTGGCGCGCGCGGCGGAGAAAGGACGCGTCGCGATCATCGGCGGCGGACCGGCCGGCGCCACCGTGGCCGTCACCCTCAAACGCGCCGTGCCCGATCTCTCGGTGACGCTGATCGAGCCGCAGCGAAAATACACCTCTTGCTTCTACTCGAACCATTTCATCGGCGGCTTCCTTCCGTTCAGCCGCATCACCAACAACTATGATGGCCTCGTTGCGCTCGGCATCAATGTCATCCACGAACGGGCGACCGGGATCGATGCTGCGAAGCGCGAGGTGCAGGTCGAGAACGCGGCCAACGTCGGCTACGACCGGCTCGTGGTCGCGCCGGGCATCGGCTTCAAGTATGGATCGATCGAAGGCTACAGCGAAGCGGCCGCATATCAGATGCCGCACGCGTGGTCCGGCGGCCGTCAGTCACGCCTCCTCCGTGAGCGCCTGGACGACATGCAGAATGGCGGCCTCGTCGTCATCGCCGCGCCTCGCAACCCGTACCGCTGCCCTCCAGGCCCCTATGAGCGGGCCTGCCTGATCGCCAACTATCTCAAGCGCGAGAAGCAGAAAAGCAAACTCATCATCCTCGATCCGAAGATGTCGTTCTCGAAGCAGCCGGTATTCGAGGAGGCGTTCGCCAAGTACTACAAGGACATCATCGAGCTGCGCCTGACGAACGATATCGACGACATGAGCGTCGTGCGCGTCGATCCCAAGACCGGAGAGGTCGTCACGAAGTCGGGCGAAACGTTCAAGGCCGCCGTGGCCAACATCATTCCCGACCAGAAGGCGGGCGCCATAGCGATCGAAAGCGGGCTCGCGGAGGGCGACTGGTGTCCCATCAAGCCGGAAAGCTTCCAGTCGGCGAAGATGGAGAACGTCTACGTGGTTGGCGATGCGACCATCGCAGCGGAAATGCCGAAGTCGGCTTTCTCGGCGAACAGCCAGGCGCGCGCGGTCGCGGGCCATATCCTCGCGGATCTCACGGGCGCGGAGCGTCCTCCATCCGCCTACCGGAACACCTGCTGGTCAATGCTGGCCCCCGAGGACAGCGTCAAGATCGGGGCCGACTACACGCCCGGAGACGTGAAGGGAAAACATGCGCTGGTCCCCAAGAACAGCTTCGTGTCCCAGCCCCACGAAAGCGCACAGCTTCGCAAGGAGAACTACGAGGAAAGCCTAGCCTGGTATCGCACGCTGACGGACGACATCTTCGCGAAATCGGCGTCCGCCACCGGTAAGGTGCCGACGGGCCAACGCGGTTGAGCACCTCAGGCAATCGGCCTAACATGCCGCCCATACAACATATTTTGGGCGGATTACCGCGAGATTTCCACCGCTGACGGGAGCTCGGAGCGCGACTGGAGAGAAACACTTTATACTCTTAGCTTACCATGCCGCTGCTGGGGCGGGTTTTATAAGTAGTGCGTAGTCCGCCGCCGGAAGCGTGATCCGGGGTCGATGGCCTCTGCAACACAATGCAGGTGCCAGCCCCAAGGTGGGTTATCCGTATGTGCGGAGCAGCCCACGGACCTGAAAGCGGAGCCATCGATGGCGTTGTTCCTGCTTCTGATCGCACTCGTCGCCGTTTCTTTGGCGCTCGGCATGTGGCGCGCCTCGCCCTGGCAGTGGGCGGTCGGCCTTGGCGTCGTGACCCTGGCTTGGCAGTGCGGGTTCTTTCATGGCGGGGCACACTGGCCCCAAATCGGCTTTTTTGGATTTTTGACCTGGCTTGCGCTCGCCGCGCTGGGCTCGCTCTCGATCCAGGAAGTGCGCCGCCGGGCGGTCGTGCAGCCCGCCTTCAAAATGGTGCGCGGCATCCTTCCGAAAGTGTCCGATACCGAGCAGCAGGCGCTCGACGCCGGGACGGTCGGCTTCGACGCGGAGATTTTTTCGGGCACACCCGATTGGACCAAGCTTCGCGCCGTGCCGCCGATCGTGCTGACGCCTGAGGAACGCGCGTTTCTCGACGGGCCAACCGAACAGCTCTGCCAAATGATCGACCATTGGCAGATCCGCCATTCCGAGCGGCGCATGCCGAAGGAAATCTGGGACTTCGTAAAGGCGCACGGCTTCCTCGGGATGCTCATTTCGAAGGAGCACGGCGGCCTGGGGTTCTCCGCACAGGCCCAGTCGTTGATCCTCGGCAAGATTGCCTCGCGCTCGCCCGACGTCGTCACCATCGTCATGGTGCCGAACTCGCTCGGGCCGGGCGAACTCATCGAGAAGTACGGCACCGATGAGCAAAAGCACCATTACCTGCCGCGCCTCGCGCAAGGCCTGGAAGTTCCGTGCTTCTCGCTGACCGGCCCCACGTCGGGCTCGGACGCGGCGACCATGCGCGACATCGGTTATGTCACGAGAGGCGAGCACGAAGGCCGCGAGGTCGTCGGAATTCGCCTGTCTTGGGACAAGCGCTACATCACACTTGGCCCCGAAGCGACGCTCGTGGGTCTTGCCTTCCGCCTGTTCGATCCCGAGAAGATCCTCGGCGCCAAGGAAGACATCGGTATTACCGTCGCGCTGATCCCTTCTGATCATCCGGGCGTCAACATCGGCCGCCGACACTTGCCGTCTGGCGCCGCGTTCCCCAACGGCCCCAACTGGGGCACCGACGTCTTCATTCCGATCGACTGGGTGATCGGCGGCGAAAAGATGGTTGGCCAGGGCTGGCGCATGCTGATGGAGTGCCTCGCGGCCGGCCGCGCAATCTCGCTCCCGTCATCAGCCACCGCCGGCGCGAAGGCCATGCTGCGCGTGTCGACTGCATACGGGCGCATCCGCCGCCAGTTCGGGCTTCCGGTTGCGCGCATGGAGGGTGTCGAGGAGCCGTTGGCACGTCTCGTCGAGGCAGCCTACGTCAACGAAGCGGCCCGCGCCGTGACCGCGTCGATGGTCTCGCGCGGCGAGCGCCCGTCCGTAATTTCAGCACTCATGAAGTATCAAACCACGGAGCGCCTGCGCCGCGCGGTCAACGACGCCTTCGACATTCACGGCGGCCGCGCCATCTGCGACGGCCCCTCGAACTATCTTCAGGCCGCCTATCAGCTCGTGCCCGTCGGGATCACCGTCGAGGGCGCGAATATCCTGACGCGCACGCTGATCACCTTTGCGCAGGGTGCGCTTCGCTCGCATCCGTATCTCTACAAGGAGGTGCAGGCGGTACAGGATCCCGACAGCAAGCGTGGGCTTGAGGCGTTCGATGATGCCTTCTGCGGTCACATCTCATTTGCAATCTCGAACGTCACGGGTGCCTTCTTCCACAACATCACGCTTGGCCTCTTCGCCGAGGTGCCGGAACGCGCCCAAGGTCTCGAGCCGATCTACCGCCAGCTCTCTCGCGCCTCGCGCAACTTCGCGCTCGTTGCCGACTTTACGGTCGCGACGCTGGGGGGCGGTCTCAAGGTCAAGCAGAAGCTCACCGGCCGGTTGGCCGACGCCTTGTCGGAGATCTATCTCGTCTCCTGCGCGCTTAAGCGCTTCGAGGATGATGGACGTCCCGAGGCCGACCGGCCTATCGTCGCCTTCTGCGCAGCAAACGGACTGCACCGCTTCGAGGAAGCCCTGCGGGGCACAGTCGAGAACTTCCCCAATCCAGTTGCCCGCACGCTCCTGCGCGTTCTCGTTTTCCCCTTTGGCCGTCACTACTATCCGGCCTCAGATGAACTCGGGGGCAAGATCGTGCGTTTGGCGATCACACCGGGTGAGGTAAGGGACCGCTTGACGCGCGATATCTATATTTCCAACGATCCGGAAGATGCCACCGGTCTGCTCGAAGTGACGCTTGCCAAAGTCGTCGCCGCCGAGGAGGCCGAGAAGAAGCTCGAACGCGCGATCCGGGCCGGCACTGTGCGCCGTTACCACGGAATCGATTGGATTGCGGCCGCCGCAGATGCCGGTACGATTACCGAAAGCGAAGCGCTGCTACTCAAGGAGGCGGAAGCTTTGACCGCGCGCGTCATCGCCGTGGATCATTTCGCACCCGACGAGCTGACGCCCAACTATAGAAAAGTCGCGCCGAACCTCGGGCACAACTCCCGCGGCGTCGTCGAGAGCGCGAACCAATCGTGATGGGAGAAGCGACCAATGGCTCATGACAGTGAGGAACCTCTGGCTCCGCCGGCGGGCACGCTCGCATTCCGCGATTGGCGGTTCTCCGTCGATCAGGAAGGTATCGGCTGGGCCATCTTCGATCGCGAAGGCCAAAGCGCGAATGCCCTTGGCACGCGTCCCATAGAAGAGCTGTCGGCCATCATCGATTGGGCCGAGGAAGGCGCACGCCACCGCACGATGTGCGGCCTTGTGATCCTCTCCGGCAAGGACAAGGGCTTCATCGTCGGTGCCGACATCAACGAGTTCGACGGCTTCGAGACGGAAGCTCAGGTTATCGATCGCCTGCGCCTCGTCCTCGCATTGTTCGACCGCATCGAGCGGCTCTCCATTCCCGTCGTCGCCGGCATCCACGGCGTCTGCGTCGGCGGCGGCTTCGAGCTGGTTCTTGCCTGCCACTATCGCATTGCGACGCGCGACCCCTCGACGCGCGTCGGCTTCCCCGAAGTGAAACTCGGCATCTTTCCGGGCTGGCATGGCACCGCGCGGTCCATTCGCCAGGCGGGCCCAATCGCCGCCATGCAGGCGATGCTGACAGGCAGCATGATCAGCGCCACGCGTGCGCGCTCCATGGGCTTGATCGATGAGCTTGTCGCGAGCCCCGGCGCCCTGCGTTGGGCCGCGCGAAAGGCGGTCTTGAAGAAACGCAAATCGAAGCCTGCAGGGCTTGCCAAATCGCTGCTCACGCATTGGCCGGCGCGCGGGCTCCTTGCGAAGAAGATGCGCGACGAGACGAAGAAGAAGGCGCGTGAAGCCCACTATCCCGCGCCGTTCCGCCTGATCGATCTGTTCGAGCTGCACGGCGGTGATATCGAAGCCCTGAAGGCGGCCGAAACACGCTACTTCGCGCCGCTCCTGATTTCCGAGCAATCGCGCAATCTGCGCCGCGTCTTCAAGCTGTCCGAGCTATTGAAGGCGCAGGCTCCCAAGGATCAGACGTGGCGCCCGATGCGCGTGCACGTCATCGGCGCCGGGACCATGGGTGCGGACATCGCCGGATGGTGCGTCGCCTCCGGCATGGAAGTGACCCTCCAGGATCTCTCCCCCGAAGTGATCGAGAAGGGCATCAAGGCGCAGTCGAAACTCTTCTCGCGCAAGTTCAAGACCAAGGCCGAAAAGGCCGCCGCCAAGGCCCGCCTTATTGCCGATCCCACGGGTGCCGGCATTCCGCGCGCCGACGTTATCATCGAAGCCATCGTCGAGCGCCTCGACATCAAGCAGAAGCTGTTCTCGGAGCTCGAGGACAAGATGAAGCCCGGCGCCGTCATGGCGACCAACACGTCATCGCTCGAGATCGAAGCCATCGCGGCCCCGCTGAAGGACCCGGGCCGGTTGATCGGCATCCACTTCTTCAATCCCGTCGCCTTGATGCCGCTTGTGGAGGTGGTGCGCGGGGCGCAAAGCCGCGAAGAGGAGGTCAAGAAAGGCGCGACCTTCATCACCGCGATCGGCAAGTTCCCGCTCATCGCCAAGAGTGTGCCCGGCTTCCTGGTGAACCGCATCCTTGCACCCTACATGATGGCCGCCATGGCGCGCCTCGAGAAGGGCGAGGAGAAGGAGAAGATCGACGAAGCCGCGCGCACGTTCGGCATGCCGATGGGCCCCATCGAGTTGGCCGACACAGTGGGTCTCGACGTGTGTGCGCATGTGGGGCGCATTCTCGGAATATCGCCCGAAGGCTCAATGCTGCAGCGTCTGGTCGACGCCAAGAAGCTCGGCAAGAAGACCGGCGAAGGCTTCTACGTCTGGAAAGACGGCAAACCGGAGAAGGGTGACAAGACATTTGCGCCCGCCGAGCTGGAGCGCCTCGGCCGCGAACTCGTGGATCCGATCATCCTGGAATCCGAGCGTGCCCTCGCCGAGAGGGTCGTCGACAACGCCGATCTCGTCGACGCCGGCGTCATTTTCGGGACCGGTTTTGCCCCGTTCCGGGGCGGACCGTTGCACTTCAAGGCGAGCGAGCGCCGTGAAGGTTCCGCGCTCGAAGCGGCTGAATGACAGCGCGTCCGCGGCCGGTGCCCGGACAGCAGAGGGAGACATGACGTATGGCTGAGACATTGCGGCGGGTCGGCATCGTAGGTGGCGTGCGCACGCCCTTCTGCCGTTCGAACACGTTCTATTCCGACCTGTCCAACCTGGACCTGATGACGGCGGCCTTGAACGGCCTGGTCGACAAGTATCGCCTCAAGGGCGTGCACATCGATGAAGTGGTCGGCGGTGCGGTCGTCACCCACTCGAAGGATTACAATCTCGCGCGCGAGGCCGTGCTCGGCACCAAGCTTGCGCCCTCGACGCCAGGGATCACCATGCAGCAGGCGTGCGGCACAAGCCTCCAGGCCGCAAGTACCATCGGCGCCAAGATCGCATCTGGCGAAATCGATTGCGGCATCGCCATGGGCTCGGACACCACGTCCGACGCTCCCATCGTATTCTCGAAGAAGTTCGCGACGCGCCTCGTTCAGCTCCCGCAGCAGAAGACGGCGATGGATCGGTTTCGCGTGTTCAAGGGTTTCAGCGCGAAGGAGCTGATCCCGCAGCCGCCGGATACCTCCGAGCCGCGCACGGGCCTCAGCATGGGCCAACACTGCGAGCTGATGGCGCGGGAATGGAAGATCACGCGCCAGGAGCAGGACCGCTTCGCGTTCGAAAGCCACAAGAAGGGCGCCGAGGCCTACCGCTCGGGGTACATGGATGAACTCATCGTTCCTTGCGCCGGCGTCTACCGCGATAACAACCTGCGCGAGGACATCAGCCTCGACAAGCTTGCGACCTTGAAGACCGCGTTTGACAAATCCGAGAAAGGCACGCTGACCGCCGCCAACTCCACGCCGATGACCGACGGCGCCGCGTGCGTGTTGCTCGCCAGCGAGGAGTGGGCCGCGAAGCACGGTCTCGCTATCGAGTCCTTCCTCACGTACACGCAAAGCTCGGCCAACAACTTCGTGGCCGGCGACGGGCTGCTCATGGCGCCCACGATCGCCGTCTCCCGCATGCTGGACCGCGCGCATCTCACGCTGCAGGATTTCGACTACTACGAGATCCACGAGGCCTTTGCGGCGCAGGTGCTGGCTACACTCAAGGCTTGGGAAGATCCCGATTATTGCCGCACCCACCTCGGCAAGGATCATCCACTTGGTTCGATCGACCGCTCCAAGCTCAACGTGAAGGGCTCGTCACTGGCGTTCGGCCATCCGTTTGCGGCGACCGGCGCCCGCGTACTTGCTAACCTGTCCAAGCTTCTCGCCGAGCACGGCGGCCGCGGCCTGATCTCGATCTGCACCGCGGGCGGGATGGGCGTCTCAGCCATTCTGGAGAGCGCGACCCGGGCAGACGTGAGAGCGGCAGCCTGACACACCGAGCCGCGCGCCGGATAAGGTGTTGCTCGACGAGAAAGCCACGCTGACGGGACAGATGTATTTTCCGGACGCACTGTCCGAGTACATCTTCACGAGTATCGCACGCGCGGCCTAACGCGACACGTTGGACAGCACCGACTTCATCCCCGGGGCCGACCGAGATCACATCTCGTTCGTGAGCTTGCGGGAGGAAGCGAACGCCTACGTGGCCTCGCTCGTCATGGGCGTCGATCGCAATGCGGAGCCCGAACGCGTTGGCTGGCTTCTGCCGTCCGCCGCCCGGCACAGCGACCGTCCCCCCGGTTCGCCGCCGCCTGGTGGCCCTCCGCCCGGCATGGAGGGTGGCGCGAGGCGGCTGCGCGGCTCAGGGTCCATCGTGCCCGGCAGCAAAACGCGATCGAGGCATAATTCAGAAGTGAGGGTGGTCAGAAGGTGAGCTTGGTGCGCTGGTGGCCGATCTCCTCGAAGTTGTCCGGGCTGAGCCAAGCTTCGTAGCCGGCCTTGAGGCGCGGCCAGTCGCCGTCGATCATGGCGAACCACGCCGTGTCGCGGTTCTGTCCCTTGGCGACCATGTGTTGACGGAACACGCCCTCGAAGATGAAGCCGAAGCGTTGTGCCGCACGCCTCGATGGCGCATTGAGGTTATGGCACTTCCATTCGAACCGGCGATACCCGAGCGTCTCGAACACATAGCGCGCAAGGAGATAGAGCGCCTCGGTCGAAACGCGGCTGCGGGCGATGGCCGGTCCCCACAGGATTGAGCCGATCTCGATGACACCATGCGCGGGCTCGATACGCATCAGGGCTTGGCGCCCTTCTGCGCGTCCCGTCTTCTTGTCGATCACAGCAAAGAACAGCGGATCCGCGGAGCGTGACGCCTTCTCGAGCCAGGGCGAAAAGGCAGCGAGATCGCTCGGCGCCTCCTCGAACAGGTAGCGAAAGCGCTCTGCCGCGCCGGGCTCGAGTGCGGAAGAGAGCAGGTCTTGCCCATGCCGCTTGGCGTCCAAAGGTTCGAGCCGCACGTAGCGGCCATCGAGTGAGATCCGTTCCGGACGCGGAACACCCTTCCAGTGTGTCAGATCCAACGCGTAGTCCTTGAAGGAGAGTATCGGTGTCTGTGTGACGTCAGCTCTTGGCGCGCGCCTTCTGCGCTTCCTCGGCCTTGAGTTCCTTCTTGGAGAGCTTGCCGATCATGGTCTTCGGCAAGGTTTCGCGGAACTCGATATCGGCCGGCAGCTCGAGCTTCGAGATCTTGATCTCGAGATGCTTCATGAGGTCGGCGCGCGTCGCCTCCTGACCCCCCTTGAGCTTGACGAACGCCTTGGGTGCCTCCCCCCGGTATTTGTCGGCGATGCCGATGACGATGGCTTCCTCGACCGAAGGATGCTCGTAGAGCGCTTCCTCGATCCGGCGCGGGTAGACATTGTAACCCGAGCAAATGATCAGGTCCTTGATGCGATCGACGATGAAGAAGAACCCGTTTTCGTCCATGATCCCGACGTCGCCGGTCCGCAGGAAGTTGCCGGCGAACTGCGCGGCAGTCTCGGCGGGGCGGTTCCAGTAGCCCTTCATGACTTGAGGGCCGGCGATGCAGATCTCGCCGCGCTCTCCCTTGGGAACCTCGCGCGTGGGATCGGTGAGGTCGCGCAGCGAAACGATGGTGCCCGGCAGCGGTAGGCCGATCGAACCGCGCTTTATGGGCCCGGTGAGCGGATTGCACGTGGCGACAGGCGAGGCTTCGGACAACCCGTATCCCTCGACCAGTGAGCAGCCCGTGGTCGCGTCGAATGCGTCCTTGATCTCGGCGGGCAGCGCCGCGCCACCCGAAAGACAGAACTTCAGGCTCGTGAGATCGTAAGTTGCGATGCGTGGATGATTGAGGATCGCGTTGAAGAGCGTCGGCACGCCCGGCATGATCGTCGGCTTGTGCTTGGCAATCAGATCAAGCGCATCGTTAAGGACGAAGCGCGGCATGAGGATCATCTCGGCCGCAACCTTGACGCCGAGGTTCATCACCACCGTCATGGCAAAGACGTGGAAGAACGGCAGCGCCGCCAGCACCCGCTCTTTGCCGTGCTCGAGATCCGGCGCCCATGCCGCGATCTGCTGGACGTTGAGGTAGACGTTGGCGTGCGTGAGCATCGCGCCCTTTGGCGTGCCGGTCGTGCCGCCGGTGTACTGCAGCACCGCGATGTCGGAGGCGGGATCAATATCGACCGGCGTGAAGCTGTTCGCGGACGACATGAGGTCGCTCTCGAAGCGGAGTTTGTCGCGCACTCTTGAAGAGCGGGGACGTGCCAGTTCCTTCGACTTGAAGAGCTTGAACAGCACCGCCTTTGTTGCCGGCAGCAGGGCCGGGAACGATGCGACCACCGCGCCCTTCAGGACCTTCTGTTCGATGAGCCGCTCGACCTTGTCGAAGAGCACCTTGAGATCGAGCGTCACCATCAGCTCGGTCTCACTGTCCTTCACCTGGAAGGTCAGCTCTTCCAAAGAATAGAGCGGATTGTAATTGACGACGACCCCGCCGGCCTTGAGGATTGCGAAGTAATAGATGACGAAGGTGGGGCTGTTCGGAAGGAAAAGCCCAACTTTCGTGCCCTTCACAACACCGATTTGCTGGAGGCCGGCGGCAGCTTTGTCGACCAGTTCACCGATCTCGCCATAGGTCAGCGTTCGCCCCAGAAACGTGGTGCAAGCCCGAGCGGGGCTGGTCGCGGCGGCCTTCTCGATGAGGTGGAACAGCGGCTCGGCTTCGAGCGTCATGTTCCAGTCCACCCCGTTGGGATAGCTCTTAATCCAGGCATGTGCCGTGCGGTCGGAATCCTGAGTTACCCCAGTCATCGCCATCCGGATGTTCTCCCGCGCTATCCCGTTAGGGCTGTTCTGGCCGGGGAAGCCGCGTCTGCGTGTCGCGCGAGCATCCCGAGGCTTTCACTATCCTCCGGGCAAGCATTATCTGTAGTTTGAACGTGACGCCGAAACGCTACTTGTAGCATTCAACACTTATTTTCTGTTTTCGCCTAGGCCTGCCCCTCAAAAGGCGGTGTGTGCTGGCTGTGCTGGCTGTGTCCCACGGAACTTCACGGCGTCGTGGGATCTGTCATAAGCGGCCTTGTGCTGGACAGCCGCAGGGAAGCTAAAGCCCCGTTGGCTGGACTTCAGGCCGGTTTAAGGATATGTGACGCCCAAGCTTGTGATCATTGCGGCCCTGATCTACTTAAGTGTCTAATTACTTAAGTTCAGTCACACGGGGTCCCTGCAAGTCGCGTTGGGCAGGGTTTGGAGAGCGAGATGGACGAAGTCGCAACCAAAATCATCGAAATTCTCAAGAAGCACATGAAAGAGCCGAGAGACGATATCTCTCTCTCGACCGCTTTGACCGATCTTAAGATCGAATCGCTAGACCTTGCGATGATTGTGTTCGACATCGAAGATACCTTCGGTATCGAGATTCCGTACAATGCCAATGAAGACGTAGGCGACTTCAAGACCGTCGGGTCCGTCGTTGACAAGGTTAAAGGCCTGATGGCCGCTGGGCCCGCCGCTGCAAAGGCGTAAGGACCCGTTCGACGTGTTTCCCAGTCTCAAACACTGGTCGCCCCAGAGGCGACCAGTGTTTGTACTTGGCTGGACCGCAGTCACAGATCTTAGGATATGAGAGCGATGACAAAGGGCAACGGCACACGTCGTGTGGTCGTCACGGGGCTTGGCGCGGTCACGCCAATCGGACTCAACGTGGCCGACTTCTGGGCCAGCATGCAGGCCGGTAAGTCGGGTGTCTCGGAGCTCGGCGGCTTCCCCCTCGAAGACCTCAAGATCCTCATCGCAGCGCAGATCAAGGACTTCGATCCGAAGGTCCGGCTGAAGAACTACAAGCGCGACAAGATCATCGTGCACGCCGATCGCTATTCCTGGTTCGCGGCGGCGGCGGCCGAGGAGGCTGTACAACAGTCGGGCATCGAGTTCCCGCTCGCCAACCCCTATCGCTCAGCTTGCATCATCGGCTCCGGCGCCGGTGGCCTGACGACGTTCGAGAATGCCTATCGCGACCTCTTCATCAACAATAAGCGCGCGACCAATCCGCTGACGCTGCTCCGCATTATCGGCTCGTCCGCTTCGGCCCATGTCGGCATCGAATACGGCGTCAAAGGCCCGACCTTCGCGACGTGCTCGGCTTGCTCCACCGCGACCCATGCCATCGGCATCGCCCGCGACTACATCCAGAACGATCTCGTGGACGTCGCAATCGCCGGCGCCTCCGAATCGGTGATCAACTACGGAACCATGAAGGCTTGGCAGGCGCTGCACGTGCTCTCGCCGCAGGGCTGCTTCCCGTTCGCGAAGAAGCGTAACGGCACCGTGCTCGGTGAGGGCGCCGGCATCCTCGTGCTCGAGGAATACGAGCACGCGAAGCGCCGCGGCGCGACCATCCTTGCGGAACTCGTCGGGTACGGCATGGCTTCCGATAGCCAGGACATGGTGAAGCCCACCGTCGAAGGCCCGAGCTATGCGATGCAGATGGCGCTCGACGATGCTGGGATCGATCCCTCGGCGATCGACTACCTGAACGCACACGGCACGGCGACGAAAGACAACGACATCAACGAGACCCGCGCCATCAAGGACGTTTTCAAGAACGCTGCGTCCAAGCTTGCGATCTCGTCGACGAAGTCGATGACCGGCCATCCGCTCGGAGCCGGTGGTGGCATCGAGGCCGTCGCCTGCATCAAGGCCATGCAGGAAAGTTGGATTCCGCCGACGATCGGTTTGGACGAGGTCGATCCCGAGTGCGATCTCGATTACGTGCCCAACGTGGGCCGTAACATGAAGGTCGATTACGCGATGTCCAACTCCTTCGCGTTCGGTGGCCTCAACGCAGTCGTGGTGTTCGGACGTCCGCCGGCGTGATGGCGCGCCGGATGCCCTTGATCGAGCCTCCGCGCTGAGGCTCAATGGCAGCCGATGCCGACCAACCTTCTGCCCAAACGGCCTACCCCCCCGCGGAGCACGAGCGCGCGCTCCGGCCAAGCGCCGTCGCGTTGTGTGCTGATCAAGGCCGGGCGGGTCTCCATCCGCGCCACGTTGCTCGATACGACGACAGCGGATCGAATCTGGGCGGCGTTGCCGATCCATTCGACTGTCGAGCGATGGGGGCAATCCATCCACTTCGAAACGCCAGTCGAGACGGGCCGGGACCGCACGGCGCGCATGCTTGCGGCGAAGGACGACATCTACTTCTGGGTGGAGGACGATCGCATCCTCATCGCATTCGGACCGACGCCGATTTCGCGTCCGGGTGAAGTACGGCTACCAAGACCTTGCAACGTTTGGGCAAAAGCTTTGGATGACGTGACCCCCTTGAAGGATGTCGCGCCAGGTGAGAAAGTGTCCGTGACGGCAGCCTAAAAAGATATCATCACACGCCGCGATCGAAGCTTGAAGAAGCAACTGAATCGCGGCCCAGCGCGTTGGCCGTCCAATAGAGACTCCGGGAGGCTGTGGTGCGGCACGTACTCATCAGAGCTGGGAATGTGATGATAAGGGCGCGCTTGCTTGCGACGCCCACGGCAGATCGTATCTGGAACTCCCTGCCGATCCGCGGTTCCGTCCAGACCTGGGGCAAGGAAGTCTATTTCCGGACCCCCATCTCACCTGATCTCGAGCCGGACGCCCGTGCCGTCGTGAACAAAGGTGAGATTGCCTTCTGGCCGGACGGCGATGCCATCACCATCGGTTTCGGTGCCACGCCAATTTCGAAGCGCGGAGAAATCCGCTTCACCAGCAAATGTAATGTCTGGGCTATCGCGATCGACGATGTCGATCAGATGAAGAGCGTCTATCCCGGTGAGCAGATCTCGGTGGTGGAGGCTTCGAGCGAGGGACAGGCCTGGGCGAGCCGTCCGCTGGGCGACAGCCATTGTCCGTCGCCCTCGGCGATGCGCGCTGCACTCTGCACGTCCGGCGACGAGAGCGGCACCTCCGGCTGATCCTGGAAGCAGAAGTGACGAGAAAAGGCCGGAGCGTTGGAGAGCCGCCCCGGCCTTGGTTGTGCCCGGCC
>VFQP010003095.1_pt1 | contig 17423 bp, 23 predicted proteins | sample 3512351 | NCBI WGS metagenome assembly VFQP01 (sample SAMN10412372, study PRJNA504923) | tailings metagenome | isolation source: Relicate 1 Philex TSF1 revegetated site | place: Philippines: Tuba, Benguet | collected 2017-08-29
GGACCAGCGTGGGGCCGATGTATGCGTTGGAGATGATGGTGTTGATGTTCGATCCGTTGTTGGCGATGGAAAATGCGAGGATCGATCCCGCCATGGTGCTGAGCTGGAGCCCGGAAGTCAGTCGGCTGACCTCCCCCGCCACCACGGCAGCGTCCACGAACTTGGAGTTGACCTGCGCAGGGCAACGTGGGAGCGGGCGCGCTTGTCCGTGTATGCCCAACAGAGCAGCCGCAGCGCGCCCGTGTGGGACAAGTGCGGGGTAGACCGCACCTCTGGCACGCCCAGGAGGCCGCCCCCGCTCAGAAACTGCGCCGTCAAGTCCGCCTGGAACGCCCTGCAGGCACGGGCACACCTGGTGAGGCCACACGTGAGCACACGGCAGCAGCACACCAGCTGCAGGAAAGCTCCACAGGAGAACTCGTGCCCGCACCGGAAAGCGTCGTCGGTGGCCGCAAACACGGTCCACTTGCGCGTGCGGTCGGAGAAGGCCGCCGTCCAGTTCGTCACAGCCGAGATGTTTTGGAACACAGGCGGCAGCGACGTGCGATTGACCAAGGCCCGAAAGATGGTGAGCTCCGGCAGCGCCACCAGCACCTGGACAATCACAAGGTGCGCGCGGTGCGGCCGGCTCTGCTCTGCCGTCGCCGGACGAGGCGCAGGGCCGTGCGTGCGCGTGCACAACGAATCGTCCTGCGCATGCGGTGGGAGCTGCGCTGAGCGCACCTCGGACACGGTGAGCGCCGGCGGTGGCGGCGGAGCGGGCGCGGCCTGCCCTGGCGGCGCGGGCGGCGTCGGGGGCTGCGCCAGTCCCGCAAACACGACCGAGTCGACGACGTGCACGACGACGAGGCCCGAGGGCGAGAGGACGTTGGCCGTGACGATTGTCAGCACGCTATCGGGCGCTCGGACCAAGACCTTGTCGTCGCGCTCCAGGACCACGTGCAGGTTGACCCTGCATTGCGCAAGTGGCCAAGGGAGGCAGCAGGCAGCTTGTGGACGCACAGCTGCGTGCAGAATTGGGCCGCACAGGCGCCGTCGCATGTGTGCTGACGCGTGGCGTCTGCAGTGCTCACCCCAGGTTGGGGAAGAGAAGCGTCAGCGCCTGCCCGTTGCTCATGTCCGACAGCAGGTGGACCCCGCGCACAATCTGCGGCGCGCGCACGGGGGAACGGCAGTGCTCCGTTGAGGTCCCATCAAGCACGGTCTCGCCAATGCAGGCATGCGCCCATCTCAACACAGCGCACACCTGCAGCTTGAGCAGGCGGATAATGTTGCCCACGTCCTGCCCCAGCACCGAGACCGTGCCCGTGCCCAGCTTGGCAATCACGTCAGTGAACGCTGCGCACGTCGAGGAGCAAGCCAGAGGGCACCTGGTCGCTCATCACGGGACGCAGCAGCGCGCGCGCCCGATGATGGCGCCTCGTCTTTACGCTCACCCCTGTTGTTTGGCACGAGCAGCGTGGCGTTCTGCGTGCCCTGCACCAGCATGTCAAAGACGTCCGGGAAGCCCCGCGCGCGGGCGATGTTGACCAGCGCCATGAAGGTGGAGACGTCGGGCTGCTGCGACGTCAGCTGGGCGTAGAGCGAGCGGCCGGGGCCCGGCGGGCTGGGCGGCAGCGGCGGCGACGGCATGCCGAGGAAGCCGTCCTGCCCGTCGCCCAGCCGCACGCCAAACTCGGGCTGGCTCAGCAGCACCGTGTTGACCACGTGCGCCACGGCGCGCCCCGCCACTAGTGTCTGGAGCACTCTCGCCGTGGCGAAGCGAGCCTGAATCAGTACCCTGCCCCAGGCGTCACGGGCCGTTTGGAGCTTGTATGTCTGTGTGCCGTCGTACGGGACCTGCTGCTGCTGCTGCTGCTGCTGCTGCTGCTGCTGCGCCAAGGTGGTCAACTCGCGGGGCGGGAGGAGCTGTGATGCCAGCAGCGTGCCGGTGACAAAGTGGGAGAGCACGAACGTGGTGGTGAGGGTGGCGTTGGCCACCCACTCGGTGCTGAAGGTGAGGGACATGCGCAGCGCCAGGCTGTCGAGCGCCTGCGCGGGCGGTGGGCAGCACGTGCGTGGGAGGGAGCGAGCGGCAGCTCGTTCATGGCTCGTCACAGCGCCTTTCCCCCGACCACTTCTGGTCCGCGCGCAGGCGCCGGCTCATTGCTGCGAGCTTTGTGCTTCGCTGCCACAGGTGCGCGCGTACCTGTTTCGTGGGCACAAAGACGGTGATGCTGCGTTCGGGGTCCTGCAGCAAGGACGAGAAGCTCCCTCTCCCGTCTTCGTCCACTGTTTCCAGAGTGGACAGCATGAAGGCAAAGGACTCCAGCTCGCCGTCCGCGTTGAGCAGGTCCCACAGAGTGTCGTTGGCGCCGTGCAGCGCCCGGTGCGGTGTGCGGAGCCCGGCGACGGCGCCTACCGCTGCTGAACACGCTGCGGCCAGGCAATTGTCCAACGCAGTCATTCCAGTTGCACAGCAACCGTGGTGCGTGCTTCTCCTCCTCCTCGCAGGAGTTGTCCTCCCGTTGTGCCGTGCATGTTGACTATGCACCTGTCCACGCCGTCGCGCAGCAGACGAGCAGCCACGATAAGCGCCTCATCCTCGCGCGCTTCCAGCCTCTTCTTCTCGCGGCTCTGCACGGCTGGCTTCTGCTCTCTTCGGTCGGCCACGCTACCGAACTGGCTGCCTCTGCAGGCGCTGGCTCTCGCACGCTGCGACTTCTCGTGCAATGCATGTGTGGTCTTCCGGGCGTATGGGGTGCGCGGAGAACCTCGCTCGCTTGATCGCATTCCGCGGGGCACGGTCAACTGCTTGAAAATGGCGACAGATCCATCCCCACCACACAAAGACAACTGGGAGAATATAGAGCCACGACAATGGTCTTCGCAGGTTCTTCTTCGCCGTGCAGCGGTGGCGCTGGGCCAGCTCCTTGCGCCGGCGCCGGGCAGCACTTATCGGATGGACAGATGTGCAGTCCCTGTACATGCCTCGCCCCACCTCACAACAACAAGGGCGCCGCCAGCAGCACCGTGTCCACCGCCTGCGCCACCGCCTTGCCCCCAAGCAGGTCAAAGGTCAGCACCGACGCGGTGCTGCCTGGCGCCGCCACGTTGAGGGTGCCCTGACTGATGCTCAGGGTCAGGTTGACGCCCAGCATGGTGGTGAGCGCCGGCGTCCTGAGGAGATCCGCCTGCAGGTAGCTCTTGTTTGGCACCACGTGGAGCAGCAGCAGGTCCGAGACGGCGCTCACGTTCTTGCTGAGCGCCGCCGCTGTGATGCCCATCTCCGCCAGGTAGTCCTCCACCGCCTGCACCAAGATGTGCAGTGGTGGCGAGGGCACCCGCTGGCTGGCTCAGGCCCAGATCAGGACGAGCGCGGAGAGGTGACGAGGAGCGCAGTGCTGCGCGCTCCGGGCACGCACGTCGTTGGTGGGCGCAAACAGGGTGAGCGGCTGGCTGGTGTTGGAGAGCAGAGCGGTGAAGTTGATGGCGCCCGCCGAGGCCACGTCCACCAGCAGCCTGAGGGTGGCAAAGGTAGGGTCGTTGCCGAGCAGGGTGTAGAGCGACTGGCCGGGCGGCGAGGGCGGCTTGGGCAGGGGCGCCGGCAGCAGCACCTGCGGCACGCACGGCCCATTGGGGAGTGGCCAATTGAGCAGCTGGCGGTGCATGCGGATGGAGCAGCTAGGGTGTGCGCGTCAGGCCAGGCAGCACTGGTCGTGAGCGGCGGCGCACCGATGAAATGGCGTGCGCCACGGGCGCGCCGCCCCGCAGGTTGTACAGGACCACCCGGCCCGTGGCGCCCGGCGACACAATGTCCGCGTTGCTGGTGGTGGCCTTGACCGCCAGGGAGACGCCTGCGTTGTGCGCGCAGAGAGTGCGCGGCGGCTTGCACCTGCGGTTCAGCGCGCCCGGCGTGCGCACCGCGTACACCCTCCCAGGCCCGTACCTGTGAACTCCGAGGGCAGCACCACCCCGTTGTCCAGCTTGCTGCCGTTGACGACGCGTGGCACGGTGTGCAGCAGGAGGATTGACGTGATGGCGCTGGCGTTGCCCGTGAGCGCGGCCCACGCCTCCCGGCCCATCTTGACCTGCAGCACCTGGAACGCCTGCGAGCGAGCAAGGGCGGCGCAGCAGCGTCTTGTCAGGGGCCTGAGCCACCCTCAGTCTAAATGCCCTGCCCGGCTGTCCGTGTCCATCGCCCAGCGCCCTGATTCCCCCTCCCCCTCCCACATACACGCACGCACCGCGTCAACCGGCGCAAACAGCGTGAAGTTGCCGCCGCGGTCGCTGAGCTTGGCCACAAAGTTGACCGGACCCGAGCTGCTGGCAAAGTCCACCAGCCCCTTGAGCGTGGAGAACTGGGAGCCCGCGCTCGATATCACGTCGTACAGCGAGCCGTTGAATGGCGGCGGCAGAGGGTCTGGCAGGAGCACCCGGTCCACCGCGTGCGCGACTGAGAGGCCCCCGTAGACGTCGGGCACGATGATGTTTGCCGTCGCGCCAGGCGACACGATGGCCGTCACGTTCCTTCCGCCCGCCGAGCTGTTGGTCACAGCCACGCTGACGTTTGTGCCGAGGGTGGTCGTCCAGACGGAGCCGTTGGTGAGTGCGGCTGTGCTGACGGCGCGGCCCAGCACGTGCTCGAGCAGCAGGCCGGTGATGACGGTGGCGTTGCCAAACATCGCGGGGCCGGCGGGGCCCAGGTCGTCAAAGAGCGCGTCAAAGGCCTGCAGCGTGTTGTTGTTTTAGGGGTCACGCCACGCCGCTTGGCTAGGAGGGCCGGTCCGCGACTGCCAGCTGCGTCACCTTGACCCGGCAATCCACCGCGCGCAGCATCGGCCCTCACCGAGTTGATGGGCGCAAAGACGGTGATGGCGGCGGACCGGTTCGCCAGCGCCGTGGCAATGTCCACGGTCCCTTGTGACGAGGCCAGGTCCACCAGCACCTGCGCTCAGAGCAGCACCCACGCGCAACTGCAGAGTGGCAAGGTGCGGCGGGCCAGCCCACTCCACGCGCTCGCTGAGCAAGGGCACGGCCCACATAACCCAACGCACCTTGAGCGTCTGGAACTCGCCGTTGTCGGTCAGGATGTCGTACAGCGACGGCGGCAGCACATTGGCGACAGGCAGCAACACCCCGTCAATCACATGCATGACGGCGCGGCCGCCGCGCAGGTCAAACGTGTCGACGAAGCCGGCGTTGCCGGGCGAGTCGATCTGGGTGAAGAAGCGGTTGCGGTGCACCGTCAGGTTGACGCCGGCCAGCGAGGGCAGCGAGGCCTTGCCCACCAGGTCCCGGCCAAGCGCCACGTAGCCCAGCACGTGCGTCAGGAGCACCTCGGAGATGGCCGTGGCGTTGCTGATGAGCGCTTGCGAAGCGTTGGCGCCCAGGGCCTCCAGCAGCGCATCGAAGGCCTGCGGTTGGGCACACGCACGGGCGGGGTGGCCAAACCGTTGGCGTCCTTCGCGCAGCTTTTCGGGGGGGGGGGGGGGGGGGGGGGGTCACGGGGGGCTGCGTGCGTGCGTGTGTGCGCCTCACACACCTCGTTGGTCGGGGCAAAGAGCGTCAGCGGCGCGGTGGCGTTGCTGAGTGCCTGCGGATGAGGGCAAGGGGGAAGACCACCAGCGGCACGACTCGACTGGACGCCGCAGCTGAGCCCTCACCGCAGCAGTCCTGCCGCGCCTCAGAATCACTCGCCCAAAGTACTGCCGCACCTGCCGCAGGTCCACGGGCCCCACGTCGGACGTCACGTCAATGAGCGCCTTGAGCGTGGACAGCTCTGGCGTGGTGCTCAAGACCTGATACAGAGTGCTCAAGGCCGGCGGCGGGGGCGCCGACACGAGCCCAGCCACCGGCAGGAGCACCTCGTCCACAATGTGCAGGATCTGCGCGCAACACAGCGCAGCGGCCGGGCCCAGGGCCACCACACCCGTGGAGCGACAAGCCGCCCGCGGCCTCAAGACGTGCTCCAGCGTTGCCCGCGCCCACCTGCTCGCCGCCAGCGATGTCGGCGACCAGCACCCGCCCCGTGGAGCCGGGCGCGACGACGTCGGTGAAGCCATTGCTCGTCTTGCTGATGCCGAGCCGCGCGCCCTGCAGCGACTCTAGCTCGGTGCCGTTGACGAGCAGGGTGCTGTCCCACGTGCCTGCCACCACGTGCGTCAGCAGCAGCTCTGTGACGGCGGTCCGATTGGAGATGAGGTCAGCGGCGGACGAAGGCCCCAGCTGCGCCACCAGCGCGTTGAAGGCCGCGTTGTTGGGCGCGAAGAGGGTCAGGGGCAGCGACGCGTTGCTGAGCACTGCGGTGAAGTTGGCCGTGGCGTTGGGCCTGCACACAAGCGGCGGCGTGGGGTGGGTGCCGCGCGGACGCATCCGAGTGACTCAAGGAGCGCCTGGCCTTTCTCCGCCCCACACACACACACACACGCCCCCCACACACATGGAGGAGGCCTGCTACACCAGTAGGACTGTTGGGCACGCAAGCGCGCACCCCAGCCGCTCACCCAGAGCTGGCAAACGCCAAAAAGTCGCGGAGCGTGCTGAGGTCCCGCGTCCCAGAGATGACGGTCCACAGCGTGGTCGCTGACACGGTCGCTGACGCCGGTGGGCTCTGCGGGAGGGCGCGCACGGCAGAGTTGACTTTCTCCGCACGAATCGCCCACCACCCCCGCGGGCCTCGCAAACTCGCAGTCCCGCCGCCACGCTGACCGACTCACCCCTGCATCTTGGGCCGATGCTGCGTGTGCGCGCGCAAACACCACACGCGCACGAAGATGAAGGTGGCATCGGCGGTACGGCCGCGCGAAGAGGAAAGTGAGTCCGCCGTTCAGCTCTCCTCGACGCGCGCGCCCCCCGATCATCGGTATACAGGTGCTTGTGTGCTGCGTGAACCTTGCGTCCCTGTCCCCCCAGAGTCTTTGCTCCCCGGGGCCACTTTCGCGCTGCCTCCTGCAAGCGATGCTTCGCGCCATCCCGCGACCCCACGGTGAGCCTGCACGCGCTTTGTTCGTCATGATCATGGCGCTGGTCCTGACTGCAGCGTGCTGCTGCCGTCGAGCTCTGCTGCATTTAAGCTGTCGCGGGCACCCCTCCGCTGCTGCTGCCCGACCGCGAGCGCCCATCGCCGACACTGCGCATACATGCGCTTGCACTCTCACCTGTAAGCGCCGCCGCCGTTGCTGCCAGCGCCACGACCGCTACTGCGGTCAAGGTCAACATCGACGTCCGAGCAGGACGACGAGCCTCGCGGCGCGACGCCAACGACGATGATGATATCAGCGCTGTGTCTGTGTGTGCTTGCGCTGTGCGTTGCTGTGCTCGATCTGCTGCGCGGCGCACGCCAGGAGCACGACCAAAAAGTGAGTGCTCACGAGTCCTCAGACCTGCTTGCACTGCAAGTGTGGCAAGGCTTGCAGTGGCAAGCAGCATGGGGGTCATTGATATTGCGTGGTAGGACCTCCGGAGGACGCGTGGTCACGTGGTCACGGGTGCTCATCAGTCCTTCATCGACGGCGGCCGGCCACCAGCGCCAGCAGGTCGGCCAGGGTCGCGGGCGGGAGGATGCCGCCGCTGACGGTGTAGACGATGCTGTGCCCGGCTCTCCGCCCAGGCAAGTGCAGGGTCGGGCGCACGAAGGGCGCCGTGGCGAAGGGGCTGTTGACCACCGAGGCGCCAGAGAAGGTGTTGACGAGCACCTGCGTGAGCAAGCGGCACGTGGCAACTTGAAGGATGCGCTGTACGGCGGAGTGCGCACAAGGCGCCCCACTCTTGGGTGCAAGCGTCCAATTGTGAGCACTGTGACGACCTGCACTGACCTGCACTGTGACGCCCGAGACGGAGGTGAGCGCCTGGCCGGGCAGCATCACGCTGTAGACGCCGCCAAACACGTGCGCGCTGAGGATGAGCTGCTGCAGGTCGAGGTTGCTGGCGAATGCCCCGGCGGCGGGCCCGGCCAGGTCCATGAGCGACTGGATGGCCTGCGGCGTCGAAGAGGGTGGAAGTGCAACATTTATGACTCGTGGCAGCGCACGCACGCATACCTCCCCTGGTGCCTGCCTGCCGCCAACGCACCTCGTCCACTGGGGCCAGGACGGTGAATGCCGCGGTGGCGTTGCCCAGCAAGGCCTCCCAGTTGGTGTAGAAGCGCGTGCGGTTGCGTGTGCTGGCCGCGCTGACCCGCTCCACCATGGCCAGCAGCTTCGCAAACGAGCCGTCGCTCCTGAGCAGCGTCAGCACGTTGGCGTCCACGGGCGGCGACGGCGGCGGGCGGGGCGGGCGCGGCGGCGGAGGGCGCGGCGGCGGCGGCGAGGGGGCAGGCGGCGGCGGCGCGGGGGGCGGCGGGCGCGGCGGCGGCGGCGAGGGCGGCGCGAAGGGGACGGGCGCGGGGACCAGCACGGCGTCCACCACGTGCACCACCACGGCGCCGTCGGCGGCCCACAGGTCCGCCAGCACCACGCGGCCGGTGGACCACGGCGCGGCGACATCGATGCCGCCGTTGCCTCGGCGCACGGCCAGGCTGGCGCCGGACGCCGAGGTGAGCTGGACCCGGTCGCTGAGCTGCGCGCTGGGGATTGGGCCGCCGGCGCCTCGGACGACGGCGTGCGTGAGCAGAAGTGCGCCGAGGGCCGTGAGGTTGCTGCTGAGGGCCAGGAACCTGGGGCCCAGCTGCCGCTGCAGGCCCTCAAACGCCTGCGAGCGTGAGAGTGCGCGTGGTGGCGGTCAGAGGGGAGGGCTGGCGGGGCAGGAGCCGCTGAGCAAGGGCTCTTCAAGGGGCCACCAACCACACCTGGTTGTGCGGGGCGAAAAAGGTCAGGCCCGTTCCCGCTGGGCTGCTGCTAGTGCCGAGCAGCAGCGCCCTGACGTCTGGCTGCCCCGCGCCGGCCACGTCGAGCAACAGCTTGAGGGTGCTGAGCTGGGGCATGGACGCCACCAGCTGGTAGAGCGACTCGGGGCTGGGCCGACCGTACACGGCAAAGGCCCGGGGCACGAGCACCTGCGTCCAGAGTTGCAGGATTGGGGTGAGCTCTGAGGTTGGGGTGCGGCACACAACATGAGCGGCGCGAGAAAAGCGGGCGCTCACGTCGGCCATGATGTAGACGAGGCTGCCGCCGACGGCGCGCTCCGCCGTCTTGAAGCCTGCCCGCCGGCCCCACGCGTCTGCCAGCTTGACGGTGCGGCTGGACACCCTGCAGGGCCGCACAGGGTGGTGACGATGGCACGCGCGCGTGGGCAGACGAGCGTCGCAGCAGGGCTGCACGCGCCGCTCAACGATTTCGCCTGACGCACTTGATCGCAGTGAGCGTCTCTCCCGCCAGCGTGGGGACGCGCGTGCCGTTTGCGCCCAGGCGCTGGCGCGTCCACTGCCCGGGCGCCACGTGGTTGAGCAGCAGCATGCGCAGCGCGGGCTCGGCCAGCAGCTCCGCCACGCCGTACGTCAAGGACGCGCTTGCTCGGCGGGCCTCCTGTACGGAGCTCACGAACGCTGCGAGGGCGTCGTCGGACGGGAGGAACAGCGTGGCGTTCAGGGAGGGCGTGCTGAATGAGTCGGCCAGGCCCGCCTGGTCCACCAACGCCTTGAGTGTGCGGAGGTTCTTGTTGGACGCGATGAAGGCGTAGGGTGACGCGTGAGGAGAAGGTGCCTGCGTGCGCCAATTGGCGCCACAAGGCGTGCAGGGGGGCAGCATGCGGCGTGCTCCGTCGCTGCACTTCGTGCGTGCGCGTTCAGCCCTGCTCGCCAAGGGGGAAAAGCTCCCTCACCTGCGCTGTGCAGCCTGTGGGCCACAGCAGGGACGAGGCCGGTGAGCATGCGAGCAGCGGGCGCGGTGGGCGAGAAAAGTGTGTGCCGTGGTGTGCAGGGGAGTACGGCAAGAGCCACGCGCCGCGCAATTGAGCTGGAGAGCGAGCTACTCGCGCGCTACTGGTGCCACTGCTCGCTTGCTCTTCTGCTTCGGCCCTCGCCCGCCAAACAAGCCGGCCCACGCGGAGGCACCAGCCCCACCTCGAAGCGCCAACAGCAGCAGCAGGGCCGCCAGATGCCACCGAATCAGAGCCGTAACTGCTGCTTTGGACGGCTGCCTCGCCCTGTGCACGCCCATCGCGCCTCCGCGTCCTCGATCGAACAGGTCAGCAAGACTCATCCTCTGGTCGCTTCAGCGCCTCTGCGTCCATCCCTCCGCGCTGCTCTCGCTGTGCGGCGCTCTCTGCATCGCTCTCGTTCCTGTTGGAGGGCGCATGGCCGGGGTCTTGGCGCTCACGATCGAAGCACGCGAAGAGCGCAAGAGCGGCATACGCGCACTCCAAGATGACTTCGTCGTCGTTCGCCCGGTGCTTCGCGCATCAGGGGCCCCGCCTGCAGGCGCAGGCGCTGCTCCAGAGGCACTTTGGTGGCTCGCTCTGGGCGGCAGCATCGGGATCGCAGCCACAGCAGCAACACCATCAACAGCACCACCAGCAGCAGCTCCACGGCTCAGTCGCGTGCTCCGCAGCAGCGCCATCAGTGGCGACGAGCCGAGCACCTCTGCAGAGCGGCGTGCCCTTCGCCTTGAGCGCGCTGCTCTCGTCGTCGCCAGGCGCGCAGCAGCATGCAACGTGAGCAGGCCATTGTGGTGTTCATGATGTGTGGGGGGCGTGCGTGTGGAGGCGCAGACGCGGGCGGCACCCCCGTGATCCGCACTCCACGCACGTATGCACTGCAGGGGTCCCAGCACGGCGGCACCCAGCTGGACGTGCTCCATGCACTTAGCGGCGGCAGCGGCGCCGCAGGTGCCGGACGCCTTGACGGGCTCTTTCGACGGCCTGGCGTCCTTTCTCCAAGCGCTCAACACCACAGGTCAGCGTGGGCGCTGTGCAGGAGGGAGGCCTGTGCCAGTGATGAGCACCTGGTGTGCGCATCCACCCCCTCCGGCCTGCCCGCTCGTCCCGCACGTGCCGCCGCGCAGACGACGAGGGCATCTGAGTCCGCCCTCCTTGCACCGCCGCGCGCGTCTCACGGAATGAATGGACATCGGTCCGGGCTCCCACCGGGCACCCAGATGCAAAGATGAACGGTGTGCAGGCGTGCTGAGCATCCGTGGCAGTATGTACATCAAAAGGCACACAAGCAAGGAGCAGGTCAGCCGTCGTGCACCAGCAGCTCCTCGGTCAGGCGGGCCAGCAGCTCCAGCCGCTGCCGCGTCGCCTCGTCCGCGCCCGCCTGCTGCGTCCCCTCGGCAGGCCACGCGGCGCCAGAGCCAGACACGCGGTACGCGCTTCCCCAGCCGCTGCTGCGCCCGCTCCTCCCTCCACCTCCGCCGCCACCGCCCTGGTGGCCTTGCCACGACGACCCATTGCCCGCTGAGGCCGCCTGCTGCAAGCCACGCTTTGCGCTGGCCTCCTGCCCCGCCGCGGCGACGGCGCCCCGCCACGGCTCCGATGCCACAGACGCAAGAGGCCACTGGCCAGCACCGGCACTGCTGCTGTGGCCTGGCTCCGAGGGGCGCGAGGGGCGGCGGGCAGACCTGCTGGCGCTGGCCACACCCTCACTGGCAAGCCTGCCGTGCGACTGAGCAGCCGGTTCATGCTCGCCGCACGCAGACCACGCCTCCTCCTCGTCATCATCGCCCTCCTCCTCGCCGTCGCCGCTGCCGCCTGGTGCGCTCGCCCCGCCCGACCGCACCACCAGAATGTCGGCGGCGCGGCCCCCCCGCCCGCCCCGCAACCGCACCCCCTCCTCCTCCTCCTCCTCCTCGCTACTCACGCCGCCCGCGTGCAACGCCCCAGCACCACCCACCGCCTTGCCCCCCGCCGCCCCGCGCCTCTCAAACGCGTCGCGCGGAAGCGCCGTGTCCCCCTCCCCTTCCTCGCCCTCCAGCCTCTTCCGCCGCTGCTGCTCCTGCTGCGTGGCCCCGCGCTCCAACGATGCCGCCGCCGCCGCTGCGCCGGGCGCGCCCTGCTGCTGCTGCTGCTGCTGCCGCAGCAGGGCGAGCAGAGCGTTGCGCTCCCTCCGCGCGTCGCGCAGCGCCTGCTCCTTGGCGTGCAGCCGCCCCCGCAGCTCCTCCAGCTCTGCCGCCTCGTGCGCGGCCCGCTGCTCCCGCAGCCGCACCAGCTGCCGCTCCAGCTGGCGCGAGAGCACCACGGCCTTGGACGCCTGACGCTCCACGTCTGCACGGAATGGCGGGCGGGCACGAGAGAGGGTCATCAGGGGGAAGAGTGGACCCGGGCAGTGCATGGCCAGGCGTGGAACCACGGGAGGGCTCACCGGCGGCCCTGCGCTGCTCCGCCGCCACCCGCTCGGCGCACGCCGCCTCCGCCTCGGCAACCCGCCGCGCCGCCTCTGCCGCCGCCGCCTCGGCGCGGGCCTCCGCCGCCGCCACCTGCAGCCACAAGCCGAGCAGCAACCACGCGCACCTCAACACATTCCTTACCAAAGCAAAAGAGGCGCGAGAAGCGCGCCGCGCTGGCGCCGGCGGCTAGGCCTCGCACCTGCGCCGCCAGCTGCTGCGCCGCCGCCTCGCGCTCGCCCGCCTCGTGCTGCGCGCGCTGCGCGCGCCGCGCTTGCTCGCCCACGCGCCGCGCCGCGCCCTGCACCCGCAGCTGCAGCTCCTGCAGCCGCACCGCCGCCTGCGCCACCGCCAGGCCCACGCGGTGCTCCACGCTGGCAGCTAGCGCCGACAGCCGCGAGGCCTCCTCCCGCAGCTCCTCGCGGGCCGCCTGCTCCTGCGCCCGCCGCAGCCGCCGCTCCTGCTCCGCCTGCACACGCGTCAGATGCCCGCGTGTGGCGCAGCGCAGCGGCCTTCTGCCAGTGAGGCGGAAAGATCGGAGGCTGAAAAAAAGCTCGTCTTGCAGGGAAAGAGGCCCGGGAGGAGAAGGGGCGGCGCACCAGGGCGAGCGCGGCCGCCTGCTTCTCCGCCACCGCCGCGTCCACCAGCCGCTGCCGCCCGCGCGCCTCGTCGGCCCGCGCCGCCGCCGCCGCCGCCGCCGCCCGCGCGCCGGCCTGCGCGTGCGCGGCGCGGAGCTGCTGCAGCAGCGCGCGCCGCTCCTCCACCAACCGCCCGAGCTCCGCCTGCAGCGCCTCGACCGCCAGTGACGACAACCGTTCGCCACCGCTTCCGCCACCACCACCACCTGCGCCACCACCAAACACAGCACGCAGCACGCAGCACGCAACATCGAGTCACAGACACCCTCGCGTGCTCCTCACCTGCGGGCGACGCCAAGACGCCCCTCACCTGTGGGGCCGACGTCATCGTCAAACGACAGCGGCGGCTCGGCGTGCGCCGCCGCCGCGCCGGCTCCCAGGCTCTCCGCCTCGCGCGCGGTGCCGTCGCCATTGTCAGGGACGTGGGGCTGCTGCTGCTGCTGCGTGCGCAGCTCGGCGGCGAAGAGCATGCGGGCGCGGGCGAACTCCACGCGGGCCGCCAGCGCGTCGAGTTTGGCGGCGGCCTCGGCCAGCTGCCGGCAGCGCCGCTCGTAGTCGGCGGCAAAGGCCGCCAGCGCGCCGCGCACCGCCTGCGCGCACGCACAGCGGCAGCACGCGGGACATCGCCGCAGGGGGGCGCCGGCAGCCACCGCAGGGGCTCGCCTGCGTGCGTTCTTTGGGGCGGCGCTTGCGGACAGGCCGGCGGTCACTCACCGCTTCGTCCTGCTCGTGCTGGCGCAGCTGCCTGGCCAGTTGCGCCGCCTTGGCCGCCTCCTGGCCCGCGCGCTGCTGCGCCGCCGCCAGCTCGGCCTTGTGCATTGACGACCTCTCCTCCAGCACCTGCCATGGTGAGCACCATCAGCGCCGCAAAGCAAAACACCTCTTATTCTTCTTTGCCCGCTCCACTGTCCAGCATCGTGAATTCGAGGCCTCGCCCAGTGCACGCCCAATGCGAGCTCCCTCTGCGGGAGGCCTTGCGCAAGCCCACCACGCGGCGTCATGTGCGCGCTTCCCCCCCCCTCACCTGAACCAGAGCATGCACCGACTCGAACTGCCGCTGCATGTCCGCCGCCTGCTGCCGCCACTCGCGCCGGCCGCGCTCGGCCGCCTCGACCGCCCGCCGCGCCTCGTCCCTCGCCCGCTCCGCCGCCAGCGCCTCCGCCTCCACCGCCGCCTGCAGCCGCCGCTCCCACCCGCGCCACCCGCCTCCGGCCTCCGTCTGCTCCTCCCCGCCGCCGCCGTGGAGACGCGCCAGCTCCGCCTGCTGCAGCGCGCCCACGCGCTCCAGCGCGCGGCACCTTGCCCGCAGCGCCCGCACCTCTCCGCCTTGCTCCTCCTCCTCCTCCTCCTCCTCCTCGCAGCATGCCGCCGCCACGTCCTGCCCCCGCCTGCAGCCCACCACTTCGCCCTGGTCGTGCGCCCCCTCCAGGTCATCCTCGCTCCGTGGCGGCGGCGGCGGCGCCGCCGCACGTGCCTTGCCCGCAGCCTCCCCGGCCGCACCGCCGGGCATCAGCGCCAGCGCCTCAACCCCCTCCTCGCCGCCGCCCAGCGCCGCCGCCGCCGCCGCCGCCGCCACGCGCTCCAGCCCCGCGTCCCACGCCCGCACCCGCGCCAGCAGCCCGTCGCGCTCCCGCCTGGCCTCCTCCAGCGCCGCCGCCGCCTCGCCCGCCCGTGCCTCGGCGCCCGCCGCCGCCGCCCGCGCCCGCTCGGCCTCGCGCCGCGCCGCCGCCGCCGCCTCGCCCGCCTCACGAGCCTGCGCCAGCGCGCGCGCCTCGCAGGCCCGCGCGTCGAGCAGCTGCGCCTCGGCCCGCGCCTGCTGCAGCAGCAGCAGCCGCCGCTCCTGCAGCGCCAGGTCGCGCTCCTGCGACAGACGCTGGCGAAGCGACGACGCCTCCCGCTCCGCCCGCCGGAGCTCACGCTCGGAGGGCGGCGCCGCCGGTGACGCAGCCTCCGCCGGCGCGGCGCCGCCACGGTGCCACGGCGGCGGCGACGGCGCTGCGTCGTCGCTGTCGTCGTGGCTGTAGGAAGCTTCGTGGAAGCTGGGTAGGGTGGGTCGGGCAGGGAAGGCGTGCTCAGCGGCGGGGCTGGCTGAGGCGTGCCAGGCCGCCCAGGGGGCCGTCAAGGCGTGCGGTGGCGCCAGGCCGGGCGTGGCCCCATCCACACCAGCCACCGCAGGGAGGGCGTGGCCCTGCCCCGCCGCGCCAGTGCTGCTGCTGCTGCTGCGCCGCTCCGGCTGCGGCAGGGTCGCGCACCACGAGCTGGAGACGGCTTCTTGCAGCGGCGGAGGCGGCGCCGTCGCCACGTGCGCCGTGCGCGCGTGGCGGTGGGCGTGCAGCGGCAGCGAGTGCTGCGGCGCCGCGAGCCCCGGGCTGGCGCCGAGGTGCTGATGGCCGGCCGGGGACGTGAGCGACGGCGTGCCCGCGCCGACGCCGCTCTCGCTCTGGTACGCACGCCGGGCGCCCTCCGGCAGCGCAGGCCCGGAGGCGTCCTGGCCAGCCCTCAGCGTGGTGGTGGTGTGGTAGAGCTCCACCAGGGGGCCGGGGCTCGCCCGCCGCTCCAGCGCCTCGTCGCGCGCGAGGTGCGCGTCGCCGGCCCCCGCGGGCATGCCCTGCATGGGGGCGTGGTGGGGGGATGCGGCGGCGGCGGCGCGGCCGTCCAGCGTGGCGCTGCGGCGCAGCGCAGCGGCGGCAGCGGACGCGGCGGCGGTTGGGGAGGGGTCGGAGCCGCTGCGTGTGTAGGCGGGGGCCACGGGGGGCGCGGTCGGACCGCTGGCGGTTGCTGCGGAGCTGCCGCTCCACGACGCCGTTGTGAGCCAGGAGGGCGGCTGGAGGTGCATGTGCTGGTGGTGGTGGTGGAGGTCGTGCTCGTGGGAGGGGAGGGGCAGCGACTGCGCTGGCTGCGGCACCGCCGCCGGCTCTGCCGTGGCGCCCATCAGCAGCGCAGGCGGCGCGGCGGGTGGCGGGGCCGGCTGCGGGCCGCTGCTGGTCTGGGGGCGTACGTCGGGTTCCGCTGCACTGCGGCTGGGGTGCCCCGGTGGCCAGGGTGTTGCTGCCGCCGCTGCGGCCACCTTGCCGGGGAGCGGGTGGGAGGCTGCGGGCCTGAGTGCTTCCGCTGCCGGCGCTTGGTCGCGCGCCGGCGGCCGCCCGTCCTGCTGCTGCGGCTGTCGTGGTGGCGGCGGTTGGGCGACGGGCGCGCCGTCCAGCGAGGCGAGCTGCGGGATGAAGGTGGTGAGCAGCGGGCGGTAGGCCGGCAGTGCGCACACCGGGTTGCCGCTGAGCCAGAGCTCTGACAGGTGAGGCAGCTCGCCCAGCACGTTGATCTGCCAGTGGGCAAGCGACAGTGGCAGGTGCACAGGTGCTGCTTTTCCTCTGTGGCGTCCTTGCGTGTGACAATGACACGAGAAGGTGGAAGTGCTGCTGCAGCCGCCTCACCCAGTCGCCGACGCCCAGTTCGTTGTGGCGCAGGTCGAGGCTCGTCAGGTTGGTGAGCCGCGTGCAGTCGCGCGACACGGCGGTGCTGCGCAGCAGCAGGCATCGTTGCACCGTGGCAAGAGCCTCACTGAGTTGCACGCAGCTCAGGGGTGCCAGGGGTGAGCGCAAACGCGCCGCGCGGCTGCGACGCACGCGGACAGCTGACGGCAGGTTGCGGCCCCCTGTGGCGCCACGGCTCACATTGCGTTGTCGCTGGCGTCGATGGAGGTGAGCTGCTCCAGGCCCTTGACGCACTCCAGCGTGGTCAAGCTGTTCCGCCCGACGTCCAATCTGCGCACGGCCGGCGCCAGCGTAGCCAGCTCCTCCACGACGCCGCCCTGCTGCAGCGATGAGAGGCCTGCGCACACACCGTGCATCACGGCGCTGCACCCTTAGCTGCACCCCTGGCACGCCTCGCCCGCGAATAGCTGTTTAGTGGTGGCCGGCGCACACCATTGCCCGCGAGGCACAGCTCGGTGACCTCGGCCGCGTGGTCGCCGAGCAGCCGCTTCAGCGCCTCTGCGTTCATCCCTCCGCGCTGCTCTCGCTGTGCGGCGCTCTCTGCATCCTGTTGGAGGGCGCATGGCCGGGGTCTTGGCGCTCACGATCGAAGCAAGCGAAGAGCGCAAGAGCGGCATACTGCGCACTCCAAGATGACTTCGTCGTCGTTCGCCCGGTGCTTCGCGCATCAGGGGCCCCGCCTGCAGGCGCAGGCGCTGCTCCAGAGGCACTTTGGTGGCTCGCTCTGGGCGGCAGCATCGGGATCGCAGCCACAGCAGCAACACCATCAACAGCACCACCAGCAGCAGCTCCACGGCTCAGTCGCGTGCTCCGCAGCAGCGCCATCAGTGGCGACGAGCCGAGCACCTCTGCAGAGCGGCGTGCCCTTCGCCTTGAGCGCGCTGCTCTCGTCGTCGCCAGGCGCGCAGCAGCATGCAACGTGAGCAGGCCATTGTGGTGTTCATGATGTGTGGGGGGCGTGCGTGTGGAGGCGCAGACGCGGGCGGCACCCCCGTGATCCGCACTCCACGCACGTATGCACTGCAGGGGTCCCAGCACGGCGGCACCCAGCTGGA
>VFQP010003096.1_pt1 | contig 17422 bp, 18 predicted proteins | sample 3512351 | NCBI WGS metagenome assembly VFQP01 (sample SAMN10412372, study PRJNA504923) | tailings metagenome | isolation source: Relicate 1 Philex TSF1 revegetated site | place: Philippines: Tuba, Benguet | collected 2017-08-29
ACCCAGCCCTGATGCGATCGGTAAAGCTGGCGAAACGCGCCGCGCAGGTCGGTTTCGACTGGCCCGACGCATCTCAGGTGCTCGACAAGATCCAGGAAGAAACCATTGAGCTGGCGGTGGAAATGGCGGACGCCGAGGCCGGGGTCGACAACCACGACAAGCTCGAGGGCGAGCTCGGCGACATCCTGTTCGCCTACACCAATCTGGCCCGTTTTCTGAAGGTCGACCCCGAACGCGCGCTGCGAGGCACCAACCGGCGCTTCGAGCAGCGGTTCAGACGCATAGAAGAGATTTTGGCGGCACGCGGCCAGCGTCCGCAGGACAGGTCATTGGAAGAGCTGGAAGATTTGTGGCAGCGCGCCAAGAAGGAGTTGAGGGATGAGTCTCAAGCTGCTGATCGCCAATAAGAACTACTCGTCCTGGTCCATTCGCCCCCTGCTCGTTCTCGACCATTTCGGCATTCCTTATGAGTTGATGCGCGGCCAGCTTCGATCGGCCGCCGTCAGCAACGAGATCGCCACGGAAATCATCACCGACTGGTCGGGCGCCGGGAAGGTGCCGGTGCTGCGCGACGGCGACCTGACCATCTGGGAAAGCATCGCCATCATCGAGTACCTGGCCGACAAATTCCCCGCCAAGCCGATCTGGCCGGCAGATCCGGCCAGCCGCGCCCTCGCCCGCGCGGTCAGCGCCGAGATGCATGCCGGCTTCGCGAGCCTTCGCAGCGAGATGCCGATGAATGCTCGCCGGACCTATCAGGAGTTTCGCTACAGTCCCGAGACCACCGCCGATGTCGCCCGCGTGCAGCAGCTCTGGGGCGATTGCATCGCCCGTTCCGGAGGACCGTTCCTCTTCGGCGCGTTCTGTGCGGCCGATGCCATGTTCGCGCCGGTCGTCAGCCGGTTCAGGACCTATGGCGTTGAACTGAATGCCACCGGCGACGCCTATGCAAACGCCCTCTGGGCGCTTCCGGCGGTCAAGTCATGGCTGGCCGACGCGGCCGCCGAACCGATGGTGATCGACAAATATGAATTCTAACCCCACCCGCCACGTCCTCGTCATCGGCGGCTCCGGCTTCGTCGGCAAGGCGATCGTCCGCACCCTGCTCGCGCGCGGTCACAAGGTGACGCTGCTCAACCGTGGCTCCCACCCCCTGCCCGGTACCGACCAGCTCACGGCCGACAGGAACGACGCCGAGGCGGTCGAGGCCGCGCTGCTCGGCCGCGCCTTCGACGTGCTGATCGACACCAACTGCTATACCGGCGAACAGGCAGCCATCATGCTGGCCGCCGTGGAAGGCAAGATCCGGCGCGCGCTGGTGATCTCGAGCTCCGCGGTCTATGGCAACGACGCCAAGATGCCGCCGGCTGAGGACGAGCCCATCGGCGGCGCCACGGTCTGGAGTCCCTACGGCCAGAACAAGACCAGGGTCGAGGACGCGTATCGCGGCGCGGCGCGCCAGTTCGGCTCGTGCATCATCCTACGACCGCCCTATGTTTTCGGACCGGGTAACAATTTCGAGCGGGAAAGCTGGGTCTGGGCCCGGCAGCTGAACGGTGCGCCGGTGCTGATCCCCGGAGACGGACGATCGCGCATCCAGTTCGTGCACGAGGACGATCTGGGCGATGCCGCCGAGATGCTGGCATGCGGCATCCGGCTGGGCTTCGAGGTGTTCAACGTCGCCGACCGCCAGATCGTCACGATGTCCGGGCTCGTCTCCATGCTCGCCTGGATCGCCGGCTGCGAGGACAGGCAGGTCGCCGTCGGCGACAAGGCCGACGGCGCCGCCGCGCGCAGCTGGTTCCCTTTCCGCGATTATCCGGTACTGACCGATCCCGCGAAGCTGCTGGACGAGACCGGCTGGACGCCCGCGCTCAACCTGGCGGAGCGGTTCGAGGAGACGTTCGCCGCGCTGTCGCCCGACAATGTGAAGGCTCTGATGAAGCCCACCGAGACCGAGCTTGCCATAAGGGATCGGCTTGGCGCCCCGCCCTGACGGGCATTCACTGCCGTTCCGGGCCGCTAGCCCAGCTGCCGTACCGCCCACAGGCCCGCGGCCACGCCGATCAATGAGAGAACCACCGATCCCAGCACATAGAGTGCCGCCATGCCCGCCTCGCCGCGCTCCCACAACAGGGCGGCGTCGAGGGAGAACGCCGAGAAGGTCGTGAAGCCGCCGAGGACTCCCGTCGTCAGGAACAGCCGCCATTCCTGGCTTGCCTGACCGCGCAGCGCGAACCATCCGGCGATCAGGCCCATGGCAAGGCAGCCGATCACGTTGATCACCATGATGCCAAGCGGGAAACCGGGTCCCACCGCGCGGGTGACCGCGACATTGACGCCGTGCCGCATGGCGCCGCCGATACCGGCGCCGAGAAATACGATCAGGTATGAGAACATCGCCGTAACGTCCTTCGTTGCTTCATCTTGTCGAAAGCGCGCGATGGCGGATACTCACGAGGTTCCTGCCGCGCCAACGCGCACCGGCAGGAGTCATCAGCCTCTTCGGCGGTTATACGGGAGAACCCCATTCCCGGCATATGAGGTTATCCTTGGCACCGTTTAGCCGGAAGCAGCATTTCTACGGGGAAGCCCGTATAAACAGCGGGATTCACGCTGGAAGGACCATGACCGAACTGACGATCCGCAAGGCCGCGCCCGGCGATGCCGGGCTGGTACTGACATTCATCGCCGCGCTCGCCGACTATGAAAGGCTGCGCGAGGACATGGTGGCGACGGAAGCCGACATCGAACGAGCACTGTTCGGTCCGCGTCCCTGGGCCGAAGCCGTCATCGCCGACTGGGGCGGCATTCCGGTGGGTTTCGCGCTCTATTTTTTCAACTTCTCGACCTTCCGGGGACGTCCGGGGCTTTATCTCGAGGACCTGTTCGTGCTGCCGGAGCATCGCGGCAACGGCATCGGCCGGGCGCTGCTCGCCCATCTCGCCTCTGTCGCGGTCGAGAACGGGTGTGCCCGCTTTGAATGGACCGTACTCGACTGGAACGAACCGTCGATCCGCTTCTACGAAAGCCTCGGCGCCAGACGGCAAGGCGAGTGGCTGATCTATCGGCTTACCGGCGACGCGCTTGGCGCGCTGGCGGGCGAGCAGGCCGCTCTAGAGGACAATTGATGAAACTGATGTCCTGCGCCGCCGCGCTGCTGGTCGCCATGGCCATATCGCCAGCCGCCGAAGCCGCCTACTGCCCGGATACCGGTTCGGCGCGCGAGCGGGCTTTGTGCACCGAGCCGACGCTCACCGCCTATGATGTCGAGATGCGCGCGCTCTACGACGCGGCGATCAGGGCCCTTCCGGTCGATGAGGCCGCACGGCTGACGGACCAGCAGGACCGCTGGAGCCGATACCTCGACAAGATCTGTCCGGACGGGGCCGAGGACTTCGCCAATTGCCTCGTCGGTCAATACATCTCCCGCGTCCGCGCGCTGAAGGCGGCGGCTATGAAACTCGGCCCCTACCTGTTTACCAGGGTCGACATCTACGAGGCTGTGCCGGGACGCGGCAAGCGGGCGATGGAACGTCATGCCGCCTATCCAAGGATCGTCGACCCGAAGAACGACGCCGAGCGCGCCTGGAACGTACTACATGTTCGGAAGCCGACGCCTGCCGATTGTGAAGGCCGGCATGGCGATACGGATACCGACTACGAAATTCATCTGGCCACGCCCAGGATGATCAGCGTGGTGTGGACCGAAGGGTTCTTCTGCGACGGTGCGCCGCATCCCTACGCCGTGACCGTCGGCAGGACCATTCTGTTGACCGACACCCCACGGCCGATTGCTCCCGAGGACCTTTTCGCGGCCGGCAGCGACTGGGCTGCGCGCCTCGATCGCGCGGTCCGCGACGGCGTGGCGAAAGCGGCGTTGGAAAAGGGCGAGGAATTCGACCCAGCACGGTTGGACGGTCACGCCTCCAAGCCGGAGAACTGGATTCCGTCGCGCGATGGGCTGGTAATCTTCTTCAACCCGCGCCAACTGGGCAGTCCCGGTTTCACCCCGAGCATCCTGATCCCATGGAGCGACATCGCCGATATCCTGCAACCGGACCTCGGCCTGCCACCCTCCTAGCCTGGCGGTGCGGCGCGTCCTACACTGCCCGCTTCAACAGGGAGAGAGACCATGGCAGACAGCGACCGCCGGCAACGGGGATTGGACGTAAGAAAGCAGCTCTGGGGCGACGGCGATGCGCCCAATCTGGCCGATCCGCTGATCGAGGTGACGATCGATCATCTGTTCGGCGATATCTGGACGCGGCCGGGCCTCGCGCTCCGCGACCGGTCGCTGATCACCTGCGCCACGCTGGTCGCCCTCGGCAAGGAGGCACAATTGAAGGTGCATCTGAAGGGGCTGCTGAACCAGGGCGTCTCGCACCAGGAGGTGGAAGAGATGATGATTCACCTCGCCCACTATGCCGGCTGGCCCTGCGCGGTGAACGGTATCCGCGTCGCGCGCGAGGTGTTCAAGGAGATGGCCTGAGCCTTACGGCGCGAGGCGCGCCAGGGCGGAGAAGGCCACACCGAGGAACAGCAAGGTCAGCGGTGCGGCGAATCTGTGGATGGCGTCTCTCATGGCGATCTCCCAATCTGGGAGCATGAATAGCGCCGGGCCGCTGAACGGCCTCTGAACGAGCCGAAACGAAAAGGGCCGCCCGAAGGCGGCCCTTTCATTGTCCGTATCAGGACGGCTTATTCCAGCACGCCGAGAATGTCGGATTCCTTCATGATCAGGTAGTCGACACCCTGCATCTTCACCTCGGTGCCGGAATACTTGCCGAAAAGGATCTTGTCGCCAGCCTTGACGCCCAGCGGCTCGATGGCGCCATCGGCGCGGCGGGAACCGGAACCCGCGGCGATGATCTCGCCCTGCTGCGGCTTCTCCTGCACCGAATCCGGGATGATGATGCCGCCGGCGGTCTTCTCTTCCGACGGCAGGCGCTTGACCAGGACACGGTCGTGCAGCGGCTTGAAATTGCTCATGGTGATCTCCTGATGTGCGCGGCGTCGACGCCGTTTCGGAGCGGACGATAGAAAGCCGCCGGGGCCGAGTCAACGGGCGGAACGATCAGGCCACCGCTTCGGTGAACAGCTGCGGCGACTGCTTGCGGAGTTTGCCCACGTCCTGATCCGACAAACGCACCTGGAATTCGGCGCCCTCATCCACATCCGTGCGATTGATTACGTCGCCATGGTCATAGAGCCACGCCATCAACGCACCATCGGCATAGGGTACCCTCACGGTGACGGTTCGATCGGCGCGGGCAAGCAACTCGTCGAGGCGCTCGAGCAGCCGGGTGATGCCTTCCCCGCTGACCGCCGACAGCGGGATCAGGGACTCGTGGCGCTCGACCCGGGCCGCCACCTGGGCGCGCTGTTCATCGTCCAGCAGGTCGATCTTGTTCTCGACATCGATCAGCAACTGGCCGCCGTCGTCCGGAACGCCGAGGCTGTTCAGCACGTCGATGACGTCCTGGCGCTGCGCCTCGGTATCCGGATGGGAAATATCCCGAACATGGACGACGATATCCGCCTCGATCACCTCCTCAAGCGTCGCGCGGAAAGCGGCGACGAGGTGAGTCGGCAGGTTCGACACGAAGCCCACCGTGTCGGACAAGATCACCCGGCGCCCGGAGGGCAGCTCGAGGGATCGCATCGTCGGATCGAGGGTCGCGAACAGCATGTCCTCGGCCAGCACGCCGCCGGTGGTCAGCCGATTGAACAGCGTCGACTTGCCGGCGTTGGTGTAGCCGACCAGGGCGACGATGGGATAGGGCACCTTCTCGCGGCTCTTGCGGTGCAACAGGCGGGTACGGGTGACGCCCTCCAGTTCGCGCCGAAGTTTCGAGATCTTGTCGCGCAGGACGCGGCGGTCCGCCTCGATCTGCCGCTCGCCAGGACCACCGAGGAAGCCGGCGCCGCCGCGCTGGCGCTCCAGATGGGTCCACGACCGGACAAGGCGGCCCTTCTGGTAATTGAGATGGGCCAACTCAACCTGAAGCACGCCTTCGCGGGTCTGCGCTCGCTCGCCGAAGATTTCGAGGATAAGGCCGGTCCGGTCGATCACCTTGGCGGACAGCGCCTTCTCGAGATTGCGCTGCTGCCCAGGGCTGAGCGCGGCGTCGACCACCACCAACTCGGCCTCGGCTTCCTTGACGGTTGCAGCCAGCTCCTCGACCTTGCCCTCGCCCATGAAGGTGCGTGGCCGGATCGAGGACAGCGGCGACGCTTCGGCCCCGACGATATCGAGGTCGATGGCGCGCGCCAGCCCTTTCAGCTCGTCGAGCGCGGCTTCGGGCGTGCGGCGGCCGTCCTCGCCCTTCAGATAGGGATGAAGCAGCAGCGCACGGGTGCCCTTGGTGACCGCCTGGCGGTCATTGAATGCCGTGGAATCGACGTGTTGGGCGCGGGATTTTCCCCGCGCCCCGGTGGTCTCGGTCAAGCCTTAGTCTCCGTCGGAGTCACCATCCGCCGGCTCGAACAGCTGGATCGGCGCTGAGGGCATGACCGTGGAGATGGCATGCTTGTAGACCAGCTGGGAATGCCGATCGCGGCGCAGCAGGATGCAGAAATTGTCGAACCAGGTGATGACGCCCTGCAGTTTCACACCATTCATGAGAAAGACGGTAACCGGGGTCTTCTCTTTGCGGACGTGGTTGAGAAAGACGTCCTGAACGTTTTGGGACCGGTCGGAAGCCATTGAGGGGTTTGTTCCTTCTCTTATTATTGGAGGGCAGAGCACGTCAGCCCTTCACAAGATGGGGCGTTTTACCGCCGACGACAAGGTGGGATCGCAACGCGAATGGAAGCCCTCTGAATGACGCAGGACGGCTCAGAAATATCCCAGCTGCACGGAAAACATTTGCTCCACTTTCTTGATCTGCTGCGCCAGCGCGAAGACGATCACCCGGTCGTGCGCGCGCACGATCGTGTCGCCGCGTGGAATGATCACCTGGTCGCCCCGGACGATGGCGCCGAAGCGCACGCCCTTGGGGACATTGCAGTCGCGCAGCGGCGTGTCGAGGAACTCCAGCGTCTCCAGCGCTTCGGCTTCGATCAGCTCGGCACCGGCCATCGACAGCGAATGCAGGCCCCGGATGCGTCCCCGCCGCACATGGCGCAGGATGGTCGATACGGTGGTCGCCCGCGGATCGATGAACACGTCGATGCCCAATGACGGCAGCAGCGGCCCGTAGACCGGATTGTTGACCAGCGTGATCGCCTGCTTGGCCCCTTCCCGCTTGGCGAGAAGCGATGACAGGATGTTGGTCTCGTCGTCATTGGCGACGGCGATGACCGTGTCGGTCATGTGGACGTGCGCCTCGCGAAGGATTTCCTGGTCGAGGGCATCGCCGTTCAGCACCACGGCGCGATCGAGCGTATCGGCCACCAGCTGGGCCCTGTCCTCGTTGCGCTCGATGATGCGCAGGTTGAAATCGCCCTCGCTGGCCTCGAGCTCCTTGGCGAGATAAAGGCCCACATGGCCGCCGCCGACGATGATGATGCGGTGTGCCTCGGGCTCCTCATGGCCATAGGCGGCCAGCACCCGGTTCCGCTGCGCCTTCTCGGTCACCACATAGACCCGGTCGCCGGGCGTCAGCTGCTCCTCGGCATTGGGGACGATGTTGGTGTCTCCGCGCCTGATCCCGACCACACGGACGTTGAGATCCGGGAAAATCTCGGTCAGCTGCTGCAGCGGCGTATCGATGACCGGGCAATCGTCTCCGATGGTGATGCCCATCAGGTAGACGCGGTCCTCGGCGAAGGGCACCACCTCGAACGCACCCGGCGTATCGACCCGGCGCCGGATCGCGCGCGCCACTTCGAGCTCGGGCGAGATGATCAGGTCGATCGGCAATTGCTGTGGGCCGAACAGGGTGCGCCAGTCGCGGTCCAGGTAGCACTGGGTCCGTAGCCGCGCCACCTTGGTCGGCACGCCGAACAGGGTGTGCGCGACCTGGCACGCCACCATGTTGACCTCGTCCGAATGGGTCGCGGCGATCAGCATGTCCGCCTGGCGCGCGCCGGCGGATTCGAGCACGTCGGGATGCGACGCGTGCCCAACGATTCCCTGCACGTCGAGCGTGTTGGTGAGCCGGCTGATCAGCTCAGGCTCAAGGTCAATGACCGTGACGTCGTGATGCTCATCGGCAAGCTGGTGCGCGATCGACGCGCCGACCTGCCCCGCCCCGCAGACGATGATGTTCATTCGTCCTCTTCGCCGGCCCGACGCTCGCCGGTCTGCAGCCCCAGAGACTTGAGCTTCCTGTGCAGCGCCGAGCGTTCCATGCCCACGAAGCTGGCCGTCCGCGAGATATTGCCGCCAAACCGGGTGATCTGGGCCTGCAGATATTCCTTCTCGAATGCCTCGCGCGCCTCGCGCAGGGGCACCGACATGATCGCCTCGCCCTGCCCTGCCCGCAGCAGCGCCGCGCCCGAGCTGTTGATCTCGGAGGGCAGCATGTCGGCGCCGATCTGCTCCAACACGTCCTCGGCGGCCATGATCAGCATGCGCTCGACAACATTGCGAAGCTGGCGCACGTTGCCCGGCCACTCATATGCCTGCAGCGCGGCGGTGACGTCGGCGCTGATCTCGCGTCGAGCCATGCCGCCGCTGGTCGTCAGCCGCTCCATGAAATAGTCGATCAGCAACGGAATGTCGTCGCGCCGGGCGCTCAAGGGCGGCACCGCGATCGGTACCACGTTGAGACGGTGATAGAGGTCCTCGCGGAACCGGCCGGCATCGATCAGCTGGCGCAGATCCTTCGTGGTCGAACTCATGACCCGCACGTCGACCTGAACCTTGCGGCTGCCTTCGACCCGCTCGAACATCTGCTCGACCAGCACCCGCAGGATCTTGGCCTGGGTCTCCATCGGCATGTCGCCGACCTCGTCGAGGAACAGCGTGCCGCCATGGGCCTGCTCGAACAGGCCGATCTTGCGGCTCTGCACCTGGCCGACCTGCTTGCGCTCGATGCCGAACAGCTCGATTTCCATGCGCTCGGGCGCGATGTTCGCCGCGTTGACGACGACGAACGGCCCGTTGGCGCGGGTCGACAGCTTGTGGATCTGGCGGGCGATCACCTCCTTGCCAGAGCCGGTCGGACCCGAGATCAGCACCCGGCTGTTGGCCGGCGCGACACGTTCGATCACCTGGCGAACGGTGTTGATGGCCGGCGAGCCGCCGACCAGCTCATCGGCCGGCATGTAGCGGGCCCGAAGCTCCTCGTTTTCGCGGCGCAGGCGCGCGGCCTCGGTCGCGACCTGCACGAGATGCAGCAGGTGATCGGTCTTGAACGGCTTTTCGATGAAATTCGAGGCACCCCGCTTGATCGCCGAAACGGCCGTTTCGACATTGCCGTGACCGCTGATGATGATCACCGGAACGTCGGGATGATCGCGCTTGATGAAATCGAGCAGCTCGAGGCCGTCGAGGCGGCTTCCCTGCAGCCAGATATCCAGAATGACGAGGTTGGGCCGCCGCTGTTCGATCTGCGCCAGCGCGCTGTCGCTGTCGCCGGCGCTGCGCGTCTCGTAGCCCTCGTCCTCGAGCAATCCCGAGACCAGATCGCGGATGTCGGCCTCGTCATCGACGATAAGGATGTCACGCGACATGGCTCAGCCCACCCTTGCCGTCTGGGGCTCGGCGGGCGCCTCTGCCGGCAGCTCGCGGGCGAATACCAGGCGCACGCGCACGCCGCCGAGCGGACGATCCTCCAGCAGCAGGTCGCCGCCATGATCGCTCATGATCTTCTTGACGATGGCCAATCCCAATCCGGTGCCTTTCTCGCGGGTAGTCACATAGGGTTCAGTCAGCCGGTCGCGGTGCTCGCGCGGCAAGCCCAGGCCGTTATCCTCGACGGCGATCACCACCGACGCGGCGTCGGCGCTGACGGTCAGGTCGATACGGCCCTGAGGCAGCGTGCCGCCTTCCGGGCACTTGCGGCCGTGGATGGATTCCGAGGCGTTCTTGATGATGTTGGTCAGCGCCTGCGCCACCTGCCGGCCATCGCAGTTCAACGTTACCGGCTGCTCGCTCGAGTGGAACGCGAACTGGATATCGGGCGAGGAAACCTCGAGGAACATCAGGGTCTGGCGCGCGATCTCGGTGACATTCTCCGGCCGGAACGTGGGGGCCGGCATGCGCGCGAAACCGGAAAATTCGTCGACCATGCGACGAATGTCGCCGACCTGACGGATGATCGTGTCGGTGCAGTGGCTGAACACGTCCGGATCGGTGGAGATTTCCTTGCGGTATTTCCGCTTCAGGCGCTCGGCCGAAAGCTGGATGGGCGTCAGCGGGTTCTTGATCTCATGCGCGATGCGGCGCGCCACGTCGGCCCACGCCGCGGTGCGCTGTGCGGCGACCAGTTCGGTGATGTCGTCGAAGGTGACCACGAAACCGGCGATCTTGCCGTCGACGCGCTCGGACGATACCCGGACCAGCAGGTTCTTGGGCTGACCCTCGCGGATGATGTTGATCTGCTGCTGGACGAACTCGTCGGGATTGGCGGCGGCCTCGGCCAGCAGATCGGCGAGTTCCGGCACGGCCTCGACCAGCCGGCTCCCCTTCAGGGACAGCTCGGTTTCCTCCAGCATGGCAAGGGCGGCGCGGTTCGACAGGTCGACTTCGCCTCGGGCATTGAGACCGATGACGCCGACCAGCACGCCCTCCAGCACCGCCTCGATGAAGCGGCGGCGCTGATCGAGCTGCATATTGGCGTCGATCAACTCGTTGCGCTGGCTTTGCAGCTGATCGGTCATCCGGTTGAACGTACGCGACAGCGTGGTGATCTCGTCGTCGCCCTCGCCCTCCGGGACGCGCGTCGACAGGTCGCCTTCGCGAATGCGCTCGGACGCCCGCACGAGGTCGGTGATCGGGGCGATCAGGCGGCTCGCGAACCAGATGCCGACGAACACCGCCACCATCAGCATCAGCAGCGCCAGCACCACGAAGGTGATGTTGATGTTGGTCTGCAGCGACGCCCGGCGCTGTTCCAGCTGTTCGTAGTCGGCTGCATGGCGGCGCGTTCGCTCGAGCTGCTCGACCACGCGCAGCTCGACGTTGCGTCCCACATAGAGATAGCGGTCCCAATACCCGCTGAGCTTGATCAGCGCGCCGACGTAGTCGTCATTGGCGTTGGTCATGGCGGCGACACCGCCGGCCTCGGCCTGTGCCATGGCGCGCCGGGGCAGCGCCGAGGTGCGCGACAGGCTGGCGTCGAACAGGCCGTTGTACTTGGAATAGATCGTGCCGTTGCGCGACAGGATGATGGCTTCGCTGAACGAGCGGCTGCGGGCCTGATTCTGCATCTCCGCGTCGAACTTCTGCGGCTCGAAGCGAAATTCGTCGGCACGGCTGTTGAGCACCGACGCCATCTCGATGAGGTCGCGGGAGATGCTCTTCTTGTGCTCCTCCATGTAGTCCTCGGCGATATGCACCGAGTTCTGAACCGCGCCGCGCACCTGGTCGGAGAACCAGTTCTGCAGGCCCAGATTGAAATAGAGGGCCGAGAACATGGCGACGATGATGGTCGGGATGATCGCGACGAGGCTGAGCAGCGTCACCAGCCGCACGTGCAGGCGCGACCCGGCAATGCCGGTGCGCCGCGCGACCCAGAGCCGCACGAGGCGCCGGGTGATCACGACCGCGAGGATGGTGACGATGGCCAGGTTGCCGAAGATCAACGCGATGGCGCCGCTCGAATCCATGGCGAGCAGGCCGCGGCTGAGGATCAGATAGGTCGCGACGCCCCACGTGACCGCGATGACGGCAAGCGCCACGGGCATCCAGCGATTGTGCGTGAATTGTCGTATCCAGCCGGGGAAAAGCGCCCGCTTGGTTTTTTCAGACGTGCCGCCGACGCTCGACATTCAGTACGGCTTCAATCCCGAATCAATCCGCGCGCTCAAGGCAACGCGGGCGCAGGGTAACATAATGTTGCAAAATTGAATCACCTGAATCAGGCGACGCCCAACAGCCTATTTCAGGCCGCGGTTCACCGGGATATCGAGCTCGCGGATCTTCTTGCGCAGGGTGTTGCGGTTGAGGCCCAGCAACTCGGCAGCGCGGATCTGGTTACCGCGGGTCGCGGACAGCACGATGTTGAGCAGCGGCCTCTCGACTTCCTTGATGATCCGGTCGTAGAGCCCCTTGGGCGGCAGGCCGTCGCCATGGGCCGAGAAATAGCGCTCGAGATGGTTTTCCACGGCGCCGGCCAGGTTGTCGGCCTCGACGCCTGACGCCGGAACAGCGCGCCGCTCGGTCTCGGCGAGCTCGGCGGTCACCACCTCGACGCCGATGATCTCCTCGGAATAGAGCGCGACGATGCGCTTGATCAGGTTTTCCAGTTCGCGGACGTTGCCGGGCCAGGTGTGCCGCTTCAGACGCTCGATGGCGAAGCTGTCCAGCGACTTCTGCGGCAGGCCTTCCATGCCGGCCTGATTGAGGAAGTGCCGCGCCAGATCCGGGATGTCGTCCAGACGGTCGCGCAGCGGCGGCAGCCGCAGCGGCACGACGTTCAGGCGGTAGAACAGGTCCTCGCGGAACAGTCCCTGATGGATCTGCTGGCGCAGGTCGCGGTTGGTGGCGGCGATGATGCGCACGTCGGTGGAAATCGGCGTGCGGCCGCCGACCGTGGTGTACTCGCCTTCCTGCAGCACGCGCAGCAGCCTGGTCTGCGCCTCGGGCGGCATGTCGCCGATCTCGTCGAGGAACAGGGTGCCGCCCTGCGCCTGCTCGAAGCGGCCGCTGTGCCGGCTGCTGGCGCCGGTGAAGGCGCCCTTTTCGTGGCCGAACAGCTCACTCTCGATCAGCTCGCGCGGGATCGCCGCCATGTTGATGGCGACGAACGGCCCATTGCGGCGCTTGCCAAACTGGTGCAGGGCGCGGGCGATCAATTCCTTGCCAGTGCCGGACTCGCCGAAGATCATGACCGTCAGGTCGGTCGGGACCAGCCGCGCCAGCACCCGGTAGATTTCCTGCATGGCCGGCGAGCGGCCGACCAGCGGCATGCCGTCATCGTCGGGCGTGTTCTCGGGCGCGTCGGCGCGCTTGGGCCGAGCCAAGGCGCGCTTGACCACATTTGTCAGCTCGGTGAGGTCGAACGGCTTGGCCAGATAGTCGTAAGCGCCGCGCTCGGTGGCCTTCAGCGCGGTGCTCAACGTGTTGTGCGCGCTCATGACGATGATCGGCAGGTCGCTACGCACCTTGCGGATGCGCGGCAGCAGGTCGAGGCCATTCTCGTCGGGCATGATCACGTCGGTGATGACGAGGTCGCCCTCGCCGTTCGAGATCCAGCTCCACAGCGTCGCCGCGTTGCCCGTGGTCCGCACGTCGTAGCCGAGCCGGCCGAGCGCCTGGTTGAGCACCGTGCGGATCGCCCGGTCATCGTCGGCTACGAGGATCGTTCCGTCGCTCATGCACGCTGCCTATTGTTTTTCGTTGGCCGAGGCCCGGTGGGCAGCAGCACGCGGAAGACGGTTCGCCGCGGGGCGCTGTCGCATTCGATGATCCCGCCGTGGTCGCCGACGATCTTGGCGACCAGCGCCAATCCGAGGCCGGTGCCGCCGGGCTTGGTGGTCACGAACGGGTCGAACAGGTGGGACTGCAGATCGTCGGGCACGCCTGAGCCGTTATCGATGACACAGATTTCCAGCGGCAGGTTCATGCGCTCGCGGGTTCCCGGCACGGCGACGCGGACGCCGTGACGATAGGCCGTGGTCAGGGTGATTTCGCCGCCATCCTCGGGAACCGCCTCGGCGGCGTTCTTGACCAGATTGAGGAATACCTGGATCAGCATGTTGCGATCGCCCTGCACCGGCGGCAGCGACGGATCATAAAGCTCGCTGAACTTTACCGACCGGGCGAAGCCGTTCTCCGCCACGCGGCGAACGTGTTCAAGCACTTCATGAATGTTGATCGGAACGCGGTCAATGGGGCGCGGATCCGAGAACACCTCCATCCGGTCGACGAGCGCGACGATGCGATCGGTTTCCTCGCAGATCAGCCGGAGCAGCGCCTTGTCCTCCGAGCCGACCGAGGTCTCGACGAGCTGCGCCGCGCCGCGGATGCCGGACAGAGGGTTCTTGATCTCGTGCGCCAGCACCGCCGCCATGGACACGATGGAACGATTGGCGCCCCGGTGCAGCAGCTGGTGGTCGATCTTGCTGGCGATACCGCGCTCGCGCAGGGTCACGACCAGCAGCGAGGGATCCTCGGCGACCGGGGAGATCTGCACGTCGACATTGTGGACGCCGATGCGCGGAGTCGCGACGACCAGCCCGTATTCGGACACCGACGAGCCGCGGCTGCGCACCTGGCCGACCAGCGCGAGCAGCGGGCTGTCGAACGGGATGATCTCGCTCAGCCCCTGGGTCTGAAGCACCTTGGCGCTGGCCTGGAAGAACTGTTCGGACGCCAGGTTGGCGAACCGGATGCGGTCCGACTGGTCGAGCACCAGCAGCGGATCCGGCAGCGCGTTGACCAGCATGTCCGTGCTGATCGGCGACGCCCCTTTCCCCCTGAACAGGCTGGCCACCGATGGCATCAGGCCGCCAGCCTTTCGAGCTGGGGCTCGTAGAAGGCGCGCACCATGGCCCGGACCTGGGCCGGATCCTCAAGGCGGTTCACCTTGTCACGGAACTCGCCGGAGTTCTCCATGCCCTTGGAGTACCAGCCGATATGCTTGCGGGCGACGCGCACGCCATTCTCGATCCCATAGAGGCTGAGCATCTCCTCGTAGTGCTCCAGCAACACCGCCAGCTGTTCGGCCAGCGACGGATCGGGCAGCCGCTCGCCGGTGCGCAGATAATGGGTCACCTGTCCGGGAAACCACGGACGGCCATAGGAGCCGCGGCCGATCATCACGCCGTCGGCGCCGGACTGTCCCAGTGCCTCGTCGACATCGTCGAAGCTGTTGATGTCGCCATTGACGATCACCGGGATGCTCACCGCTTCCTTGACCTTGCGCACGAAGCTCCAGTCCGCGTGGCCCTTGTAAAGCTGGTTGCGCGTGCGGCCATGGACGGTGACCATCTTGATGCCGCGGTCCTGCGCGATGCGTGCGAGTTCGGGCGCGTTACGGCAATTGTGGTCCCAGCCCGTGCGCATTTTCAGCGTCACCGGCACCGAAACGGCCTCGACCGTGCCCTCGATGATCCGCGCGGCGTGGTCGAGATCGCGCATCAGCGCCGAGCCGGCCTCGCCATTGACCACCTTCTTCACCGGACAGCCCATGTTGATGTCGATGATGGCCGCGCCCAGATCCTGGTTGAGCTTGGCGGCCTCGCCCATCACCCGCGGCTCGCAGCCAGCGAGTTGCATGGACAGCGGCTGTTCCTCGGCCGACTTGGCGATCATCTGCTGGGTACGGCGCGTCTCGCGGATCATCGCCTCGCTGGCGATCATCTCGGACACGACAAGGCCGGCGCCGTAGCGCTTCACCAGACGGCGGAACGGCATGTCGGTCACGCCAGACATGGGCGCGAGCACGACAGGGTCATCGATGGAGACTGGGCCGATGTTGATGGTCATTTTTTATGCAGCCCTTGAGGGTGCTGTTTCCTTAAGCAAAGATGCGATTTTGTGCAAGTGTTTATCACACAGTTGACCACCGGTGAAATCTCTCGCACACAGGTTGGTGAAACTTATCTTACGCGACCAGCCGGACCAATCGTGAAAGTTGCAGCCCTGATCGTCGCCGCGGGCCGAGGCCACCGAGCCGGCGGACCGTTGCCCAAGCAGTATCTCGACATGAATGGCGAGACGATCCTTCGTCATTCCACAAAGGCGTTCTTGGCCAGTGGCTTGGTCGATGTCGTTCAGGTCGTCATCCACCCCGATGACAGGCCTCTTTACGACGCGTCGGTCGCCGGTCTGCGTCTCGCCGCTCCCTGTCACGGCGGTGCCAGCCGGCAGGAGTCCGTTCGGCTCGGGCTGGAGGCACTGGGTAGCGAAGCACCTGACATCGTGCTGATCCACGACGCGGCGCGCCCCTATGTTTCCGCGCGGCTCATCGGCTCCATCATCGAGGCCCTGTCCAATAATGAGGCAGTCATTCCGGCCCTTTCGGTGACCGACACCATCAAGCAGGTCGACGGCACTCTCATCACCGGAAACATCGATCGCGCCAAGCTCCGGCGGGCGCAGACGCCGCAGGGTTTCCGCTATCTCGCGATCCTCGGCGCGCACCGTTCGCTGGCGGATGTGGACGATCTGACCGATGATGCCGCTGTCGCCGAGCGGGCGGGATACCCCGTGCATGTGGTGGAAGGCGACGAAAGGAACATCAAGGTGACCACTCCGGAAGACGTCTCGGCCCTATCCGCTTCGGCTCTTTCTGCTTCGCCCATGATCCCGTGCAGCGGCACCGGCTTCGACGTGCACCGGCTTGGCCCGGGCGATCACGTCATGCTGTGCGGACACAGGATTCCCCACACCCAAGGCCTGATCGGCCATTCCGATGCCGACGTGGCCATCCATGCGCTGGTCGATGCGATTTTGGGCGCGGTGGGCGCCGGCGACATCGGCCGCCATTTCCCGCCGAGCGACGCGCAGTGGAAGGGCGCGCCGTCGCGGCTGTTTCTCGAGGAAGCGGTCCGGCTGGTCCGCGATCAGGGCGGCCGTATCGCCAATGTCGACGTGACCATCATCTGCGAGGCCCCGAAGGTCACGCCGCATGTCGGCCCGATGACAGCCATTCTGGCCGAAATCCTCGGCATTCCGGCGCGGCGCATCAACGTCAAGGCGACGACGACCGAGAAGCTCGGCTTCACCGGCCGCGGCGAGGGCATCGCCGCGCAGGCGGCCTGCAGCGTGCTGCTGCCAGACGCGCCATGAGGCCGCCGCTCCTGCATCCTTCCACGCTGCTGTCCACATGGTTCTGGGTCGGGCTGATCCCGAAGGCTCCCGGCACCTTCGGCTCGCTCGCCGCCCTGCCCTTCGCCTGGCTCATCCAGACGTTCTTCGGGCCGCTGGTGCTGCTCGTCGCGGCGCTGGCCGTGTTCGGCATCGGTTGCTGGTCGTCGGCCCATTACATCCGCGATTTCGACAACACCGATCCGGGCGAAGTGGTGATCGACGAGGTCGCCGGCCAGTGGATCGCCTGCCTGCTCATCCCGCCGCACCTGCTCTGGGCGTATCTGGCGGCGTTCGTGCTGTTCCGAATGTTCGACATCTTCAAGCCGTGGCCGATCCACCTGCTCGACAAGCATGGACGCGGCGGCATCGGCATCATGCAGGACGACATGCTGGCGGGCCTGTTCGCCTTCATCCTGCTGCAGCTTTTCCTGATCGTTTTCGCAGGTGGACCATGGATACCGACGCTCTGATCCCTCGCTCACGCGACGTGCTGGCGGCCGCACGCGCCAGGGGCCTGAAGCTGGCCGCGGCCGAGTCCTGCACCGGCGGGCT
>VFQP010003097.1_pt1 | contig 17418 bp, 8 predicted proteins | sample 3512351 | NCBI WGS metagenome assembly VFQP01 (sample SAMN10412372, study PRJNA504923) | tailings metagenome | isolation source: Relicate 1 Philex TSF1 revegetated site | place: Philippines: Tuba, Benguet | collected 2017-08-29
TGCCAGGCTGGAACCTGTTCCAGCACCACCAACTGACCGTCGCGCACCACGGCACGCAGCATGTCATGGCGGCTTATCAGCGCATTCCATGCTTGTTCCAGCTGCTCGATGTCAAGATCGACAACGTCGAACTCGACAAAGAAATGCGCCCCAACGCCACCGAGCGGGAATCCGGGCTGGCGACCTGCCAGATAGGCTTGCTGTATATCGGTCAACGGAATCGGCAGGTAGCGATCGTTGTCAACAGCGGGGCCTATATCGTGCGGCGGATCGCTGGTGGGTGGCACGGCTGGCATCAGTGTCGCGGCAAACTCCGCGAGCGTCGGTGCGGTGAACAGGTCTGGCAGCGTGGCGCGGTAGCCGCGCCGCGCGAGCTCGCCAATCATCCGCGTGGCCAGCAGGCTGTCACCACCGGATTCGAAGAAATGGCTGGCCCGATGCGGCGCGGCCAGGTTGAGCCATTCGGACCACAGCGCGGCCAGCACGCGTTCGTGTTCACTTGCCGGCGGTTGGACGGCCGGACTGACGGCAGCGTCGGCACGGCTGGCCAGGGCCGCCAATGCCTGGTGATCGACTTTGCCATTTTCGGTCAGCGGCAGCGCGTCGAGCCAGAGGAGGCGCTGCGGAACCATATATGCGGGCAGCATGTGGCGCAGGCGCTCGCACAGCGCTTCCGCGTCTGGTGTACTGACATTCTCCGGCGCGCGGAGCACGAAGCTGGTCACGGTACCGTGACGGCCTGCCTGTACGCAGGGCAAGCTCATACTGCTGAACAGTGCGTGCCATGTCGAGGCCGGTTGTACTGCAGTGTCTGGATCCAGCAATGCAGCGGTAATCAGGGCCGCAGCAGGCATTGCGGCCAGTTCCAGTACCTGCAACCACGCGCCCGGCGCGGCGAGCCGAACTGCCGAATGCAGCGCGGCGGTCGGACTGGCGTGACGATGTAGTACGTTGTTGAGCAGCACCACGTCGGCCTGATGGCGACACGCGGTACTGTCCAGTCCGCTGGCCGGCAAGACCTGGGCGTGTGGGAAGGCGCTCAGCTGTGCGCGCTGCCGCAGCAGGAAGTCGGGCGAGGGGTCCGATATCGTGTACGCCAATTGCCGTGGCGTGAGCTGGCGCAGCAACTGCGCGGCCAGCAGTCCGCCGCGCCCATGGGGTTCCATAAACCGCACCGGCCTCCCTAGCTCGTGCGCCAGGCGCGCAACCAGGGTTGCCATGGCGGTGATTGCGGCCTGTGCATCGGCGTGCTGCAACAGCAATGCTTCGGGCGCAAGCACCGGATGATCGAGCAATACCTGCGGCGTGACCCGTCCGGCGAGAATCGCGTCGAGCGTATCGTGGAAGCCATCCAGTGCGGATATGAGCGAATGGTTGGCGGGACGTGGCACCGAATCCTGCCCGCAGCGGGCCTTGCCGGCTGCGGCGTCAAGCCAGTGGGTCCAGCGCGCCACCAATGGTGCGAATTCCGTGGCTATCCGCGGCCGTGCAGAGCGCGCCAGATGGGTGCGCAGGAAGGTGGCCACGTACGCATCGTCGGCTGTGGATGCATCGGATGGATCCGATCCATGCGGCGTCGGCATATGCGACGTCGGCTGCTCGGCATCGGCCGACAACACTGGCTCGGCTGGCATGGCCGGGTCACGTGGTAGCTGCCGTCCCGCCAGCGCGGGGTCCGCCACCACACATGCCGTGAGGCGCTTGTCGCGGTCCCCCAGGGCAATCGTGATGGCGTTGCGCACGCCAGGTATGGTCAGCAGTGCGGCATCAATTTCACCAAGTTCCACCCGGTGTCCACCAAGCTTGACCTGCCGGTCATGTCGCCCCAGGAATTCAAGCGTACCGTCGGGCCAGTAGCAGCCGAGGTCGCCAGTGCGATACCAGCGTTCGCCTACCATGTCGACGAACTGGGCCGCCGTACGCGTTGCATCATTGTAGTAACGGGATGCCACACCGGCGCCGCCTATCCAGAGTTCCCCCGGCACCCAGTCGGGGCAGTCACGGCCTGCGTCGTCCACAATGCGGTATTGCTGGTTTGCCAGCGGTCGGCCGTAGGGAATGGAGCGCCAATGCGGCGGCGGGGCGCCGACTTCCTGCACATTGGACCAGATCGATGCTTCCGTGGCGCCTCCCATTGCCACCAACAGCCCGTCGTGGCGGAGGCTTCGGTATCGCGTGGGCAGGTCGAGTCCAATCCAGTCACCGGACACCATGACGATGCGCAGCGACGCCGGCTCTGTGCGTCCGATGCCTTCGGCGTAGGTCAACAGCATGTCGAACAGTGCGGGTACGCTATTCCACAGCGTGATGCGATGGCGTGCGATGGCATCGCACCATGCGCCGGGATCGCGCCGCTGGCATTCGTCAATCAGCACCAGCGTGCCACCAGCACCCAGCACACCGAAGATGTCGTAGACGGACAGGTCGAAATGCAAGGCTGACAGGCCCAGCATGCAGTCGCCAGGCCCCACCTCGTAGCGCCTGCTGATGTCCGCACAGGTATTGAGCGCGCTTGCGTGGGCGATCACCACGCCCTTGGGGTGCCGGTAGACCCGCTGGTAAAGATCACATAGGCGGGTTCGCCAGCGTCGCGTACTACCCCCGTTTCGAGCGGCTCGCCGCGCACTGCGGCCTGCCACGTCAGTAGCGGCAAATCGGACCCGGCCGGATCGCGCGCGCTCGCACAGGTCAGCACGAGCCTGGCATCGGCGTTGCTGCAGATGGTGTGGCGCCGCGGCACGGGCTGGTCGGCTGCCACGGGTACGTAGACCGCACCGGCATGCAGGATGCCGAGCGCCGACACCACCTGGCCGACACCCTTATCCATGCAGATCGCCACATGATCGCCCGCTTGAATGCCATGGGCACGCAACGTGCCAGCTAGCCGTTTCGCCAGCATGGCCAACTGGCTGTAACTGACCACATCATCGCCATGGATCAGCGCGATGGCATCGGGTGTCGCGCAGGCTCGCGCGAAAACCGGCTCGTGCAGGCAGCCGTCGGGCAACGGTGCCGTGGTCTGGTTGACGACGCGGCGAATCTCGCGCTGGTGCGCGGGCATGGCGTCGGGCAGGGGACGTTGCCATGCGGAACGGGGGCCATCGGCGAGTGACTGTAGCAATGTCGTATAGCCATCGAACATGGCATCGACCAGACCCGGCGGAAACAGTGCATCGTTGGCGTCCCACTGCAGCACGGTCCGGCCTTCGTGTTCGTAGGCAAGGTGGTCGATCCAGACCTGGGGTGTCTGTGAAATGCCCCAGTCGGGCTCGCCAAGCACCTTGTCCGGGTCATGGCCGAATAATGGGCGTCCCAGGTTGCTGGTGAAGACGATGGGTGCGCCGTGCGGATGCCGGTCGCCCTTGCGCAGCGCACGAACTACCTCCACGCCGGACCACTGGCGATGCTCCCAGGCCTCGGTGAACGCTGCCTGGTTGGCGCGGGCCATTGCGTCGAACGGTGCGCTGCCGCCTTCGAGGTCCAGCAGCAGGATATTGGTGAAATCCGCCACCATGGCCTCGACGGCCGGGTGCAGCGGTTCCCGGTCGAACAGTGTCAGGTTCAGCAGCGCGCGGGTGGTGGCGCTCCAGCGCGCGAGGATCGCGGCAAACAGCGTGGCCAGCGCCATGGTTGGCGTGACGCCGCATTCGCCGGCTCCGGTGCGGAACCGCTGCCATATGGCCGGCGGGACCACGAACTGGCGTCGCGACATGCGTACCGGCATGGCGTGGGCCACGTCGGCCGCCATTGGCAACGCCGGGGCGGGCGGCAGGTCGGTGAGCCGGCCCAGCCACCAGTCGCGCGCGCACGCGCGCGCGCTTGCCTGGGTCTGCTCCCATTGGTGCAGGTAACTGCGGAAGTCATAGTCGTCCGCCAGAGGCGGCAAGGTGTGTCCGCCCGCAAGGGTCGCCAGTTCGGTGAAAATCCGCGCAAAGCTGGCGGCATCCGCCACCAGCAGGTCCAGGTTCACGTGCAGTCGGTGCAGGCCACCGGGCAACAGGGTGAGTTGGCAGTCGAACGTTTCGCCGCGTTCCACGGCCAGCAGGCGATGGCAAAGTCTTGCGCGTACGGCATCGAGGTGCCGCGCCACCTCGGCTTCGCCGGCATCGCGCAGATCATGGACCGTCAATGCCTGCCACGCCGGTTCGGGCCGCCAGCATTGCAGGCCTTCGGGCAGGAAGCGCACCTGCAACATTGGATGACGCCCCAGCAGCGTGCGGATGGCCTGGGCCAGCACTTCGGGCGCCAGGCCATTGCAGCCGGCAAACTCCTGATACAGGTGACAGCCAACGCCACCGAATGGTTGGCTGGCATCGCGCCCGACAAGGTACGCGTGTTGCACCGGGGTCAGCGGAAAGGGCTGGCCGTCGGTCATGCACGGGAACGCATCCGGGCTGACCTGCCCCAAACCGGCCGACGCAGCCTCGGCGTCGGTGGTTGCCAGTAACCTGAGCCAACCTGCCAGCGTGGGCGTTGCATAGAGATCGCGTAGCCGTACGCGATGACCGCGAGTTCGCAGGCGGTTCAACCACGCCATCAACTGCATGGAATCCATGCCGAGGCGCAGCAGGTTGTCATCGTTACCGAGCCGGGCAGGGTCGACACGCAGGTCGGTGGCCAGTGCCCGGTGCAGCCAGGCACGCGTGTCGTTACTCACGAAATTTGGTGCGGAAAGGTTCATGGATGGTGGGCATTGGAGGATGCAGGCATTGCCACGCGTGTCGTGGACGGCAACGGATCGTTGGCTGCGGCCTGTTCCTGCCGTCGCCAGAGAGATGCATAGCGGCCATCGGCAGCCAGCAGTTCGTGATGCTGGCCCCGTTCGACAATCCGCCCGTCGTGCAGCACCAGGATCTGGTCGGCATGGCACAGGCTGCGCAGCCTGTGGCCAACCATCACGACGGTGCGGTGGTGCAGGCTGGCCAGATTGCGCGTGATCGCTGCATCGGTGGCGGGATCGACGCTGGCCGTGGCTTCGTCGAGCAGCAGGATAGGGCTGTCCTTGAGCAGCGCGCGGGCCAGTGACAGGCGTTGCCGTTCACCACCGGACAGCGCAATGCCGTCGGCATCCAGCACCGTGTCGTAGCCCTTTGGCAGTTTGGCAATGAACGCGTGCGCCTCTGCCAGCCGCGCCGCGGCGATGACCGATTCCGGTGTCGCGTGCGGCGCACCAAGGCGCAGGTTGTCGAGCACGCTGCCAGGAAACAGCACGACGTCCTGGAACATGACCGAGACGATGCGGTGCAGGTTGTCGGAACCAATGTCGCGAAGATCGGCGCCGCCGATCCGGATGGCGCCCCGGTCGATATCCCAGAACCGGGCCAGCAGATGCAGCAGCGTGCTTTTGCCCGCGCCACTGGTCCCCACGATTGCAGTCAGGCTTGCTTCCGGGAATACACACGAGATGTCTGCCAGCGATGCCGTAGCTGCCTGAACCTTTGAAGCGTTTGCCGCGTTGGGGCCGGCGTGTGCAAAGTCGACGCGGTCCATCACGATGTCGAACCGCCGCGGTGCGATCCCCTTTGCGGGCTCGTTCATCGGCACTGCTTGCAGTATTGCCTCGATGCGGCCCATGGCGCGCTGCCCGTAGCGCAACAGCATTGCGGACAGGCCAATATCGTAGAGCTGGCGATACAGCGGCAAGGACAGTACCGCAAACATCAGCAGTGTTTCGCCTGGCAAGCGATCCTGAGCAACGGACCATGCCGCCAGAATGGCGACCGTCACGAAGCCACCCTCGGTGGCGGCACCGAACGCGGCAATCCATGCCGCGGGCCGCAACTCGAGCGCCAGGGTGTGCTGCAGGTGCCGGTCCAGGGTTGCGCCAAGGCGCCGCCAGCCCAAACCGAAGCGGCCGTTGTAGCGGTGCATGCGCAATCCGGCCAGGTAAGCGTGCAGTTCCGCCTGCATTGCCCCGGTGCTTTCAAGCGCCTGCGCACCCGCGCGGGCTGCCACGCGCTGGCCTTGCCGGAGGGCCAACAGGGGCAGCGGCAGCACTGCGGCGGTAGCCAGCGCGAGCCATCCATCGATCCACACCAGGAAGGCAAGCAGGAACACCATGAACGCCACACTGCTTGCAAACACGCCAAGGCAATGCGCCCAGAGGTGTTCGACGGTTTCCATGTCGCTGTTGAGCCGTGCGCCGAGGTCGCCTTCGCGAGCATTGCGGAACCAGCCCAATGGAACGCGCAGCAGATGATCGGCCACGTGAAGCCGCGCGCCTGCCATCATTGCGTAGGTACCGGCGAAGATGCATTGCATCGACTTTGCGCCGACCGCGATGCGAGCCATCGCCAACAGTACGAACAACGCGGCGATGACGGCGGTAGTATCGGGGACCACGCGGCCGTGGATGACGTCGGCCAGCAGCAGGTAGAGCAGCGGATAGGGCGCGGCGCACAGCAGGCCGTCAAGCACTGCCAGCGCCAGTCCGATATGGATCCGGGGATCGCGCGTTGGCGTCAGTCGGTATCCCGCGCGAAAGAGCAGTGCGATCATCGACGCGTCTCCCGCAAGACTCCGCCAAGGCTGGACCAAAGCGCGCGGTAATGCTCGCAGTTGGCCAGCAAGGCATCATGTTTCCCGCATCCAACGACGCGCCCGCCGTCGAGTACCACGATCCGGTCGGCATCCATGATCGTATGCAGTCGATGAGCGACGACCAGCACGGTACGGTTGACGCGCAATGGTGCCAGTGCATGCTGCAGCATCGATTCGTTCTCGGCATCGGCAAATGCGGTGGCTTCGTCCAGAATCAGGATCGGCGTGTCCTTTAGCAATGCCCGGGCGATTGCCAGGCGCTGGCGCTCGCCACCGGACAACCTTGCGCCGCGCTCGCCAACCGGTGTATGCAGGCCGAGCGGCAGACGGGAGACAAATACCTGCGCTTGCGCGGTGCGCAGCGCGGCGCTGATCTCTTCTGGCGTGGCGTGTGGACGTGCGGGCAGCAGATTGTCGAGCACGGTGCCATGCATCAACTCTACGTCCTGAGTCACTACCGCAATGCGTTCAAGCAACGCATCGAGCGGCCATGCGCGGAGGCTGGTTCCACCGAGCAGGACATCGCCTTCCGCGGGATCGAACTCGCGGGCCGCCAGGCGCGCCAGCGTGGTCTTGCCCGCGCCGCTGGCACCCACGATAGCCGTCAGTTGGCCGGCTGGCGCAGTGAAGCTGATGTCGGAGAGTGCCTTGCGGGCGTCATAGGCATGTCCGACATGGCGAAATTCGAGATGCAGCGGGACGGTCGGCACGGATGCGTCGCCCGATGCCGTGAGTGGTGGTTCACCGAGCAGTGCGTTGATTCGCGCCAGCGCGTCCAGGCGTCGCCGTTGTTCGCCGATGACGAAGGTCAGGCGCAATAGCGGCATCAGGACGGCCGGTGCGACCAGCAGGAACAGCACGAAGGTAGCCATGTCGAGCGTACCCTGGCCAATCCGCCAATTGCCCGTCACCGCCACGCTGAGCACACCGGCGGACAGTGGCACACTGAAGCAACACCATGCCCATGCGCTGGAGCGTGCGATGCCCGCCACCCATTCCGCCGCCGCCCGGATCGGCGCTTGCAACGCGCCGAGCGTTCGCGTGGCAAGCCCGAAGCTGCGGGCTACGTGGATGCCGCGCACAAAGCTGCCGGTTTCCTCGGCAATCTGCTGCTGCAATGAAGTCCAGTGTCGCAGGTGACGGTAGCTGCGGCGCAACAGGATGGCTTGCGCCATCAGTGCGACCGGTAGTGGCGCGAGCGCTGCCAGCGCTAGTGGCGCATCGACGGCGAGCAGCCATGCCATCGCAACCACGGGCAGCACCGATGCGGCAGTCGCGTCGGGTAGCAGGTGGGCGAGCACGCCTTCCAGCGCGCCAATGTCATCGGCTACGGTACGGCGCAAGCCGCTGGTCCGGTGACGATCAATCGCACTGAGCGGCACACAGCCAAGATGCCGCGCTACCCGTAGCCGGAGCCGATACATGGCATGCAGTGCACCGGCGTGTGCCGCGGCATGGCTGGCAGCCATCAGGATCCAGCGTAGCGTGATGGCCAACAGGGCAGTGATCGCCGTGATGACCAGTGCGGTGAGGGTCGGCGATCCGCTGCCCCCGTGGGTCGGAGGCAACAGCGCAGCTGCCATGCGGTAAAGGCACCACAGCGGCACCAGGCCAAGCGTGGCGGACGCCGCGGCCGCTGCCATGGCAGCGGCCATCTGCCAAGGTGCTAGCCGGACCAGTGCGGGCAGTCCGAGCGGAGCAGCCGATGGCTGTGGTTGGCTCACAGGATGTCCCAGCGCATGTCGAGTCCGACGATGCGCCCCATGTTGATGGCTGCGAGCGGATTCGGTCCCGCATGGAACGCCTGGGTGCGATAGATCCGATCGAACACATTGAGCGCGTATGCACCGATTTCCACGCGCTTGTGCGGCCGCCACCCGACGCGAAGATCGACCACGGTGTATGCCGGTTGCTTGAGCGTGTTGGCAATGTCAAGGAACTGCGGCCCGGTCAGGCGTACGGTCATGCCCGGGGTCACCGTTCCCATGGCAGTTGGCAGCGTGCCCTGCATGTTGAGGCTGAGGCCATAGCGCGGCACGTTGGGGACGAGGTTGCCAGAGAGCGCGACGCCGTCGAACGAATTGCCGGAGTCGAGAAAGGCGGATCGGTTGACATACCCGGCGATAGCGACGTTCAGGCGCGGATCGATTTGCGCCCGCACATCGAATTCGGCGCCATAGGCTCGCGCACGGCCTGCATTGCGCAGCGTCTGCATGCCCATGGGGCCGGCATAGAGCTGCATGTCGTGCGTTTCGGTATCGAACAATGCGCCAGTCGCACTGAGCCGGCCACGTTGAATGCGGCTGCCCAGTTCGTAGCTGACCGAGCGCTCTGGCTTGAAAGCATCGGTATCCATCGCACCCCTGGGCGCCAGGTTGAAACCGCCGGGCTTGTACCCCTGGGCCACGCGCGCGTAGACGCGCCAGTCATGCGCAAGCAGGTAGCCAGCCGACAACTGGCCAAGCACGCTTGTGCGGCTGTCGCGGCTCGCTGCCGTACTGCTGCCGGACGGCGTGACCTGCGTGTCAGCCTTGTCGTGAGAGACGCGGACGCCAGCGCCGAGATCGATCGCGCGCGTGACATGCCAGGTGCCGTCGGCATAGGCGGCAAGCGCGTCCTGCGAATTCTCGGACGAAGTCGATCCAGGGTATGGACTGTAGGAAGACTCGCGCGCAATTGTCGTGTGCTGGCGGTACAGGCCTACGACGCCGGCCCACTGGCGCTGCTCCCCTTCCGTGGCCAGCCGGATTTCCTGGACATCCTGTCGCCATCGTTCCGGAGAACTCACAACCCCCGGTCCGAATGCAAAAGTCCGCGAGAAATGGAGGTTTTGCCATGCCGCAATTGCGGAGAGCGCCCAGCCGGTACCACGGTAGGTGGTGCTGATCGATTCACTATTGCTGCACCGGCGAATTTTGGGGTCGGGCGTGCCCGGCGATGCCACGATGGTCCGCTGACGGAGCGCATCGAACGGGACGTAGACATCCTGGTATGCACTCGTGCATTCGCCCGACAGTGCAAGATTGACTTCCCACGGCGCCCCTTCCGGCGCCAGCCGCAGCCGCGCTGCGCCGGCTTCGTTGCGGCTGCCGCCGAGGTTGTCGCTGCCGGTGGCCGAATTGAACAGGTTGCCCGGCTGGTTCTGGGTCAGCGCGGTAACGCTGCCGAACAGGCCATTGGCCAGCTTGCCGTTGATGGCGGCCCTTGCGTTGTATCCGCCATGGCTCGCAAATCCGCCGCTGACGTAGGCCAGCGGCGTGCCATCAGGCTTGTGGCTGGTAATGTTGAGAATGCCGCCCTGGGCGCTCTTGCCATACAGCGTGCCTTGCGGACCCTTGAGCAGTTCCACCTGTGCCACGTCGGTCAGCGTCTGGTAGGTGAAGACCGGCAACTGCGGGATACCGTCGACATAGACCGTCAGTGTCGGGCTGTAGAAGTCCTGAGTCGTGACGCCGCGCAAGGCAATGACCGGATAGAGCAGGCTGCCCCCCTGCGACATGTACACGCCCGGCAATACGCGATCGAGCTCGTTCGAGTTCCGTACCTGTTGCGCTTCGAGATCGCGCTCGGTGACCACGGTTGCTGCGCCGTTGAGATCGTCAAGCCGTACACCGCGCTTTTCGGCGCTGACAACCACTGCGGGCAACTGACTTGTCTCTACGGACTCAGGCGAAGCCGCCAGCGCTCCGCCGGCAAGCGTTTGCTGAAACAGCAGCGCGGCCCCCGGGAACCCCAAATGCGAAAAATGCAGACCCTTCTTTCGTCTCATGCTGACCTGTTGTCATGGTTTGTTTAAAGTCTTTGCAAGTTACTTTTCGGGCTTGCGCGGCGGGAGCACGATCCGGCAAGATGCAGCACGATCCTGCTGATGAGAATCATTTACGTTGCCAAGGTGCGAGCGTGACATCGATTGCTTCCCGGGCCGTTTCCTACTCCGGCCGCTATACAGACCTCCCGCCTGATTTCGCGCGCTGCGTGCTGAACGCCGGGCTGCATGTAGCCGTCGTGGACGGCGTACTGGCGCACGAGGAGCGTCGCAGCACCTTGTTTGATCGTCATGTCTCGCTGGCACTGATGGTGGAGGGTGCGGGCCATTACCAGGTCGAGGGCGCCACCGAACCCTGCGTGTACCAGCCGGGCTCGTGCTATCTCAGTTGTGCCTGGGAAAAGGCGCGTGGGGACGATGTGTTCCCCGCGCATATCCGGCGCCGCATCGTGCTGCTGCAATACTGCGCGGACTGGCTGAGCCTGTTCGAGCGCGGCGGTTATCCCCATCCGGCGGGAGGCGTGTTTCATGGTCATCCGTGGCGGGCGGCATGGGTCGTGCGCATGCCTATGCCGGCGCAGTTCCGGCAACTGGCCGAGGATCTGCTTGCACGCGGCGCGCCCGAGGAGCCGCTGGCGCGCCTGAAAACGGAAAGCCGGGCGTTGGCGGCGCTGGTGACGCTGGCGGAAACCTTGCAGGATGGCCACTCGCATGAGCCGACGGCAGCCGACGCCGCGCCGGCCGAGGGTGGCGAATCCCGCGCGCTCACCGGCCGGGAACGACGGCTGTTATGCACGGCACGCAGTTATATCCAGACGCACTGTCTGGAGTCGATCAGCGTGATGGGTGTTGCGAATGCCGTCGGCCTTGGTGAGGCGGCGCTGCAGAATGGCTTTCGCGCGCTGTTCGGCTCAACGGTCTATGACTACGTGCTCGAGCGCCGGCTTGCCGAAGCCGCGCGACTGTTGCGCGAAGGTGCGATGTCGATCGGCGATGTGGCGTGGCGCAGCGGTTTTTCCCATGCCAGCCATCTTGCAAGACATTTCCGGCGGCGCTACGGCATGTCGCCGCGCGCCTATCGCGTGCGATGAGATTGTTGTGCTCAATCCGCGGTGCGGAGCGCGTACAGCGCGTAGAACGGGACGCCGAGTAGCAGCCGTGACAATGGTCCAAGCACGGAGTAGGGCAGGCCGTAGCTTTCCATGACCCGATACGTGCCAGCGGAACGTAGCCGCGCGTGCGCATCGGTCAGTTCGTGCCGGGTACGTGGTCCCCACTGGAACTCGGCATTGGTGTGGCGCACCGACGGATGTTGCCGGGCGCGGCCGGCGGCAAGCCAGCACATGGCATCGAACGCAAGCACCGAACCGGCTGGTGCGCGTTCGCCGAACGTGGTGAGGACCTGACGCACCGTTGCGGGCCTGAGGTACATGAATACCCCTTCGCTGAACAGGAACACCGGCTGCCCTTGCGGTGTCGATGGAAGTGCCAGCGCATCCCACCAGCCGGCATCGGCAAGGTCCAGTCCGCGCGTGACATGGCGTGCGTGCGTGTCAGGCACCAGGCTTCGACGCAGGTCGAGGACTTCGGGAAGATCGGCGTCAGTCATGCGGACCTGGCCGTTGTCGAGCCACTGCAGGTAGCAACTGAGGCCGGCACCGATGTTGACGATGTGGCCGTCGGGGCAATCAGCAAGATACTCGGTGGCCAGGGCGCGGAAGCGGTGGGTGCGCGCCAGCACGCCGTAGGTGCTGTGCCGGTCTGCTACCCAGCGCCGTCCATCGTCACCGAGCGCCGCGAGCAGGCGCGGCGCATGGGCGTCCGCCACGGCCATACGCGGAAACATGCTGTCACCGAGCGCGCGCGCGGCCAGTGGAATGCGTAGCGTCGATGGCACCGCGGACAAGGGGGACGTTGAAAAATGGGCGTCGGCCAAGGGCTCGATCATGAGGTTCGGGTTGGTCATGCCGGATCTCCACTGATCTCTGAATGGATGGCACGTATCATAAACAGGAATCATTATCATTTGATTTGATCCACTGCAGGATGCTGGCGTCATGACCGTCGAGAACTGGTGATTCAGCATGGTTTGATGGCAAATTGCCGATAAACTGTCAGCCAAATACCGCCTGCAGTTACCGCGGGCTTCAAGATTTTCAGTAGAAGGAGAGCGCATCCATGGCCCGCAAGCCCGAACCGGCCCGCACCACCGACGCCACGGCCGAGGCCGGTACGGCACGTACAGCGCCATTGGCCCGTGCCGCTGGCGTCAACATCGTGTCGTCGTCACATCTGGTGTCGGCACGGAGTCCGGAACTCTCGGAGTTCGAATTTGGCCTGAACACCGCCTACAACGCGTACAGCCGGTGGGTAGTGCGCTGCATGGGCGCGGCCGGCGCGCGCGACCTGACCTTTCTCGATGTGCTGGTGCTGCACCACGTCAACCACCGCGGCCGGGCCAAGCGGCTGGCCGATATCTGCTTCGTGCTGAACGTCGAAGATACGCATCTGGTTACCTATTCGCTGAAGAAGCTCGTGGGCCTGGGATTGGTCGCGGGCGAGCGCGTGGGCAAGGAAGCTACTTATGGCACAACCGCGGAGGGTGCCGAGGCTTGCGCGAAATACCGGGAAATCCGTGAACAGTGCCTGACGAGCAATTTCAGCGAAGGCAGTGACGAGAACAAGGAGATTGGCGAACTGGCGCGACTGCTGCGCGTCCTGACCGGGCTTTACGAGCAGGCGGCTCGGTCGGCCACGTCGCTTTGAGGGCCCGGGCGGCCGTCGGCGTACGGGCGCCGGATGCGCCACCAGTGCGCCAGCGGGTTGCCCATGACGCGGCGCTGGCGGGCGGCGGTGTCCGTTTTTCCTGCATCTGTCTGTGACAGCCGCATTGCGCAATGCAAAAAGAGGGCGCCGACAAGGTACAATAGCGGTTTCCCGCTAGCCGGCATTCCATTCAGCAGTGTCGGCGGCCGCCTGCCCCGACTCTCCTACGCCTCCTGACCGTACCGATCATGGCGCATTTCTCGTGCTTCCCCGGCGCTTTGGCGCTATCCGCCTTTCGCCAGCAACGCCTGCTTGCCGCTCTCCAACAGATCGACGCCGATATTGAATCGGTGCACGGACAATTCGTGCACTTTGTCGACTCGAATACCCCGCTATCCGCTGAGGACCAGTCCCGCATCGGCGCGCTGCTGACCTACGGTGCGCCGTTTGCCGCGCAGGCCGAGGGCGACCGTTTCGTGGTAATTCCGCGCTTTGGCACGATTTCGCCGTGGGCCAGCAAGGCCACCGATATCGCGCACAACTGCGGGCTGACCCATGTGCACCGCATCGAGCGTGGTATCGAGATCACCGTGATCTGCAAGAAGGGCCTGTTGCGCGGCCGCAAGACGCTGGACGCCGGCACGCGCGCCGCCGTGGCCGCGCATCTGTTCGACCGCATGACCGAGACCGTGATCGCTACGCGCGACGAAGCTGCGGGATTGTTCCAGGAACTGCCGGCCAAGCCGTTGCAGTTCATCGATATCTCGGCGGGCCGCAGCGCGCTGGTCGATGCCAATACGGCCATGGGCCTGGCGCTGTCGGATGACGAAATCGACTACCTGCTTGAAAACTACGGCAAGCTGGGCCGCAATCCGACTGACGTCGAACTGATGATGTTCGCGCAGGCCAACAGCGAGCACTGCCGCCACAAGATTTTCAACGCAACGTGGACGATCGACGGCGTGGCGCAGGACAAGTCGCTGTTCGCGATGATCCGCAATACGCACCAGTTGAATCCGCAAGGTTCGATCGTCGCCTACTCGGACAACTCGGCGGTGATGGAAGGCGATGTGGCGGAGCGCTGGTTCCCGCGTGGCGCGGACCATGCTTACGGTCGTCACGAAGCGCTGACCCATACGCTGATGAAGGTGGAAACGCACAACCACCCGACCGCGATCTCGCCGTTTGCAGGCGCCTCGACCGGCGCGGGTGGTGAAATCCGCGACGAAGGCGCGACCGGCCGCGGCGCCAAGCCCAAGGCAGGCATGACCGGTTTCACGGTGTCGAACCTGATGCTGCCCGAGGCGGTGGAGTCCTGGGAAAATGCCCGTGACGCGGCGCAGCCGATGGCGCATCGCAATCCCGACGACAAGCCGCGCGTGACCGGCAAGCCCGACCGCATTGCGTCGCCGCTGCAGATCATGATCGACGGCCCGCTAGGCGGCGCCGCGTTCAATAACGAATTCGGCCGTGCCAACCTGGGCGGCTATTTCCGCGTCTACGAACAGAACGTGGGCGGCACCGTGCGCGGCTACCACAAGCCGATCATGATTGCCGGCGGCATCGGCAGTATCGATGCAAACCATACCCACAAGAACCCGCTGCCGGCCGGCACGCTGCTGATCCAGCTTGGCGGGCCGGGCATGCGCATCGGCATGGGCGGCAGTGCCGCGAGCTCGATGGCCACGGGTACCAATACCGCGGACCTCGACTTTGACTCAGTGCAGCGTGGCAACCCCGAAATGGAGCGTCGCGCCCAGGAAGTCATCAACGCGGGCTGGGAGCTCGGTGAGGACAACCCGATCCTGTCGATCCATGACGTGGGCGCGGGTGGTATCTCCAACGCGTTCCCGGAGCTGGTCGACGGCGCGGATCGCGGTGCCCGCTTTGAACTGCGCCAGGTGCACCTGGAAGAATCGGGCCTGTCGCCCGCCGAAATCTGGTGCAATGAGTCGCAAGAACGTTATGTGCTGGCCATCGCCGCGAATGACCTGCCGCGCTTCCAGGCCATGTGCGAGCGCGAGCGCGCGCCATTTGCCGTGGTGGGCCTTGCCACCGAGGAAAAGCAACTGCAGCTGGTGGATGCCAGCGTCGATGCCGCGCTGAAGGAACACCAGGCAGTCAACATGCCGATGGATGTGCTGCTGGGCAAGCCGCCGCGCATGCATCGTGATGTGCAGCGCGTGGCGCAGGAGTTGCCGGCGGTCGATGTGACCGGCATTGCGCTGGAACAGGCTGTTCGCGACGTGCTGCGCCATCCCACCGTCGCGAGCAAGTCGTTCCTGATCACGATTGGTGACCGCACCGTCGGTGGCATGAATGCGCGCGACCAGATGGTCGGTCCGTGGCAGGTGCCGGTGGCCGACGTGGCGGTGACCACGCTCGACTACAAGGGACGTGCTGGCGAAGCGATGACGATGGGCGAGCGCACGCCGCTGGCCGTGATCGACGCCGCGGCTTCGGGCCGCATGGCCATCGGTGAAGCGCTGACCAACCTGGCCGCCGCACCGGTCAAGGACCTGGGCAAGGTCAAGCTGTCGGCCAACTGGATGGCAGCTTGCGGCGTGGCTGGCGAAGATGCAAGGCTGTATGACACGGTGCATGCCGTGGGCATGGAACTGTGTCCGGCACTGGGTATCAGCATTCCGGTGGGCAAGGATTCGCTGTCGATGCGCACCAAGTGGTCGGATGCCGATGGTGCCAAGGAAGTGGTGGCGCCGGTCTCGCTGATCATCTCGGCGTTTGCGGCCGTGGATGACGTCAACCGTACGCTGACGCCGCAACTGCGTACCGATCTGGGCGACAGCGTGCTGATCGCGATCGACCTGGGCCGTGCGAAGAACCGCATGGGTGGCAGCATCCTGGCCCAGGTGACGCAGCAGGTCGGCGACAGCGCGCCGGACGTCGACAACCCGGACGACCTGAAGAACTTCTTCAATGTGATCCAGCGCCTGAACCGCGAGGGCAAGCTGCTGGCGTATCACGACCGTTCCGATGGCGGCTTCATGGCTGCCGTGGCGGAAATGGCGTTCGCCGGCCATACCGGCGTGGCGCTGAACGTCGACATGCTGACGCTCGATCCCACGCAGGAACAGGACTACGGCGACGCCAAGAACTGGGCCCAGCAGGTTGCGGAGCGCCGCAATGACCAGACGCTGTGCGCGCTGTTCTCTGAAGAACTCGGCGCGGTGATCCAGGTGCGCGCTGAAGAGCGCGATGCCGTATTTGCCGTGCTGCGTGAGGCAGGCCTGTCGGCGTGCAGCCACGTGATCGGCAAGCCGAGCGCGAACGACCAGATCGAGATCTATCGCGATGCAAAGCGCGTCTTTGGTGCATCGCGTGCGGAATTGCAGCGCACCTGGACCGAAGTCAGCTGGCGCATTGCACGCCTGCGTGACAACCCGGCCTGTGCCGACAGCGAGTTCGAACGCGTGACCGATACCGAAGACCCCGGCATCAGCCCGGTACTGACGTTCGATCCCGCACAGGATATCGCGGCGCCGTTCATTGCTACCGGCAACCGTCCGCGCGTGGCGATCCTGCGCGAGCAGGGTGTCAACTCGCAGATCGAAATGGCCTACAGCATGGACCTGGCCGGTTTCGATACCGTTGACGTGCATATGAGCGACCTGATCGCGGGCCGCGCCCGCCTGGCTGATTTCAAGGGCTTTGTCGCCTGCGGCGGCTTTAGCTATGGCGACGTGCTCGGTGCTGGCGAAGGCTGGGCCAAGACGATCCTGTTCAACGGCCTGATGGCCGAGCAGTTCGCGGCGTTCTTCAACCGTCAGGACACGTTTGCACTGGGCGTCTGCAATGGGTGCCAGATGATGAGCAACCTCGCCCCGATCATCCCGGGCGCCGGCGCATGGCCGAAGTTCACGCGTAACCAGTCGGAGCAGTACGAAGCGCGCTTCGTGACCGTGGAAGTGCAGCAGTCTCCGTCGATCTTCTTTGCCGGCATGGAAGGCAGCCGTATTCCGATCGCCGTGGCACATGGCGAAGGGTTTGCCGACTTCTCGCAGCAGGGCAATCTTGGCAAGGTCGACGTCGCGCTGCGCTTCGTCGACAACCGCGGCGCGGTGACGCAGGCCTATCCGCTGAACCCGAACGGTTCGCCGGAAGGTATCACTTCGGTAACGACGGTCGATGGCCGCTTTACTGCGCTGATGCCGCACCCGGAGCGCGTATTCCGCACGGCCACCATGAGCTGGGCACCCGACGCGTGGAAGGATATTGCCGACGGTGGCAGCCCGTGGATGCGCATGTTCCGCAACGCGCGCAAGTGGGTGGGTTAAGCAGTTTCCAAGCCCCTGGCATCGACAAGAAACGCCTGCAGTTTGCAGGCG
>VFQP010003098.1_pt1 | contig 17399 bp, 17 predicted proteins | sample 3512351 | NCBI WGS metagenome assembly VFQP01 (sample SAMN10412372, study PRJNA504923) | tailings metagenome | isolation source: Relicate 1 Philex TSF1 revegetated site | place: Philippines: Tuba, Benguet | collected 2017-08-29
CGTCTTCCTCGTCTGGCACGCGCGCCGAGATATGGTTGGCCATCATGTCGGCCATGCCATAGAGCTCGACCAGCCGATAGCAGGCGGCCAGGTCCACGCGCGCCTGCCATTCCGCCTCGCTGCACTGGCCGCGCATCGACGGGATGTTCAGCACACCGGGTTTCGTCATGATCTGTCTCCTGGGGGATTACGGTGGATTACGGTGGATTTGGTTTTTGGTGTTCAGGGTCAGTCCGATCCGAGCGCAAGATCGTTCGGGCGACGCTTCTCGATGTGGTACTTCAGCAGCGACGCGCTGCGGAAAATGCCGTGCGCGAACTTGCCATACGGCAAGGTGAGGAACAGCGCCATCACGATACCGAGGTGCACGGCCAGCACCGCGGCCATTGCCCCGGTGTCGCGGCCTGCCAGCAAGGCCAGGCCACTGGCACTGGTCAGGAACAGCAGCGCGATGAATCCGCGATCCATTGGCTTCTGGCTGCCATCCATGGTGCGCGGATCGCGCTTCAGGTTCAGCCACAGCAATCCGGCCGGACCGACCAGCAGGCCGATACCGCCGGCAATGCCCAGCAACACCGGCAGGCTCGTCACCGGATATGGCGCATGCAGGTCCAGCAGGTAGTGATATAGCGTGGCGACAGTGGTCGCCGCAAAGCACAGCATGAAACCGTAGAACGTGAAATGGTGGAAGCGGCGACGCAACAGCGTGAACGCGTCGTCGTCGTTGTTGCAGCCCTTGCCATGGCCACCATCGAGGTATTTCAGCTTCAGCGCATCGTGCGCGGCGCCGCCCATCGCTGCCCCGTGCGACTCGCCGCTGCGCGTGCCCGGCGTGACCCGACGCCAGAAGCGCGTGACCCCGATGCCCAGTGCCGCAATCGCAAACAGGAACACCACGCCGAACATTGCCGCCAGCAGGTTGTGCGGGAAGATCGCGTAGAAGTTGCCGGCCAGTGGCTCATGGAGCAGCGTGCCGCGCATGGCCAGCACCATCAGCAGGAACAGCGCCAGGCCGCCGGCCAGGGCCAACGCCATGGTCAATCCCGCCCGGCGATACAGTCCACCGAGCGCGGCCGGAAATGCATAGTCACCATAGGTCTGCACCCGCACCTTGGCCATGGCCTGCGGAATGTTCACGGCAAACTCGTGCGGCGGCGCGTACTGGCATGCGTGATAGCAGGCACCGCAGTTGTGGCACAGGTTGGCCAGGTAGTGGATGTCCGCCTTGTGAAACTCGAGCCGGCGGGTCATCGCCGGAAACACCGCGCAGAAGCCCTCGCAGTAGCGGCAGGCATTGCAGATCTGCAGGGTGCGGGCCACTTCGCCCTCATCGGCCGTCAAGGGCAGCGCGCCGTTGGCCAGCGCCGCCGCCTCGCGCGTCAACGCTTCAAGATGTTGCATGGTTCTCTTCCTGTGATGCTGCCGCGGACCTGATCCGGTCCGCGGCCCTGGCGGCCTGGGTGCCGGCAATGCGGCCGAACGCCGTGCCGATCGCCATACCCACGCCCGCCGTATAGCCCTTGCCCAGCACGTTGCCGGCCATCATTTCGCCCGCTACGAACAGGTTGCGGCTTGGCTTGCCGCCAAAATGCACGGCGGACTCCTCGTTGACCTTGAGGCCCAGGTACGTGAACGTGATGCCCGGCCGCAGCGCATAGCCGAAGAACGGCGCGGTATCGATAGGCCGCGCCCAGTGCGTCTTGGCCGGCGCCACGCCTTCGGTATGGCAGTCATCGAGCACGGTGTGGTCGAACTTGCCTACACGGCATGCCGCGTTGTAGTCGTTGATGGTGCGCATGAAGGTGGCCTCGTCCAGCCCCAGCTTGCGTGCCAGTTCGGGCAAGGTATCGGCGCGCACGCCCGGGAACACCGGCGGCATGAAGCGGCCGATGGCCTTGGCGTCGATGATCGAGTAGCCAATCTGCTGCGGCTGCTGGGCCACCAGGCGGCCCCAGATCGCGTAACGCTTGGGCCAGAAGTCCTCGCCTTCGTCGTAGAAGCGTTCCGCGTTGGCATTGAGCACCACGCCCAGCGACACGCAGTCGATGCGCGTGCAGATGCCGCCGTCATAAAGCGGCGCACGCGCGTCGATGGCCACGCAGTGCGATTGCGACGGATCGCCGATGGCGTCGGCGCCGGCCGCGATCATGTGCTTGAGCAGCACGCCCATGTTGAAGCGCGTGCCGCGAATCAGGAAATTGTCGGCCGGCCATTCGCCGCGCTCGTTCTGGCCCCACGCGTCACGCAACCATTCGCGGTTCGACTCGAAGCCGCCCGCCGCCAGCACACAGGCGCGCGCCTCGATCCGTTCGGTGCCGATGCGTGCCGCCACGAACCGGTCGCCATCAAGCTCGATCGCATCGACGGGAGCGTTGTATCGGATCTGCACGCCAAGTTGCTCGGCGCTGCGGAAGTACGCATTGACCAGTGCCTTGCCGCCCCCCATGAAGAAGGCGTTGGTGCGTGCCACATGGAGCGCGCCCGACAGCGGCGGCTGGAAGTTCACGCCATGGCTGCGCATCCAGTCGCGGCAGGTTGACGATGCGCGGATCGCCAGCCGGGCCAGTTTCTCGTCAGTCAGGCCGCCGGTCACCTTGAGCAGATCCTGCCAGTACTCCTCTTCGGGGTAGGCCTCGATCAGCACGTCCTGCGGCGCGTCATGCATGCAGCGCAGGTTGCGGGTGTGGGAGGAATTGCCGCCGCGCCATTCGCGCGGGGCAGCTTCGAGCAGCATCACGCTGGCCCCCGCTTCGCGGGCCATCAGCGCTGCACAGAGGGCGGCATTGCCGCCGCCGATCACAAGGACGTCGATCATGCGCACACGTCCTGCTTGCTGGAATTGAGGGTGGGGATGGACACGACTTTCTATACCTTCAGGAGTCTGTCCGGGACTGTATCCGCAGCACGAAACGCTGCTAAGTGCTTGTCCGGCATGGGGGTATCACGATTTGTGATGGCGACGGACAGCGCGCCGGCCTGCTGCGGTGCGCGTTTTCAGAGGCGTCTCATATCCATGGGGATGCGGCTGGTGGAAAGTCTTGGGGACGGCACCTGACGCCGCCACAACCACTACCCATGCCAACCGAGATCTTCCCGCGCCATGCCTGTACTCACCGAAAAGTTCGCCAGCAAGACACCTGCCCTTCCACTACCAGACGCACCGCCCAGCGGACTGAACGCGTTAAAGGGCTGTTTGCGCCATGAGGGCCCTCCGCTGACCCTCGATCAGATCGACCGGCTCATCGAAGCTTCCGTCATGGAGGACTTCATGCAAAGCATGGGATGGGATCCAGGGAGCGTGGTGTGTGCCGCCGACTGGCCCCCTCTCGACGAAATGCCCCACACATGCAGGCTTCCGGCCCATGCACGACAGACTGCGCAAGCCGTGCGCGACCGGAAGGTCGAATTCTCCGTGCCTGACACCAGCTTCTTCCGGCCGGTCAGGAACGAATCCGTCGCCAGGCTCTGGGGTGCGTCCCCATGCGCTAGGGCTTGATCAACGATCGCGGACGCAAGGCGTGCGGCGCAAGGTTCGCCTGCACGAAAGCCGCCAGCAGAACGGCCGCGAGACCCCATGCCGCTACCGGCACCCATGGCAGCAGGCCCGCCAGTGGCGCGGCCTTGCTGGCGCCGGACGATACGGCCGCAATCCGGATAAATGCTGCGACTGCCAGGACTGCGAAGACCACGCCCGTGAATGCCCCTTCATGGCCGACATGGCCCGCGTTCAACGCGGCATTGACCGTCGCACCGAACATGATGCCCCACAGGCCGCCAGCGAGGTATTGCATCGCGAGCACCCATCCCAGCGAACTGGCTGCGGCAAACCCTGACAGCGCCAGCACGCCGAGCGCCGCCGCGGCCAGCAGCAGCACATGGGCCGGATAGCGTTTCAGCAGCGGCGTCTCGGGCAGCAACACGCACAAGGCAAAGCCAACCCAGAAAGCCGGCATGACATTCACGAGGCTGGCGCTCGAAACAAAGCGCAGGTAGGCGGGAGCGGAGTTGATCGCAGTGTGGATCTGAAAGCCAAACGCAAGAAGCCAGACTGCGACAAACAGGAGCCAGACGCGCTTCGGTCCAATACCGGGCGGAGACGACAGGTCAGGATGCCTGGATTCGGCAGGTGGCTCCAACCATCGCAATGCGGCAACCGCAATCACCAGCGCGGCGCTGGCGGCAACAAACGGCAGCAGTGGCGATACGCTGCGCAGCCGCGCCGTAAGCAGCGGCGCAACCGCCCCCGCAAGGCCGACGCCAAGCAGCGAACAGGACACCAGGAACGTTGAGGCGCGGCTTTGCATGCGGCGGGCAATGATCACCATCGGTGGCGCCCGCAGCGCCGAAGACGTGGCCGCCCAGAACGCGGTCAGGGTCAGCAGGAACATGGGCGAGGTAACGCTGGGCAACAGCACGAAGGCCAGTGCCGATGCCACGGACAGCGCAAGAATCCATCCGCCAAGCCGACGCATCGCGTTGGCCACCCGGTCGGCCGCGACCCCCAGCGCGAAGTCCATGACCACGAAGATCACCTGGTCCATCATCAGGATCCAGGCCACCTGCGCGCGCGGCAAACCCACCTGCGCGGCCAGTTGCGGCAGAAAGGCCACGTAGAGTGTCCACGTTACGGCCAGCAGGAACTGCACGGAGAAGAAAATCAGTGCGTGCATGGCGGCGCTCCCCGTCCGGCATGGTCAACCGGTTCTTGTTCTGCCCGGTCCCGCAGCGTGCTTGGCGGCGCCGGCATTTCCATTGCAAGGATAGGAAGAGACCATGCATTTCACCAGTCGCGCAGAGAAAGCTGATTTCAGGCTGACCAGAACAAACCGATCCTACCCTTCCAGTAACCGTGCCCCACGCCATTCCCCGGAGCGCACCAGCCCGCGCGCCGTGTCGGCCAGCACGACGCGCAGCGCCAGTGCGGCGGGCGACAGTTCGTCATCGGACAGGCTGCACAACAGGTTTTTCCTGCCGACCTGGGGATCATCGATCTGCGCAAGATGAAACCGTGTTTCCGCATCGGGGTAACGCCCCACGGCGGCCCACGGCTGCAGCGTGGCACCAAAGCCCATGTCGACGGCGTCCATCAGCATTGCCAGCGAATCGACTTCCTGGGTCACGCGCGGCGTGACCTTGGCACGTGAAAACGCGGCATCGAACGTACTGCGCAGGCCGTGGGCCCCGGTAGGCATGATCAACGGTACCTCGGCCAGGTCAGCCATCTGCCTGTGCGCTGGCGGATCGGCCTTGCCCTGCGGCAGCGCCTTGCGCGACTGGATCAGGAACAGGGTTTCCTCAAGCAACGGGATAACCGTCCAGCGACGTGCCGCATGGGTGCCGAACAGCACGGCAAGATCGAGCTGGCGTGCATTGAGCATTGCGGTGAGATGCCCGGACAGGCTTTCGACGATATGCAGGCGCACATCGGGATATCGCTCGCGCATCGCACGGATCAGCGGTACGCCGATAACCGATGCGGTGGTCGGCGCCAGGCCGACGCTGACCGCCCCGGTCAGGCGCGCCTGATGCGCGGCGCGCCGCGCCTGTTCCGCATGGCGCAGTGTGAGCTGGGCCTCGTGGAAGAAAGCCAGGCCCGCTTCGGTTGGCGTGACACCTTGCGGCGTACGGCGCAGCAGGCGCGTGGCGAGTTCGCTCTCCAGCCGGCTGATCTGCTGGCTGACCGCCGATTGCACCATGTCGAGTTCGAGCGCGGCACGACTCATGCTGCCAAGCTCGACCACTCGCACAAAATACTGAAGCTGGCGCAATTCCATCTGACTCCCCCGGCAAGGCCGAGCCACCCGTGCCAGCGGGGGTCGGCTTCAATGTTCTGGGGGTCTTATACCAGATGCGCCGATTACATGGTCCCTTCATGGCCCCGACCACTGGCCGGGAGCCGTGCGGCGACGGTCAGGCCTCGTCTGCGCCGCTATGCCAGTCCACGGTCTGGTCGAGATACACCAGGCCCTTGGCGGCCAGCGCGGGGCGCATGTTGTACATATCGACCCCAAGCACGCCTGACGCGAGCTTGTCACGCTTGCCGGCTTCCAGCGCTTCGCGTTCGGCCGCCTTGCCGGCAATTTCCGCCGCATGCGGACGCGCCACCACGACCACGCCATCGTCGTCCGCGACGATGACGTCGCCGGGACGCACCTGCGCACCGGCACATACCACAGGCACATTGACGGCACCCACGGTTTCCTTGACTGCCCCCTGCGCCGAGATGGCACGCGACCAGACCGGGAATCCCATTGCATTGAGCGTGCTGACGTCACGGCAGCCGGCGTCGAGGATCAGGCCACGTGCGCCGCGCGCTTTCAGCGACGTTGCAAGCAAATCACCGAACACGCCGTCGGTGCAATCGCTGGTCAGTGCCACGACCAGGATATCGCCGGGCTGGATCATTTCCACGGCGACGTGGATCATCCAGTTGTCGCCGGGATGCATCAGCGCGGTCACGGCACTGCCTGCAATGGCCACGCCCGACTGAATCGGTCGAAGGTAGGGCTTCAGCAGCCCGGTGCGGCGCTGGGCCTCGTGCACCGTGGCAACGCCCGATGCGCCGAGCGACTCGATGTCGCGCGCATCGGCGCGCAGGATATTGCGATAGGCAACCGTTCTCATGCCAATACCTCCGTTACCTGAGGAAATACGCGTACGTACCCTTCCCCGTATTGAATTTTGCTGTCCGAATTGCGCGTTGCCTGCGCGCCACGCTGCAGCGCCACGCGCGTGTAGTACTCCCACAGGTGCTCCTGCGCCGCCATCGTCGTGAATGCACGCTGCTTCTTTTCCCAGACCGAGGAAATGTCCAGCAGCACGTCGGGCTTCCAGTTGCATTGCTCGGGCTGATGCGGCTCGAACAGGAATACCGGCGGCGCGCCAATCACCGGCACTTCGGGCTTGTAGCCGTGGGCCTGCGCAATGACGCGCGCTTCCTGTGCCACATGCGTGGCCAGCGGGTGGTCGAAGTTGTAGATGTCCTCGCTGGAATGGCTCAGCACGAGCTCAGGGCGAATCTCGCGATAGATGTCCGCCAGGCGCAGCAACGCATGATCCGGCACGCGCAGCGGATAGTCGCCAAGATCGAAGCATTCCAGCGTGCCACCCAGAATCTCTGCGGCGCGCTGCGCTTCTTCCAGGCGCGCGGCCTTGACACGATCGATCGTCATGCCCGGCTGGCGCCACATCTTGGCCGATTCGCCGCGCTCGCCAAAAGACAGACACACGATGCGCACGTGATAACCGCGCTCGGCGTACAGCGCAATCGCACCGCCCGCCCGCCAGACAAAATCCGCGGCATGCGCGCTGACAACCAGGATCGAAGGCTTTGCAGCCGTGGCTTGTGGTTCAGACATGGGGACAGCTTCCAGAAATCATTGAATCAGTGGATCGGGTCACACGGGGCGCGCTTAATCCGCAGTGATGCCGGCCTTGCGGATCACGTTGTTCCAGGTGGTGGTCTCGGTCTTCACGAACTGGCCGAACTGCTCGGGACTGCCCGAGACGATCGTCACGCCAAGCTGGCTCAGTTGCTTGCGCACGTCGGGGTCGGCCAGCGCCGTATTGGCGGCAGTGTTCAACTGCTTGACGATGGCCGGCGGCGTCTTGGCCGGCGCAACCAGTCCCCACCACACCGAAGCGGTGAAACCAGGCAAGCCCTCTTCCTTCGACGTGGGCACGTCGGGCAGCAAGGCCGAACGATTGGCACTGGCAACAGCCAGCGGACGCAGCGTGCCGGCCTTGATATGCGAAATTACTTCGAGCGGATTGATCGGCATGAATGTGATGCGCTCGCCGATCAGGTCAGTAATCGCCGGTGCTCCGCCTTTGTACGGCACGTGAAGCACGTCGATACTGGCCGTATCCTTGAGCATTTCACCGGCCAGGTGTCCCGAACTGCCGTTGCCGGCCGAGGCATAGCTGAGCTTGCCCGGCTGCGCCTTGGCCTGCGCCACGAGCGCCTTCATCGATGCAATATTGGACTTGGCCGGCACTACCACTACCAGCGACGCTTCGCCGATACGTGCCACCGGCGCGAAATCGGTCTGCGGGTTGAAGCTGAGCTTGTTGAACAGCGCGGCGTTGGTCGCCAGGCTGTTCGAGGCCATCATGATCGTGTAGCCATCGGCGGGAGCCTTGGCCACAAAATCCATGCCGATATTGGTACTGGCTCCCGGGCGGTTGTCGACGATAACGGGCTGCTTCAGCAACTGGCTCATGCGCTGGCCCACCGACCGCGCCACGATATCGACCGCGCCACCGGCTGCATATGGCACTACCAGCCGGACCGGATGATCGGGAAATGCGTCGGCACGTGCCACGGCACTGCCAAGCGCCAGTGCCGCCGCGAGCAGCGCTGCAAGGAACGGGCGGCTCCCGCCCTGCGAATGACCAAGTCGAGCGAGCCCGTGCTGCATGTCGTCTCCAGGATGTTATTAAGGATGTGCTCGCATTCTCTGTCCCGGTCGTGATACTGTCCAATACGTTTTCAGATAGCTTGTTATTTCGATTCCCTATCAATGGACTTCCGCCAACTCCGCTACTTCGTGGCCGTCGCCGAGGCGTTGAGCTTCAGTGAAGCCGCGCGCCGGCTCCATGTGAGCCAGCCGCCGCTAAGCGTGCAGATCAAGGCGCTTGAGGAGGAACTGGGCAGCGCGTTGCTGGAGCGCTCGCGCCATCATGTGGCGATGACCCCCGCCGGCGAACTGTTCCTGGAGAAGGCGCGCGCGGCACTGGCCAATCTGGACCAGGCACGGGAAGTGGTAAAGCAGGTGGCATCGGGCGAGGCCGGCGAGATTCGCGTGGGATTCACGGCGTCGGTGCCGATGCAGGATTCGTTTCCGCGCGCGGTGCACGCTTTTCGGGAAGCCCATCGACACGCCAGGCTTGAGCTCGTACACCTGTCCACGGGACAGCAGTTGCAGCAACTTGAGCATGGCGAGATCGATATCGCGTTCCTGCGCCCTTCTCCGCAGTTCCGTCCGCCCGTCAGTATCACGGTGCGCGAAGTGTTGGCCGATCGCCTGGTGGCGGTCCTGCCGCGGGCACATCCGCTGGTGAATGCGCGCAAGCAGGACGAGATCGACATCAGCGCATTGTCGGTGGAGCGGTTCCTGCTGTTTCCACGCGGGCTGGGCTGCGGATTATTCGACCACGTGACCACACTCTGCAACCGCTCGGGCTTCGCGCCCAACATTGCGCAGGAAGCGCGCGAGGCCACCACCATCATCGGACTGGTGGCCAGCGGTGCCGGCGTTTCAGTACTGCCCGAGATCTATGCGCGTACGGGAATTCCAGGCGTGGCGTATGTGCCGATAGCCGGCCCCGACGCGGCCAGCCGCATCCTGATGGCGCATCGCACAGAGGCACTGTCGCCAATCATGAAAAGGTTCGTGGGGTATTTTTGAAGTGTGCTGCCTCCGGTTATCTCCGCTCTTGGGGAGATAACCAGAGGCATTTGCTTAAACCGCCGGTGCCTTCACCAAACCATCGGTGCGGAACATGGCCTTGATGCCGCGCACGGCCTGGCGGATTCGTGACTCGTTCTCGATCAGTGCGAAGCGTACGTACTCGTCGCCATAGTCGCCAAAGCCAATGCCCGGCGACACCGAGACTTTCGCCTTGGCCAGCAACTGCTTCGAAAATTCCAGTGAACCCAGCGCGCGGTAGGCCTCTGGAATCCTGGCCCAGATATACATCGACGCCTTTGGAATATCGACCGGCCAGCCCGCCTCGATCAAGCCGCGAGCCAGCACATCGCGGCGTGACTGGTACTGCGCGGCAATCTCCTTCACGCATTGCTGATCGCCTTCCAGCGCGGCAATGGCCGCCACCTGCAGCGGCGTGAACGTGCCGTAGTCGTGATAGCTCTTGATGCGTGTCAGCGCAGCCACGAGATCGGGATTGCCAACCATGAAGCCGATCCGCCAGCCAGCCATGTTGTAGCTCTTCGACAACGTGAAGAACTCCACGGCAATATCCTTGGCACCGGGAACCTGCATGATCGAGGGCGCCTTCCAGCCATCGAACACGATATCGGCGTAGGCCAGGTCATGCACCACGAAGATGTCGTGCTTGCGCGCCAGCGCGATCACGCGTTCGAAGAAATCCAGTTCCACGCATTCCGCCGTCGGGTTCGACGGAAAGCCCAGCACGATCATCTTCGGCTTCGGATAGCTGCCGCGAATCGCACGTTCCAGTTCGGCAAAGAAATCGATGCCGGGCGTAAGCGGAACCGAACGGATATCGGCCCCGGCAATCACCGCACCGTAGATATGGATCGGGTAGCTCGGGTCCGGCACCAGTACCGTGTCGCCACGATCGAGCGTGGCCAGCATCAGGTGGGCCAGCCCCTCCTTCGAGCCAATCGTGACAATGGCTTCCTTGTCCGGGTCGATCTCCACGTCATAGCGTTCGCGATACCAGTGCGAGATGGCGCGGCGCAGGCGCGGAATACCCTTCGAGGCCGAGTAGCCGTGCGTATCGGGCCGCTGCGCGGCGTCCACGAGCTTGGCCACGATATGCGGCGGCGTGGCGCCATCGGGGTTGCCCATGCTCATGTCGATGATGTCCTCGCCACGACGGCGCGCGGCCATCTTGAGCTCGGCGGTGATATTGAAAACGTACGGGGGAAGACGATCGATGCGCGCAAAGCGGCGCTTGCCGGATTCGGCAGTCATGGTGGATTCCTTTACGTAAGCGCCCGGAACCGTCCGAGCGACGTCGTGACCATTGTCTGGGTCACCGGGAATCGATCATAGCCAGCCGCGCGTGTTTGCACAACTGGCCGTCGAAAGAAAAATTCAGAGGATGCTGCCTGGCACGTTGACCGGGCGGTCGGGCGGCAGGATTTTCACGATGCAATCGAGCGCATCGGCATTGGGCTTGTTGCCACCGAATGCCGCGGCGATCGAATCGCGATACTGCGGCACGCTGATGCGGTTGTAGTACAGGCGCGACGTCTGGTCGAGCCAGTAGACATAGTCGCTGTCGCTGTCGTTGGTACCGCTGCGCAACCACTCGCCCAGCTCATGCGTGCCGAGCCGCGTACCCGCACAAACGGCCTGGATCTTGTCGAGATACTTGTTCAGGCCGTGCGCCTCGTAGTTGCGCACGGAATCTGGTGCGCAGGCGACAAGACCAAGCACAGCGACGACGAATGTCAGCAGGCGAAGGCGCGGCATGGCGGGTCCCATGACAGTTGGCGTGCTATCCAGTGTAGCCGTGCCGCCTCCATGAAACCCTGTCGCGAAAAAATTTTCAGATCAGTCGTCGATCGTTTCGTGAACCGCGGCGTTACCGCGCTTCCAGTACGCCGATGCACGAATGCGCGTCTTGTCGATACCCCGCTCGGCCACCAGATGCTGGCGCACCTCGCGCATCGCAGCACCTTCACCGGCGGCCCACACATAGCCTTCGCCTTCAGGCAGGCTCAGCCATTTCAGCGTGGGCAGCAACTGGCTGCCTTCCGGCGCATCGCCACGATGCACCCAGTGCACCTCGGCTCGCGCGCCCACGGCCAGTGGAATCCGCGCGGACTCGTCGGCAACTTCGGCCACCACGATCACGCGTGCGTCAGGGCCAAGCTCCTCGATGCGGCGGCCAATCGCCGGCAGCGCGGTGTCATCGCCAATCAGCAGATGCCAGTCGAAGCCATGCGGAATCACAAACGACCCGCGTGGGCCGCCCACGCCAAGGTACTGGCCCGGCTGCGCATGCGCGGCCCAGCTCGACGCAGGGCCATCGCCATGCAGCACGAATTCGATATCGAGTTCACGCGCGGCATTGTCGTAGCGACGCGGCGTGTAATCGCGCGCCTGCGGACGCGGCTGGCCTTCGGGGAACGTGATGCCTTCCGGGCCGGCCTGCGGCAGCACGGGCTTTTCCGCGCCCGGTGTCGGAAAAAAGACCTTGATGTGATCGTCGAACGAGCCCGAAACAAAGTCGGCCAGATCGTCGCCGCCCAGCGTCACGCGCAGCAATTGCGGCGATACCTGGCGCGTACGCAGCACCTTGAGCAGGCGCATCTTGAGCGGATGGCGCACGCGCTGCACGGTCAGGTCACGGTTGTCATTCATGTTCAGGCCTCCGGTTGATTGGTGGGTGTGCCGCGTTCGATCTCATCCGACGCACGTTCCAGGATGGCGGCAACACGGCGCTGTTCGTCGGCCGACGCGCCACTGCGCATCATCATGATCTGCTTGAGGCGCCCGCGCGCCTTCACAAGTTCCGGCGCCCAGCCGCCCTCTTCCGGCTCGCGTTGCGGCTGGCCACTCATGGCGCGGCGCATGAAATCCATCTTGCGTGCCACGTGCTGCAGGCGCGCCACCATGACCTCCAGGCGTTCGCGGTGCTGGTCCAGATAGGTACGGCCGGCCTCAGACAACTGGTAGCGCTTCTTGTTGCCTTCGGAATCGACCGTGGCATAGCCCACGTCTTCCAGAAACGTCAGGGCCGGATACACCACGCCGGGACTCGGCTTGTAGAAGCCACCGGTGCGCGCCTCGAGCGCCTTGATCAGTTCGTATCCATGCGATGGTTTTTCATCGAGCAGCGACAACAGCAACAGTTGCAGGTCTTCCGCGCTGAACTTGCGGCCACGGCGCAGGCTGTCGCCATCGAAACCATCACCACCATCGCCGCCATCGTTACGGTCGAATGCTCCGCCACCGCCCCGCGACCAGAAGCCACCGCCATGCGCCATGGCCAGCAGGGCATGGGCGCGCAATTTTCCACCGAGGCCATGGTGACCCCCATGGTGACCCCCATGGTGACCCTTATGTGCAAAAGGATGTCGCATCGTGAACTCCGTTATATCGTAAGACGTATCGTAAGATATATATCGTACGATACGAAGTCAAGGACTAATTTGTCGCTTGCCCGTACTCATGGAGTTCTTGTCACAATGAAAGCCACCAGGTGGCACAACCTAGACACGGAGACAACCGATGACCAAGCAGGTGGAGTTCTATTTCGATTTCGGCAGCCCCTATTCGTACCTGGCCTACAAGGAATTGCCACGCGTGGCGTCACGCACCGGCACCACCATCGTGTGGAAGCCGATGTTGCTGGGTGGCGTATTCAAGGGAACGGGCAACCATAGTCCAATGGACATTCCGGCCAAGAGCGATTGGTCGAAATCCGATATCCAGCGCTGGGCGCAGCGCTATGACGCGCCGTTCCTGCACAACCCGCACTTTCCGATCAACACGCTGGCGCTGATGCGTGGCGCGATTGGCTACCAGCGCAAGGGGGATGCCGACTTCCACCGCTATGTGGCAGCCATCTTCAGTGCGATGTGGGAAACGGGCAAGAACCTCAACGACCCGAATGAAATCGGCAAGGTGCTGGTGGCGGCGGGGTTCGACCCGCGCGAGGCGCTGGCCATGCTGGACGACCCCGAGGTCAAGGCCGAACTCAAGCGCGTGACCGAGGAAGCGGTGGCGCGCGGCATCTTTGGCGCGCCCAGCTTCATCGTCGACGGAGAACTGTTCTGGGGCAATGACCGGCTGCTGTTTGTCGAGCAACAGCTCGCCGGTCGATCTTCGGGCTGATCAGGCAAGACGGAATACTGTCACCGCGGCAGCCAGCTGATTGGCCTGCGACTCAAGCGAATCGGCCGCGGCCGCGGCCTGCTCTACCAGTGCGGCGTTCTGCTGGTTGACCTGCTCCATCTGCGACACCGCCTCGCTGACCTGCGTAATGCCGCTGGACTGCTCGATCGACGCGGCCGAGATTTCGCTGACGGTGTCGGCCAGACGCTTGACCGCTGCCACGATCTCGCCGATGGTGCTGCCCGCTTGCTCCACCTGCGCGCTGCCGGCATCGACCTTGTCGACCGAGGAATCGATCAGCGTCTTGATTTCCTTGGCCGCATTGGCGCTACGTTGCGCCAGGCTGCGCACCTCGCCCGCCACCACGGCGAAGCCGCGGCCCTGCTCACCCGCGCGTGCGGCTTCCACGGCGGCATTCAGCGCGAGGATATTGGTCTGGAACGCAATGCCATCGATCACGCCGATGATGTCGACGATCTTCTGCGAGCTCGTGTTGATCTCGCTCATCGTATGCACCACGCCACGCACCACATCGCCGCCGCGCGATGCCAGGTCAGCCGCGCTGCGCGCCAGTTCACTGGCACGCGTGGCGCTCTCGGCATTGTTGCCGACGGTGGATGTCAACTGCTCCATGCTTGCCGCCGTTTCCTCGAGCGCCGACGATTGCTCTTCGGTACGTGACGACAGGTCGGTGTTGCCTGCGGCAATCTCGCGCGCGCCGATCGTCACCGCATCGGAGCCCGCGCGCACGCGGGTCACGGTCTGCGTCAGGCCGGCCTGCATGCGCGACAGCGCATCGAGCAACTGGCCAATTTCATTGCGGCCTGCCTGTGGCACTTCGATGGTCAGGTCGCCGTCCGCCACGCGCATGATCAGGTCGCGCGCCTGGTTCAGCGGCGTCACCACAAGATTGCGCAGCGCCAGGTGCACCACGACGATCAGCAACGCCGACATCGCCAGACCCACGCACACCAGCATGATCACGCGGCGCAGGCGCGCGTGGTCGTCGGCCATGGCCGTGTCATTGAGCTTGATGGCGAACTGCTGGAAGCGCTCCACACCGGCCGAGTACTTGGCGCCCGACGTGGTGATGTCCTTGTCGTTGATCGCGGCATAGCCATCGGGGTCGCCCTTGCGCAGCGCATCGAGGCCGCGTTGCACCACCTCCATGTGGGCACGGCCGGCGCTGACGATATCGTCGCGCGTCGTGGCATCCTGCTCGGGAAACGCCGGCGCCTTGTCGAATGCATCGAGCTCGTCCTTCGACTTGCCGATCGATTTCTGGGCACTGGCCAGCGCGTCGTCATTGGTCTGGCCACTGGCCTTGGCGGAACTGTAGGCGCGCGTCAACGCAGAGCGTGCGCGTGTCATGTCCTTGTAGGCATCGTTCAACAACAATGCACGCGACGAAACCAGGTGGATGCGTTGTGCCGAATCGCTGGCCGCGCTGAGCTGGCTGACGCCCAGCACGGCGCCGAATACGATCATCAGGCCAAAGATCACCAGCGTCGCCAGCAGGCCATGGCGAATACTCACGTTTTTCATCAGGGGGCTCTACTCGTATGGGTTCAGCCCAGCCTTAACGACCCCCTCACTTAAACCTTGAGCCGAACGATGCGTCGCCTTTGCGTTACATCAAATCAAAACGAATCCAGGCGTCGTGTCATCCACTTTTGGTGATCAAACATAGGCAATCAGGCGGCCCGCGCAGATCACGAGGGCCCATGTGAGAAGCGATAGCATCGCGCATGCGCGCGCCACCGGCGGAGGGGCTCGCTGCGTTTCCCACACACCATTGGCAGCATGCAAGGAACGGTAAGGCCCGAGATGAAACCAGGCGGCGTTAACCAGGCCAAAGGCAATCAGCCCGAGCTTGATCAGGAATGCGCGATTGCCCACAAGGTCATCGGCGTGCGCGACAAACAGCAGCACGCCACTACCCATGATCAGCACGAAACCAACCAGCGATACCGGCAATGCATGCCGCAGCAGGATAGTGACCGGCAATTGCCTGCCGAGCCCGGCCAGCCTCAGATCCACCACCACGATCGATCCGAACAGCAAGGCCATGCCCGCGAGGTGCAGGATCTCGCTAGCCGGATAGGCCCACGGCGACGCCCGCAACCAAACCGCCAGCGGCGTTGCCGCGAGTTGGCCGGCCCAGGCGCCAAGCGCTTCCATCGGTCAGCGTAGTTCCACGGTCTGGCCGCCGTCGAACGTGATCCGCTCCACGCGCATTTCGTCAGTCTTTTCCTTGCTGGCGTAGCCGACCATCGTTACCTGCCGGCCCACCGCCACCTTGTCGGCCGTGGCTCCGCGCGACTCCATGCGCGACACTGGCGCCAGTACCGCCAGCCAGCGTTTGCCCTGCGCTTCAACGCGGATCGTGGCATGCGGATTCTCGTAGTGGGTTTCCACGATCTTGCCGGTCACGGTCAGCGGTTTGGTCTCGTCGTAGGTTGACCATCCGTGATGGGCGATGGCGGGCAAGCTTGAAAATCCGACGGCAATGGCGACGCACAGCGCAACGCGCGAGGCGGGGATGCGAAATGAAATCATGTCGACTCCCGTGATAGGCGCCGCACGACCCATGTCTGCAATCGTGGGACGACTAATTATATGGACAATACAGAGCGAACAGGCCCGACGTCCGACAAAGACTAGCTCCTTCGTGTACTTTCACGAACAATAGTCTCGAATCCCACATCCATCGCTACGGCGTTGGCGTTTCCACGCATACGCGTCAATAGCGCTTTCGCAGCCTGGTGGCCGATCCTTGCGCCGTCGACAGCTAAAGTGGACAACGAAGGTATGCCATCAGCGGCCAACGCTTGGTTGCCGAATCCCATCACACCGAGTTGCTCTGGCACCTTTAACCCCACGGCATGCGCGTGAGCGAGTGCCCCGAGTGCCAGCGAATCTGAGCTGCAGAAGATCGCATCGGTCCTCGGCGCGCGCTGGAGGAGCACCTTCATGACTTCCCTGCCCCGTCCCGCTTGTGGATTCGTTTCCGGGAATACGATCTCCACGGGCTCCGGCTCCCCATCCTCTTGCGCCGCGCGCTTGAAGCCGAGTGCCCGGCGTGCCGCCCGGCTGTCATCAGAGCGCAGTAGCGCGGGCCGTCGGTAACCGCATGCCTTCAGATGCCGATACGCCGCCCGACCCGCATCTTCCTGCGAGAACCCAACGACGACATCCAGCGGATGCGGTGTGTAGTCCCAGAGCTCGACGATAGGGATGCCCGCATTGAGCAGCAGGCGGCGGCTGCGGGCAGTGTGCTCGATGCCTGTCAGCACCACGCCATCGGGACGCCGGCTTAGCATCGTGGCAAGCCAGTTCTCCTCACGCATCGGGTCATATCGCGAGATGCCGAGGGTCGTTTCGTAGCGCTCCGTTTCGAGCACGCCCACCAGTTCATCCAGCATATCCGAGAACAAGGAGTGACCAACAGACGGAACGATCGCAGCTACCAGTCGCGTCTGACGCGACGTCAGCCCCCCCGCCAGCGAATTAGAGACGTACCCGGTCTGCTCTACAGCCGCCTCTACGCGCAGCCTGGTCGCCTCGGCGACCAGGTCCGGCCGGTGCAAAGCGCGCGAAGCCGTCATGGGAGACACGCCTGCCAGGCGAGCGAGGTCTTTCAGCGTGGGCGCCACGCTTGGTTTCTTGGACGGCATCGGATGATTGACCAATCAGGATGATTGCAATGTTACGGCAACCATGTCGCTAACACAAAATATCATCATGAATTGCCATGAACCAATGTTTCTGCGTCCATGACGGGACTATGATTGCGCAATCATAAGAGGAGACAATAATGCGTAATCGCTTCAACGTAGCATC
>VFQP010003099.1_pt1 | contig 17392 bp, 16 predicted proteins | sample 3512351 | NCBI WGS metagenome assembly VFQP01 (sample SAMN10412372, study PRJNA504923) | tailings metagenome | isolation source: Relicate 1 Philex TSF1 revegetated site | place: Philippines: Tuba, Benguet | collected 2017-08-29
TAGGCCCAGTGCAGGCCGGTGTTGAACCATTGCGGGGAGTTCGGCGCGACGCGCTGCGTGGCCAGCATGTAGCTGAGCTCGTCCATGAAGGCGCGCGCGTCTTCCTCGCCGTCGAAATAACCGCCCTTCCAGCCCCAGTAGGTCCAGGTGCCGGCAAGGCGGGTAAAGACCTGACGCGCATCGGTCTCGGAGCCGTAGCGGCTGTCCTCGGGCAGCTTCGCCAGCGCCGCCTCGTCCGGCACCGAACGCCACAAGAACGACGGCACGTCGTTTTCCTCGACGCGCTTCAGCTTCGCCGGCACGCCGGCCTTGCGGAAATACTTCTGCGCTAGAATGTCGGCCGCCACCTGGCTGAACTGGGCCGGCACGTCGATGTCGGCGAGCCGGAAGACGATCGAGCCGTCCGGGTTCTTAATCTCGCTCGTCGCCTTGCGGAACTCGACCTGCGAGTAGGCGTCCTGTCCAGCCTTGGTGAAGCGTCGTTCGATGCGCATCTCAAAATCCCTTCAGGACCCTATATCTAGCGTCTCGTCCACGGGCTGGGTCCGTACGATAACCCTGTGGCGCTCCCTCGTCGATGACGCCGGCGCGTTGCCGCCGTCATCCCCCTCAGAACCGGCTGTGGGCGCTCCGCTTGAGGCCCTGTATTCCAGGTCCTTGACGGGCTCCGGCGTCGCCGGTGCCGCCCTCGATCCCCCGACCGAGTCGGATCGCCGTTTGGTGATGGTCGATCCGTATCTAGTCGTTACGCTGATCGCAAACACTAAATATAGTATTAACAACCCGTTTATGCAAAGGCTCAGATGGCCTTCAGGGGCATCGCGAGCGCGCCGAAAATCCCGCGCGTCGACACTCCGTCGAAACGGGGGTCGGTCCGCCAGAACGCGTGGGAAGAACGGGATAGAGCCGGAACCTAAACTCGCCGGCAGCACCGCAACTCAGGATGCGAGGGTCATAAAATGTGACTCGGACCAGAGCGTCAAGGACTGGTCTTCGAAAGTTTTATGACAGCTAGATGTTGTAGGGAACGGATGTGGATAACGGGGAGAAGGACGCATTCGTCCTTGGCTTTACGAAAGCCAGTCGAGCGCCAGGAATACTACTGCCGAAAGCAGGGCGGAGGCCGGCACGGTGATGACCCAGGCCGCGACGATCGTGGTGAAATGGGCTCGCCGGACGAGCTTGCGCCGGGCGATCTCAGTGCTCTCGGTCGTCGGCTCGCCTGTACCAAGCGGCAACCCATCGATCTCGAGCGGCGGCTCATCGAGTTCGTCTTCGATTGAGGGCGCGGCTCCATTCGCCCGCCGCTGTTCGCGCTGGCGGGCGGCTTTTGCCTCCATATAGCGGCGGCGGCGGCTGGAATTGGCCGTGTACCACTCGCGGAAGAAGCCGACTCCGAAGACAGCGCCGACGGCGATATGCGTGGACGATACCGGCAGGCCGAACCACGAGGCCACGATGACGGTGAGCGCCGCCGACAGCGCCACGCAGAAGGCGCGCATGGGGTTGAGCCGGGTGATCTGCTCCCCGACCATGTTGATGAGCTTCGGCCCGAACAGGATAAGGCCGAGCGAGATACCGACGGCGCCGATCAGCATGACCCAGAGCGGGATGTTGACTGCGGTCGCCACTTCGCCCGCCTGCGCCGTGAAAACAATCGCGGCCAGCGGGCCGACGGCATTGGCGACGTCGTTGGCGCCGTGGGCAAAGGAGAGAAGCGCAGCCGAGCAGATCAGCGGCGCGCGAAACAGGGCGCGCAGCGACTGGTTGCGGTTTTCCATGCCCGCCGACAGACGGGCGATGTGGCGATGCGCCAAGACCCAGGTCGCGAAGAAAACACCAACGCCGATCATGATCAGCAGCGTTGCCGTGAAGTCGACCAGCCGCGAAAGGCCTTTCACCGCAAGATAGGTCGAAAACGCGCTCGCCATGATCGCGATCAGCACCGGCACCCAGCGCCGAGCGGCCTCGATCTTGTTCTCGCGGTATATGATGAATTCCTTGATGAAGGCCAGGAACAGCGCCGCGATCACGCCGCCGAGAAGGGGAGAGATCACCCAGCTTGCGGCGATGCCGCCCATGGTGCCCCAGCTCACCGCCGCGAAGCCGGCAGCCGCGATTCCCGCGCCCATCACGCCGCCGACGACGGAATGCGTCGTCGACACGGGTGCGCCGAGCCATGTGGCGAGGTTGATCCAGAGCGCCGACGAAATCAGCGCGGCGAGCATCGCGTTGATGAAGATTTGCGGGCTGCCGACGGCTGCCGGATCGATGATGCCGCGCGAGATGGTGCCGACGACTTCGGCGCCGCCGATAAGCGCGCCGGCCGTCTCGAAAACCGCCGCGATGACCAGCGCGCCGACGATCGTCAGCGCCTTGGCGCCGACGGCCGGACCAACATTGTTGGCGACGTCGTTGGCGCCGATGTTCAGCGCCATATAGGCGCCGATGGCTGCTGCTGCGACGATGACGACCGCGCCAGGCTCGCCGAAGACGAAGAACGAGGCGATGACCGCGGAGACGGCGAGGAAGAGGAGGCCCAGGCCCGGGCCCACAAGGCCGCGGGCGACGAAGCTTGTCGCCTCCTCGACATAGACCAGCTTGTCGAGGTCCTTGTCGAGCGTCTGCTTGCGCGTCGCGGTCGAAAGATCGGCCATAGGCTCTGCCCGGATCGGTGGAGGAAAGGGCGAACAGCCCTCAGGTCACGCCGGGCAATAGTGAGCCAACGAAGGTCACACAACCCATCGAGGTCGAATCAGGCGCTCAGGCAGCCTTTTTCCGTGGATTGCTCGCGAAACGGACGATGAGCTCGCCGAGATCCGGCTCGGCCACGCTGGACGCGGCTTCTGTCGGCGTCATCCACTGCCGCTTGCGCTGGCGCGCTTCCGGCCAGACATCCTCTTCGACATCGACCTCGAGTGGGAAGACCTGGACCTCGCAGCGTCGAGCAAGCCCGCTCGACATCCGCTTGCCATAGAAGAAGCTGCCGATCGGCTGCCTTGCGATCCCGCCGGTGATACCGGCTTCCTCGCCTGCTTCCCGTTCTGCTGCCTGGGACAATGTTTCGGCCTTCTCGGGCCATCCCTTCGGAAGGACCCAACGTCCCGTGCCGCGGCTTGTCACCAGCATGATTTCGACGCCGCGCGACGACAGGCGCCAGGGCAGGGCGGCGACCTGAACCCGGCTCGGCGGTGCACCGAATATGCGGCGCAGCCTCTCGACGAGCAGGTTACGGGTGCCGTGGCTGATCATGTCCGGTTCGAACTCCGATTCGTTTGCCGCCTTACGATTATCCGCGCATCTGTTCCGCTGCGGAAGAGCAAATTTAAGGTGATGATCGTCAACAAGCGGTTTCGCGGATCGTTCCGCGCGAAATCACCCCTGATGGTCCTCGGCGATCGGCTTCTGGTAGGAAAAGCCGAGATCCCAGGGGAAGTAGATCCAGGTGTCCTGGCTCACCTCGGTGACGAAGGTGTCGACCAAAGGACGGCCCTTCGGCTTGGCGTAGACGGTTGCGAAATGGGCGGCCGGCATCATTGCACGCACGATCGAGGCGGTCTTGCCCGTATCGGTCAGGTCGTCGACGATCAGCACGTCGCGGCCCTCGTCTTCAAGCAGCGACGGCGCGATGTCCTTGAGAATGCGCAGTTCGCCTTGCTCGGTGTAGTCATGGTAGGAGGCGACGCACACGGTCTCGATCAGACGGATGCCCAGTTCGCGGGAGATGACGGCGGCCGGAACCAGTCCACCACGCGTGATGCAGACGATCGCCTTCCATTTCCCGTTGACGCCCGAAAGCCGCCAGGCAAGCGCGCGCGCGTCGCGGTGAAACTGGTCCCAGGAGACCGGAAAGGCTTTCTCGGGCAGCGACATCAAGGGACTCCTGAGGAACGGGGGCGGAAAAGGCGTGCAGCCCTCCGGGCATTGCATGGGTCCGTCCATAATGCGAGCACGCCGCCGCTGCAACGCCCGGCAGGGCTGAGTCGTTAGATGCAAACCGAGTAAAAGCGGACCGGCCGACCCATGCTCAAACACGCCATCGAAAGCAGGCTCGATCGTTCCGCCGACAAGCTCCCCAGGATCGAGCTTTCCCTCGACGATCGGCTGCACGCCGTCCGCCGGTTCGGTGACTTCACGCAGGCCTATTCGACTGCGACGCAGAGCGGGTTGCGGTATTTCGGCGGCCGCGACGGCTACATCGCCTATGGCATCAAGCAAGGTTCGGTGGTCGCGCTTGCCGATCCGGTCGCTGCCGAGACGCGCCGCGGCGATCTCATCGGCGCCTTTGTCGAGGCGGCCGGCAGGCCTTGTTTTGCGGAAATCTCGCGCTCGACCGCCGACATTCTGGCTGGTCTCGGCTACCGGATTGCAACGATCGGCTTCGACACGGCGCTCGATTTGCCCGATTACGACTACACCGGCCCGAAGAAGGAAAAGCATCGCTACTCTGAACGTTGGGTCGAGAAGCGCGGCTTCGGCATCATCGAAGCGCTTGGCACGGGCAAGGACGAAGCCGCACTGGAATTGTCGCGCAAATGGCGCGGCGGGCGGATCGTGAAGAAGCGCGAGATGGCCTTCATGAACCGGCCGTTTCCCGTCGAGATCGATCCGTTGATGCGCCGCTTCCAGCTGATCTCGCCCGATGGAGGAATCGATTCGCTTCTCTATTTTGATCCGATCTTCCGGGACGGCGAGACGATCGGCTATGCAGCCGTGTTCAAGCGCCGCTCCCCGGACACGACGTCCAATGCCGAACTTGCGCTCATGAAGCGTGCGGTGGACACTTTCAAAGCGGAAGGTCGAGAGATCGTGACCCTGAGCCTTGCGCCCTTTGCCGGCATCGAGCCGAGCGGCTACCGCGAAAGCCGAGCTTTCCGGCTGCTGCTCGACGGCCTTTTCAAGTCGAAGCTGGTCAATCGCAAGGTGTTCAACATCCAGGGCCACGCCGAGCAGCGGCGCCGTGCCTATGGGCGCACGATCCCGCGCTACTTCGCCTGGGGGCGAGGGTCGCCCTTCCTTCACATGCTGGCGACGCTCAGGCTCTGCAAGGCCTTCTGAGCGTTCAGTAGCCCGCGGACGGCTTCAGCGACTCCACCATGGCTGCAACGGCAGCCTCGGCGGCGGCAAGCGAGTCTTGTGACCGGGACCGGATGACGAGTTCCGTCCAGAAGCGGCCGTCCTGATATTTCGGGTATGAGCCGATAATGGTGTCGGGGTGCGCTTTCTGGATGTCGCCCAATGGCCCGCCGATCGTGCCTTCCCCCAGCGGGCAATGGACGGTCGCCGACATGAGCACCTGACCTCCCTTGAGCGTCGGCACGACATTGTCGAGCATGGCCTGGAAGATCGCAGGCACGCCGGCCATCACATGCACGTTGTCGATCCGGAAACCCGGGGCGAGCGAGACGGGGTTTTTGATATGTTCAGCACCGCGCGGCATGCGCGCCATGCGCTTGCGCGCCTCGGTGAACTCGATGCTGCGGGCCGCATAGTGCTCTTCGAGCATGCGATACGCGCGCTCGTCGTACTCGCAGGGTACGTCGAAGGCCTTCGAGATCGCGTCGGCAGTGATATCGTCATGCGTCGGCCCGATGCCGCCGGTGGTGAAGACATAGGTCCAGCGCGAGCGTAGCGCGTTGACCGCGGCCACGATGTCATCTTCCTCGTCTCCGACGATGCGGACTTCGCGAAGGTCGATGCCCGAAGCAGTCAGAATATCGGCCAAATGGCCAATGTTCTTGTCCTTGGTGCGACCCGAAAGGATCTCATCACCGATGACGACCATGGCTGCAGTGACGATTTCGGACATGAAATGCTTTCCAGAGACTATGCGTGCAGCGCTGCAGATAGCGCTGGCCATGGCCGACAGCAATGGCCGCGCGGTCTGCGCTTGCGCGCCATTCATGACGCTGTAGGCTCGCCGCAGGGAGATGCCAGTTCATGAGCCTTGTCTACGTCGCCATCGGAATAGCCGTTGCCATCCTTGCTGCGGCGTCGCTGGTCGGTCTCTATCTCCATCTCGTAACGCGCCGTATCGCGCGGATGGCAGAGCGGCAGGTGCCGGCAGCCGGCACGTTCATGACGATCGACGGCAACCGCATCCACTATGTGGAAAAGGGAGAGGGCAGGCCGATCCTTCTGATCCACGGCCTCGGCGGATCGCTCCACCACATGCGCCGCCCGCTGATGGAGGCGTTCGGGCCTGGCTACAGGCTAGTGGCGCCTGACCGACCGGGATCCGGCTATTCGCAGCGGCGCCGCGGCGAGGGTCTCCTTTCCGAGCATGTCGATTTCGTCATCAAGTTCATGGCCGCGACAGGACTCGAGAAGCCGCTGATCGTCGGGCATTCGCTCGGCGGCGCCGTGGCGCTCGCAACCGCCATCGCGCATCCCGCCAAAGTCGCCGGTCTCGCGCTGATCGCGCCGCTGACGCATCGCGACAACGAGCCGAAGCCCGAGTTTGCTGCGCTGGGTATCCAGTCGCCGCTGATGCGCAGGATAATCGCGCAGACCGTGGCCGTACCGCTGTCGGTGCGAAACGCTCCACAGACGCTGTCCTTCGTTTTCGGGCCCCAGCAGCCCCCAGCCGACTACGCGGTCGAAGGCGGCGCGATGATCGGCTTGCGACCCAGCCACTTCTATGCCGCCTCAACCGATTATGTCGGCATCGGCCGCCAGATGAAGGGCGTCGAGGAGGGTCTCGCCAGCCTCTCCATACCGGTTGGCGTGTTCTTCGGCACCGCTGACCGGGTGCTCGATCACCGGAAGCACGGGCTGTCGCTGGTCGGCAAGGTGGCCACGCTCGATCTAGAACTGGCTGAAGGCGTCGGCCACATGCCGCAATATGTCGAGACCGAGAAAGTCGTCGCGTTCATTCGCCGGATCGCCGCGCAGGCCTCCGCAACTTCCCAGGCAGCCGAGTAGCATTTCGGAACGCCGGCCTAGGCCAGTCGTTGATCGGGCAGAAGCATTCGGTTGACGCCGATGCTCGGAGGATCGAAAAGCAGGGCACGCGGACGTGGCGAAACGGGTAGACGCAAGGGACTTAAAATCCCTCGGCTTCGGCCATGCGGGTTCGAGCCCCGCCGTCCGCACCATGACGGCCCTTATTACTGCCGTAGGGTTAGGTATCTTTCACGTACTTGCCGGTCTGGCATTGCTGCTGGTCCTGCTCCAGTCGAGCCGAGTTTTGATTGTCGTGGATCAGCCTGTCGTTCAAGAAGTTCTGCAAGACGGAGAGGGGAGCGCTTCCGGCGAGTGACCGCTGAAGTCTGGACAACTACCGCGATGCTCGCGTGTGCTGAGCAACATTCGCTTGCAAATGTGGTGACCGAATGTTTTCTAGACGACGGGTTCGGGCATAATCGGTGATGGGGTCGTGCAGGTCACGTCACTGGCGGGGTTTATTGGTCATGGGCAGTGCTCCTGATCAAACTGTACCTGTTGTCATGAATTCCCATATCGTTCGGGAGGCAGACATTAACAGGCATGCTGGTGCAATCGACGATTTGAGCGGTTTGATCGACGCCTTCGAGCGCACGGCGACCGATCCGGGCGCCTGGATCGAGGCCTGCACTCGCGCCACTGCCTTCGTGGGCGGTGTCGGAGCAACGATCGTTCCAGCCAACCTTGACCTGCGCCGCATGGCGATACCGCATACGGCTGCGCACGCCGGGCCTCTCGAAAAGCTGGCCATGGGTGAGTGGGCAACGCGCGACCCGCGGGCACGCGCCTGGGGCAAAGCCGTCAACGACGGCTATGCGAGCGACGACGACGTGCTGACGCATGACGAAATCGAGACCGACCCATACTACAACGAACTGGCCAAATTCGGATTGCGATGGTTCTGCAGCACGGGCGTCCTCGTGAACAACGAAGCCTGGGCGCTGGCCATTAGTCGCCGCGTCGGCGACGAACCATTCGGGGATCGGGAGCGCGAACGCATGCTCGCCTTGCGCCCACATCTGGAGCGCGCCGCAAGACGGACCGCGGTCCTTGGCGAGCGACGCAAGCGGACGCTGGAGGATGCGCTCATCCACAGCGGGCGGGCCGTTTTCGTGCTCGACTGGTCCGCGCGGGTCATTGGGATGAACAAGAACGCAGAAGACCTTGCGCGCCGCTTCGGAATGCTGCGCAACAACCGCTTCCATTCCCGGCATGCGCCGAATGGTACGAAGATCAGCGAGTTCGCGCTGCGGGCCGTGCGGTTCTGCCCGCGACGCGATTCGGCCTGTGCTCCGATGCAGATAACCGACCCGACGAGTGGACAGGTGCTGATGTTCGATGCCATTCCGCTGCCGCGCGACTACCAGTCGCTCGCCGGAAACGTCTGCGCCATCATCACGATCAACGTGGTGGGCGAAGAGGCGATCAGCGAAAGCTCGTTCTCCGAGCGCTTTAACCTGACCCGGCGGGAAGCGCAGCTTGCGATGCATCTCGCGTCCGGCCTGCGGCTCGACCAGTTTGCAGAGCGCCACGGGCTGTCGATCGGCACGGCACGCCAGCACCTCAAGTCGGTCTTCGCGAAGACGCAGACCAACCGTCAGGCGCAACTGGTCGCCATGATCGGCCGCAGCTCGGACTAGCGTCCACCTCTTCAACTCGACGATCGATGCCCCCATATGGCGGGCAGACTTGGAATGCCCGGCGAAAGCGTGTATCGAGCCGCGTCTTCCAGACAGCGCCCCGACCTTGTAGGCGCCACAACCGGCCGGAACCCATGCAGACAATCCTGATCGTCATCCATCTCATGATCGTCGTGGCGCTCGTCGCGGTGGTGCTCATGCAGCGCTCCGAAGGCGGAGGTCTCGGCATCGGCGGCGGTGGCGGCGGCATGATGCAGGCACGGGGCTCGGGCAATGGCCTGACGCGCATGACGGGCATTCTGGCGGCGCTCTTCTTTGCAACGTCGCTCGGCCTCTCGCTTCTTGCGCGCTACGGCGCACAGCCGACCGACATTCTCGACCGTGTTCCCATCAATCAGCAGCAGCCTGCCGGCAGCGGATCGGGTGGCGTGCTCGACCAGCTCGGTGGTGGCGCCTCGACGCCTGCGGCTCCTGCGGTTCCCAGCGCAGACGATTCGACGCCTGCCACACCGGCGCCGGCAGCGACCCCTGCGCCGGCCGAGGCACCTGCGGCTGTTGATCCTGCGGCGGAGCCGGCAGCCGATGCACCGGCTGCCGCGTCGCCGGCCCCCGCAACAGAAGCACCTGCTGCGCCCCCTGCACCAGAGGCCGCACCGCAGCCTGCGCAGCCGATCGTCCCAAACAACTGACGACCGGAACCCGAAACTGACCCAGCGGCGCTTCGGCGCCGCTTTCACTTGGTGGCGGGATAACCGTTCCGTCGCCTTATTTTTTTGTGGCGCGATGCGCCCTCGAACGCTAAGCCCTGACTCCCATGGCGCGATACGTATTCATCACCGGCGGCGTGGTTTCCTCACTCGGCAAAGGCATTGCTGCAGCCGCCCTAGCGGCGCTGCTGCAGGCGCGCGGCTACCGCGTGCGGCTGAGGAAACTCGATCCCTATCTCAATGTTGATCCGGGCACGATGAGCCCGTACCAGCATGGCGAGGTCTTCGTTACCGATGACGGTGCCGAGACCGATCTCGACCTTGGGCACTACGAGCGGTTCACGGGACGTTCGGCCAACAAGGCCGACAACATAACCACAGGTCGCATCTACCAGAACATCATCGAGCGCGAGCGCCGCGGCGACTATCTGGGCGCAACCGTGCAGGTGATCCCCCACGTCACGGACGAGATCAAGAAGTTCATCCGCGAGGGCAATGAGGACTACGATTTCGTGCTGTGCGAAATCGGCGGCACGGTGGGCGACATCGAGGCAATGCCGTTCCTCGAGGCCATCCGCCAACTCGGCAACGATCTGCCGCGCGGGCAGGCGGTTTACGTCCACCTCACGCTGATGCCCTGGATTCCTGCTGCCGGCGAGCTCAAGACGAAGCCGACGCAGCACTCGGTCAAGGAGCTCCGCTCGATCGGCATCGCGCCCGACATCCTCCTGGTGCGCGCCGACCGCTCGATCCCGAAAGACGAGCGTCGCAAGCTCTCGCTGTTCTGCAATGTGCGCGAAAGCGCGGTCATTCAGGCGCTCGACGTCGCGCATATCTACGACGTGCCAATGGCCTATCACCGCGAGGGTCTCGATTCGGAGGTGCTGGCTGCGTTCGGCATCGACCCGGCGCCCAAGCCGCGCATGGAACGCTGGCAGGAAGTATCCGAGCGCATCCACAATCCGGAAGGCGAAGTCACGATCGCGGTCGTCGGCAAGTACACCGGCCTCAAGGACGCGTACAAATCGCTGATCGAGGCGCTGTCTCATGGCGGCATTGCCAACAAGGTGCGCGTCAAGCTCGACTGGATCGAAAGCGAGATCTTCGAACAGGAAGACCCCGCGCCGTTCCTCGAAAAGGTGCATGGCATCCTCGTTCCGGGCGGCTTCGGCGAGCGCGGTGCGGAGGGCAAGATTCTCGCAGCCCGCTTCGCTCGCGAACGCAAAGTGCCGTATTTCGGCATCTGTTTCGGCATGCAGATGGCCTGCATCGAGGCCGCACGCTCGCTGGCTGGCATCGACAAGGCATCCTCCACCGAATTCGGCGATACGAGCGAGCCGGTGGTCGGGCTCATGACCGAATGGCTCAAGGGCAACATGCTGGAGAAGCGCCAGGTGGCAGGCGATCTGGGCGGCACGATGCGTCTTGGGGCCTATCAGGCGGCGCTCAAGTCCGGCAGCCGGATCGCGAGCATCTATGGCGGGACCGACATCTCCGAGCGCCACCGCCACCGCTACGAGGTCAATATCGACTACAAGGAGCGGCTGGAGGCGTGCGGGCTGGTGTTTGCCGGCATGTCGCCTGATGGCGTGCTGCCGGAGACGGTCGAATATGCCGACCATCCGTGGTTCATCGGCGTGCAGTATCATCCGGAGCTGAAGAGCCGGCCGTTCGAGCCGCATCCACTTTTCGCAAGCTTCATCGAGGCAGCCGTCGAGCAGAGCCGCCTGGTCTGATAGCGCTCAGGCGGCGTCGCGGGTGCGCTCCGGCTCGCTGACGAGGTCCATGAACGTCTCGGCACAGGCGCGCCAGCTGAAGTTCATGGCCTTGGCGCGCGCATCCTCGCGCGAAAGGTCCAGCGCCTGCAGCGCTGCCGCGCGCAGATCGCCCGACAGGACGCCGCCGCTGCCGTCTGCGAACACATCCGCCGGCCCCATCACGGGATAGGCCGCAACCGGGACGCCTGAGGCGAGGGCTTCGAGAAGCACGAGGCCGAACGTGTCGGTCCGGCTTGGGAAGACGAATACGTCTGCCGATGCATAGATTTCCGCCAGTTCCCGGCCCGACTTTGCTCCGGTGAAGACAGTGTCCGGATAGGCGTCGCGCAGCCAGTCGAGGTCAGGCCCGCCGCCGACGATGAGCTTGGTGCCAGGTAGATCAAGGTCGAGAAAAGCCGGCAGGTTCTTTTCGACCGCCACGCGACCGACAGACAGGAAGATCGGCCCGGGATAGGGGAGCGTACCCCGACGTTTCGGGTGGAAGAGCTCCGTATCCACGCCGCGGTTCCAGAGCTTCAGGTTCGAAAAGCCCTTTTCCGACAGTTCGCTATGCAGCGTCGGCGTCGCGACCAGAGTAGCGGCTGCGGCGCCATGAAAGCGTCGGAACCAGCGATAACTCCATTTTTCCGGGACCGGCAGCCGCGCCCTAAGATACTCGGGAAAGCGTGTGTGGTAGCTCGTCGTGAAGCGGCGCCCGGCACGCAGGCAGGCTGCCCGGGCGGCGATACCGAGCGGGCCTTCGGTCGCAATGTGTACGTGCTCCGGCGCAATCTTGGCGATGCGGCGGCCGATGCCGAAGCGAGAGGTTACCGCGAGGCGGATGTCGGAATAGGACGGCAGAGGCAGGGTCGTGTAATCGGATGGCGTGATCAGGTCCACCGTGCAGCCAAGTGCGCGCAGTTCACGCACAACCATCTGCAGGGTTCTTACGACACCGTTTACCTGGGGCTCCCAGGCGTCGGTCACGATCAGGATTCGCATCGGCCACCGTCGCATTGCTTCTGTCTGCTCGTTGGCAGTGACAATGACATGACAGCGCCATGATCACGAAATGTAATCTTCGTGACATATATCGCGACCCGGCCTTGCGCCGGTCATATTGTGCGGCGATTCGGGCAATAGGTGATGGGGAGGGAAGAGGGATGGCGCAGGCAAAGAGCCTTCGGCAGCGTTTCCACAGCTTGCACCGCGGTTGGAAGGGCTGGGCTCTGGGCTGCGTCGGCTCGGTAGTCGTCTTGTTTGCGATCGCCATGCAGACCGTGCCGGAGTTCATCCTGTTCAAGGAGCGGCTCGTGCTGAGCGTGCTGCAGCTCGAAAGCCGCATCGATTTCACGCCCATCGACCTGTCGACGCATGACGGCCTGCTTATCCGATCCTGGTACCGTGCGCCGGAGCCGGGCAAGCCGGTGATCGTCTATTTCCCGGGCCGCAACGGTGACATCGTCGGCAAGCCGTCGCACCTTTTCGATCTTGCCGAGGAAGGCTACGGCCTCGTGCTCGCCGGCTACCGTGGTTACGGCGACAATCCCGGCCGTCCGAGCGAGTCGAACCTCTATCGGGACGCGACCGGGCTCCTGATGGCGCTGGCCGAAAACCAGCGCGCGCCCGATGGCATCATCCTCTACGGCTACTCGATGGGCACGGGCATCGCGAGCTACCTTGCGCCGCAAATCCAGACACGCGCGCTGATCCTCGAGGCGCCGTTCACGAGCTTCGGCGATGTCGTGCGCCGGCAGGCCGGCCCGCTGCCGCTCTGGCTCGTGCGGACAAAGTTCGACACGAAGTCGCGCATCGCCAAGGTGGACGCGCCGATCCTGATCCTCGCCGGGCAGGAAGACTGGGTCACGCCGCCCGACTTCGCCGAAACACTCGCGGGCCTCAGTGCGGGCGTATCCAATCTGCAGATCATTCCGGGCGCCAACCACGTCAACATCATCCGCAAGGGTGCGCGTGAGGTGGTGACGGGTTTCCTGCATGCCCTGCAGCCCGCAACAGCCTTCGCGGCGGAGCCTTGATCGCAGACGCAGTCTGGGTCAGGGGAGGGGGATGAGTTTTCCTCCGATCCTGCGACCTCTCCGACGCATCGACCATGTCGTCCTGCCTGTTGCCGATCTCAAGGTCGCGCGCGCTCGTCATGCCGCGCTCGGGTTCGTGGTCGCGCCGACAGGGGTCCATCCCTTTGGCACGGTCAATTGTTGCGTACACTTTGCCGATGGAAGCTTTCTGGAACCTCTGGCAATTGGGGATGAGCATGCTGTCAAGGCAACCATCGTCGATGGCAATGTGTTTGTGGCTCGCGACCGCGTCTACCGCTCCCGGATCGCGAAGGAGGACTTCTCCGCGGTCGTGTTGCAGACGGATGATGCGGAGGGCGATCACAGTCTTTTTGTCGGCGCCGGAATATCGGCCGGTACAATTCTGAACTTCAGCCGTTCGTCTGCCGATCTGGCGGGAAACGCGGCTGTCGCGAGCTTCCGCCTCGCCTTTGCGGCGCCACCGGCCGAAGACGCGAGCTATGCGTTCACCTGCCAGCGCATCGGCGTGCCGGCCATCGACCGGACGGCCCTGACGAGCCATGCGAATAGCGTGACCGGCATTGCGAGGATCGTCGCTGTGGCAATGCAGCCCGGTGAAGCGCGGCGGTGGGCGGAAGGACTTGCGGCGCCCGGCACGGTCGAGATTATCGATAGGGATGATGCCGCCGAGCGTTTCGGCTTCATCATGAGCGACCGGGCAGCGCTGCAGTTTGCGGCGATCCATCTGTCGACGTCCTCGCCTGGCAGCGTCGCCGACCTTTTGCGCCGCGTCGGTATCGGCTACAGCGAGACCAGTGAAGGCGCACTCCACGTGCTGCCGGCGCCCGGGCAGGGCGCGCATCTGATCTTCGAGGAACCATGACCAGGCCATCCGCCACCGTCACAGCCGGAACCGTTGCCTTCGACAATTCGGGCCCGCTCGCCCTGATTGCCGGTCCGTGCCAGATGGAATCGCGCGAGCATGCGTTCGAGATGGCGGGCCGGCTGAAGGAAATGGCCGAAAGCCTCGGCATCGGGCTCGTCTACAAATCCTCCTTCGACAAGGCGAACCGCACCTCGCTTACGGGCAAGCGCGGCATCGGGCTCGACGGCGCGCTACCAGTCTTCGCCGACATCAAGAAGGAGTTCGGCCTGCCGGTGCTCACCGACGTCCACACTGAGGAGCAGTGTGCGACCGTCGCCGAGGTGGTCGACATCCTGCAGATTCCTGCGTTCCTCAGCCGCCAGACCGATCTCCTGATCGCCGCGGCGGCGACGGGCCGGATCGTCAACGTAAAGAAGGGCCAGTTCCTCGCACCCTGGGACATGAAGAATGTCGTCGATAAGGTGACCCAGTCGGGAAACGCCAATGTGCTCGTCACAGAGCGCGGCGCGTCGTTCGGCTACAACACGCTCGTCTCGGACATGCGGGCGCTTCCCATCATGGCCGAATTCGGCGCGCCCGTGATCTTTGACGCCACGCACTCGGTCCAGCAGCCGGGCGGACGGGGCGGATCATCGGGAGGCGATCGCCGCTTCGTGGAAACGCTCGCCCGCGCAGCGGTGGCCGTGGGCGTGGCAGGCGTCTTCATCGAGACGCATCAGGACCCGGACAACGCTCCGTCAGACGGTCCGAACATGGTGCCGATGGCTGACATGCCAAGGCTGGTCGAAACGCTGATGCAGTTCGACCGGATCGCCAAAGGATCGCGCTGATTTCGGAACCCTCCTGCGGCTCTGTCCATTGTTGGAGAGAGCAACAATCAGAAGGGATGCGACCATGACCACTGCAGCAGGACATACCGAAGCGATCCGCGCCTCGCGCGTGATTGGTACGGCTGTCTACAACCAGCAGGGCGAGCACATCGGCACCATCGAGGACGTCATCCTCGACAAGACGTCGAACAACATCATGTTCGCCGTTATCGGTTTCGGCGGCTTCCTCGGTATCGGCGAGAGCTATCACTCGATCCCGTGGTCGGTTCTCGACTACGAGAAGAGCCAGGGCGGATACGTCGTTCCATTCACCAAGGAGCAGCTCGAGGCGGCGCCACACGATTCGATCGACGCGCTGACCAAGGGTGATGGGACTGGCGCCCGGGACAAGTCCTATGAATATTACAACGTTCCGCCCTACTGGATGTAAGGCCGTCGTTTCTTAAAAGGCCCCGCTTCTGCGGGGCCTTTTTCGTTGGCTGTGGCCCGGTGCGATTGCCCCGGCGGAACCCGTTCTGTAAGAGGGCGCGCAACTGCCATTACAGGAGGGATCATCTCCCATGACTGCTATCGTCGACATCATCGGCCGTGAAGTGCTGGACAGCCGCGGCAACCCGACCGTCGAGGTCGACGTCGTGCTGGAAGACGGCGCGATGGGCCGCGCCATGGTGCCCTCGGGTGCCTCAACCGGCGCCCATGAGGCGGTTGAGCTTCGCGATGGCGGCCCGCGCTATCTCGGCAAAGGTGTCGAGAAGGCTGTGGCCTCGGTCAATGGCGAGATCTACGACGCGATCGGCGGCATGGAGGCCGAGAACCAGATCCATATCGACCGCACGATGATCGAGCTCGACGGCACGCCAAACAAGAGCCGCCTTGGCGCAAACGCCATCCTCGGCGTGTCGCTCGCCGTCGCGCGCGCGGCTGCCGAATCGTCCGGCCTGCCGATCTATCGTTATGTCGGCGGCGCTGCCGCGCACGTCCTCCCGGTGCCGATGATGAACATCATCAATGGCGGCGCGCATGCCGACAACCCGATCGACTTCCAGGAATTCATGATCATGCCGGTCGGCGCGGAATCGTTCCGCGAAGGCCTGCGCTGGGGTGCCGAAGTCTTCCATACGCTGAAGAAGCGCCTCAAGGATGCCGGCCATAACACGAATGTCGGCGACGAGGGCGGCTTTGCGCCAAACCTGAAAAGCGCCGAAGACGCGCTCGCCTTCGTCATGGCCTCGATCGAGGCTGCCGGCTACACGCCTGGCGACCAGATCGCGATCGCGCTCGACTGCGCCGCTACGGAGTTCTTCAAGAACGGCGCCTATGTCTACGAGGGCGAGGGCACGACGCGCGATCCGCAGGCGCAGGCCGAGTATCTGGCAAAGCTGTGCGCCGACTTCCCGATCATCTCGATCGAGGACGGCATGGCCGAAGACGACTGGGATGGCTGGAAGATCCTGACCGACCTTGCCGGCAAGAGGGTGCAGCTTGTGGGCGACGATCTCTTCGTAACCAATTCGTCGCGCCTGCGCGACGGCATCCGCATGGGCGTCGCCAACTCGATCCTCGTCAAGGTCAACCAGATCGGCTCGCTCACCGAGACGCTCGATGCCGTCGAGACGGCCCACCGCGCCGGCTACACGTCCGTCCTGTCGCACCGCTCCGGCGAGACCGAGGATGCGACGATCGCCGATCTCGCGGTCGCGACCAATTGCGGGCAGATCAAGACCGGATCGCTCGCCCGCTCCGACCGGCTTGCAAAGTACAACCAGCTGCTGCGCATCGAAGAAGAGCTGGGTAATCGCGCGGCCTATGCCGGGCGCTCGATCCTCAAGGGCTAAGGTCGCGGTAACCGGGCCTTAAGCATGATCGTGCCAGATGGGAGCAGTCGAGGATTGCTCCCATGTGGACCCGCCAGCACAAGCAGCGAAAGACCGGCGCCCTGATCGTTCCAGCGATCAGCGCGCTCGTCGTCACCTATTTCGGCTTCCATGCCTGGCATGGCGATTATGGCCTTGCCGCGAAGAACCGGTTGGAATCGCGCGTCGAGCGTCTCCACGGCGAGCTAGAGGCCAAGCGCGAGGAGCGCCGTGATCTGGAGCGCAGGCTTTCGCTTCTTGCCGACGGCACGATGGAGCGCGACACGCTGGATGAGTTCGCGCGCAATGCGCTCGACATGACCGATCCGAACGAAGTCGTCATTTATCTGCCGCAAGCTCGTTAACCGCTTTTCGGTTAACTACCCATTTCCACACCAATATCAGTGAATTAGGCGCATAGGAGATGCCCGCTTTTGCCGTGGCAGCTCTGGGTGCGTCATGCTAGCTTTCTCCCAATGGCCAACAGGCCTTGATCGCTCGTGTCCGCCCAAGAGACACATCAGGGAAGGAGATCGCTCGCATGGCAGCCGCCGCGAAGAAAAGCGCCGTCAAATCCAAATCGGATCAGTCCTCCGCTCCGAAGACGCCAGCCCCGCTGGACTTCACCAAGGAAGAAGAGCTTCGCGCTTATCGCGACATGCTGCTCATCCGTCGGTTCGAGGAAAAGGCCGGCCAGCTCTACGGCATGGGCTTCATCGGCGGCTTCTGCCACCTCTA